>Ga0181464_1001736_pt1 | contig 10907 bp, 9 predicted proteins | sample InSIn2gowninarea_FD_119074 | JGI IMG/M metagenome (GOLD analysis project Ga0181464, IMG submission 119074) | Clean room microbial communities from NASA Spacecraft Assembly Facility at Jet Propulsion Laboratory, Pasadena, California, USA -... ...
AAAAGATAGAAAAATCAAAGAAAAGAAAAGGAAAAGAACCTATACAAGAAAAATCCCAAATAGAGGTTTTTCAAGAACAATTAATAGAAGGTGGAATAGAGGTAATAGAAATGAAAGTAGAAGTTAAGGATTTTAGGAAGGAGATTTCAAAGCAATTATATTTTTATGAAGAAGTTGTGGAATAATCCAGAAAAATGGTGAAGAGGAATTTGCATTTCCACATAATCTTGAAGCATATGTATAAAAGGAATAGTTGGTTGTAAGTAGACAAAATAATATTGCAAGGACAAGTCAAAGCCTTAGAGACTCAAATTAAAATCATCAAAGTTGAGCTTTTAAAGAAAGGTCTCAAGATTTTTGTTGAAATAGATGCCACCCCTTGAAAATGGTAACATAATTTTTTCCTATGCTATGGTTAACGAATAGTTTTAGTAGTATACAGGCTTGTACAAGCTATTATAAATGACATGGAGGTGGAAGAATTCATGAAAATACAAAATCTCATAAATTTGATAGTTTCATAGCAACTCCCCATATTGAAGGTGAATATTTTCTATGAAAATGATGTAACTTTTTAGTGAGGAGAGTGCAAGTAAAAAACTTAGTTAAGGGAGTTATAATGGCATGTTTTTAGCTAAAAAACATCAGTGAAGACTTCAGAACCTGCAAAAAGATCAGAATGGTAGCAGAAGTGTGTTTTTTGTAATTTCCTACCAATTTTTTCTACGAAACTGTTAAACTTTGTTTTTCTCTGTTATAAAACTTTTGATTGGGCATCAAAAAACAAGGCAACTAGATGGGCTATAATTCATAGGAGTGTCCACATCATCATACAAAGGACTCCTATTTTTCAAGAAGACATGTCAATAAGTCAACCAGGTCAACACATTCAACAGTTGGTTGGATTTGATAAGGTTCATCAACATAATTTTTTTGAGCTCATAAATGATGGAAGAATCCTATTTGTATTCAAATTGTGTAAAACAGAAAAATACCTACAAAGGCTCAATGTTTTGTAAATCGAATAGGATTAGGTCTCTTAGCTATTGATCAAATCTAGCCCAGGTGGCAGATTTTGTTAAGGAGATATCACTCTATATATATGTAGTTTCTTGACTCTGAAGAGGTTGATCAATGATGTGAGAAGGCCACTTTACGTAAATCTTTATATCAGTTAATATACATTTGCAGTAGACTTTGTTTTTCTACCTGAGATTTAGTTTTGGATTTATGTTTTCTTACCATACTTTTATGTTGTTATCAGTGTTCATAGCATATTGACTACTTGGAATTCATGTCAGATTGCTTCAACTTCCTTCAATTTCTCGTGTTTTACTGTAAATGTTTACTTCACACTAGTTTAAAGCAAAAAATTCGTCCGCTTCCATTAAATAGTGTTGTTTGTAATTGAATTTTTTCTTAAATGACTCCATTCCCAATGGTGGTAGCCATCACACTTTTGGCTTTATGTTTTCTTATCATACTTTTATGTTGTTATCAATATTCATAACATATTGATTACTTGGAATTCATGTCATATTGCTTCAACTTCCTTCAATTTGTTGTGTTTTACTGTAAATGTTTACTTTACACCAGTTTAAGGCCAAAAATGTGTCAGCTTCCATTAAACAATGTTGTTTGTAATTGATTTTTTTCTTAACTGACTCCATGCCCAATGGTGGTAGCCATCTGTTGTAGCGGCTACAACCACCCTCCAAAATTTTTCCTTAGCCTTTTTTTGGAGCCTCCCTACCAACCTTACACAACACTTTGTCTTGCTTCATCAAGTACTCAAGCTTCAAGTGTTTTCCTCGAACAAGAGCAACCTATCGATCATAGTTGATCCATTCCCCTCACAGACTACTCACCTGGACTTCGCCCAGTTGCAGGTTGAGAAGCTTCCCCTTGAAAATTGCACATTTCTAGAGGGCAACCAGCCTTCCCTCTAGGAATTGCACAATCGTCTCTGACAACCTGCTAGGCTCTAGGATTGTGCAATCCTTCCAGCCAACCCTCCCAGCAGGATTTGCGCAAATGTTTCCAGAAGTAGGATATTTCGCCCAGGATTTGTGCAAATCTAAGTAGTAGTTAGCTGCTCTATCGAAAAATTTCACAAATCTCTTGGGCAACCAGCCCAACTCCCAACTAAAAATGTGCATTTTTCTCCAGGAGATGAGCAGTGTCTTGCATGTGCAGTTAAGTTGACCACGGGACTGAGAAAAATAGACTTGCATGCATGGATTTCTTCTCCCAAGGCAACATGCAAAGGCATCCCTTGTTTTAGGCATCCATGTTTAGCTGTTGGAGGTTACATGCAAGGAGAAATTTTGAAACCTCCCACCAAGTGTTGCTTCCCCTAGATTTGTGGCATGCATGAACCAACCTCGATGTTATTAAAACTCATCAACTAGATGCTACAAAGATCATTCCTCACATCAACCTTGTAGCTCTAACATCCCACATCACATCTAGGAGAAAACGACACATTCAACTCAGCTATTTTTGGATAAGCCAACTTCCCATGCCTTGAGCTGCATTTTTGTTGCTTTTTGTGTTTTCTCTTGTGGAGTACTATTTTCTTGATTTATTTGAATGCTTGTTGTCGTTTACATATAGACTAGCTTGTCCTAGAGCTGTTTAATTTTTTTTTGCTATCTCACTGTTGTCCCATGCATGAAATTGTTTTGCATGGACATTTGCCCAACTGGCGAACTACCTCACCCACATGCATGTTGATTTGTTTGTTGAATTTGATTCATGTTTTGCATGCACTATCAATCACTTATGCTATCACTTAGTGTTGCCATGCGTTCACTGAATTACTTGCTTTCAGTTGTCCGTTGGTGAGTCAGGCCAACCTTGGCCCGGGCTCTCCCTTCATCAAGGCTGCATTGTGCAATCTGGGAAAGGAAAGCTCACCTTCCTCTCTAAATTTGTGCATTCCTACCCGGCACTAGCCTCCAGGACTGTTTTGTGCATTTCTGAAGGACAGTGGCTACAAAGTGCCAGAAATTGTTCAGATTTGTCCCTAGGCTAGCAATCCTTCCTAGCTGGAATTGCACATTGCACAATCCCAGCAGTCGGCAGTCAGATTGTACTGTGCATTATGTAGTTCCAGCAGTCAGCCAGTCTCCCTGAAGCCTTACTATGCCTTGAGTAGCCTTGGCAGTCAGTCTCCCGATCTCTCGACTGATATTGAGCAACCTTGATGATCATTCACCCAGGTATGTTTTAAGTCAATTCTCATGTTCATTTTGGTTTTTGACTGATAGATTGATTACTCTGAGTGTTGCCATGTCTCCAAGCATCTCAGGTGTTCATTTGCCTCTCAGCAGTATAGGTACAATGGCTTCCAAGAGAGTAGAGATGAAGACACAGTTCAGAGCACACTTGGGGATGCAGTCGATCAAGTGTCTATGAGCTTGCCTACTCACGAAGAAATCAAGTTGTTCATAAACAAGGACATCAAGTGGCAACATAACAATGAGCATAATCATGAACAATAGCCAAAGACATCATACCAAATGAAACAAATGCAAGAGGAAGCTTGAAAACATGGAGGCAGAACAAGGTTGCAAGCTCAAGGAGGTCCATTGTTGATGAAAGCAATTTTGGAGACTCCAGCTATAGAGTGACAACGTGACATAAGATCGTGCGAAGGTAGAAGATGTAAAAAAGAAGGAGTTGCATGTGCTAAAGCAGCAACTCAGGAAGAACATGAAGCTACGTCGACATATGAATGAGTTATAGCAGGATCAAGAATAGTAGTGGGTGTAACATTCGCTCACAGATGAAACTGCGCCCAAACAAGTTAAAGATACATCCCAGCAGCTAACATGGAGTAGACATGGTGAGCAGTGTGGTTGATCACATGCAAGGGATTTAGCAACATGCATGTCATTGTCCACACGCATGCAACCCATTCAACACACTCACCAAGGTGATGACAAGAAGCAATTTCAACTGGAGCCGAACGGGTACTTCGACAAGTCCATGTGCATGACCACCAACACACACTTGAAGATCAACACAAACACTATGTATCAATGTGCTTCTGGTTCAACCACACCCAAGAAGACCATGCACATGTTAGCAAATGAGTTGGATGAAGGGGTTGAACCAATGCACTAGTTGCAATGAAAGAAATAGTTGGCTTCAACAAGATGTCAACATGAGCTACATGCACACCATCACGGATGACCAAGCTTGAAATCATCTCACCAGCTTCACCATCACAAGCATGTCAAAGAGTTGGTCTCACCATAATGAACTGAGTATCAGTGATGTCTTGCAAGGCTTGCTCAAGCCATGATGTCTCACATGAGTACATGTGCATTGTAATGTTGAGTCATGTCAAGTGTAATTCAAGTGTCAACAGTTGGATGTAACAGTCATAGAGTAGGTGAAGAGTCATGAGGGTAGTTGAACTATCACAAAGGGGAATGTTAAGGGTCACCTCACCCTTTGCTATAAATAATCCCTCATAACTCATTATATAGGATTTTGATCAGCCAATCTTCTACTAAGACTATCTTGAAGAAGGCTTAGACAGTATTGTAACATGCCTTGGCTTCTCCACCACATGGAGCTAGTACATCTCTTTGGAGGAACAGGCGGATGTGGCTGTAACATTCCACTATTGGAGCTAGGAGGTTTACATGGATGTATTGTATGATTGTGACTTACACTTCTTTAGATAATAAGAGCCAAAACATTTTCATGCATATGTTGTTGTTGTAGTTGGACTGCTCCAGTTCCTCTAATGATATATGTTGTTTAACTTACGTACTTGTGTATGAACTGATTCACATGCAATTATATGAATCTTGCTTTTAATCTTGTCATCATCTATGTCGTCTGCTCTACCGAACATCAGACATACCTTTCACTTGAACCCTTCGATAACAACCATTGTACTCATCACGAACTAATCCGTGAGTGTTGTACATGTTATCTTACTTTGCATGATGTGACTTCCACATCCGAGTGGACTGCTTTTCTAGAAGCTATGCATGTCCTTTGTGTTGTGTGTTCCTAGTTGAGTTGGGACTAATCCCTTTCAACCTAGAACTCACCTTCACCTCCTTTCCCCTTCGAAGTGTTGGAACCTCTCATACACCTTCCTTGACTCACTGCATCAGTCACACCCTTGTTGCTGACAGAGTTATTATACTTTCCACTGTGCAACATCATGGTCAAAGAATTACCTTACGACCCACTGCTAGGACTCCTACACCAAACAGTGTGAGGTCTAGTTGGGACTTCTTACCGAGGATATCCCCTTGACATGTTGGCAGGTCCAACATCATCAACATTTCTGGCCTTAGAAGGAGGGCCTGATGACAATCTGTGTCCTCTCATCTAGTTTTGAACCTTTGCATATCTTTCATGGAGTCTTGCACTCTTCTTCCCCCAAGGTGTTTTTTCGAATAGTGAATATGTCTCCATGTCAGGTAAGCTTTTCGATCTCTTGTCCACTCACACGTATGATGGTGAGGGTGAAGTGGCCTAGCTTGAGCACTTATATAAATTACTTTTCATGATTTATGAGGAAGATGAGTTTTCTGATGAATTGGTTTGTTGCTTGCATACACACTTTGCGAATATCCATTTCGTTGGGTGCTCAGCTTACCAGATGACACCATGCACTCATTTGAGTAATTTTGTGATCTCATTGAAGATACGTTCTATCATTCTAATCCAGACTATCTTGACCGGAAACTGTTACAGCAACGGAAGGCTCCACATGAATCCGTTATTGATTTTTGGTTGCGCTTTTGTGACTTGCAGTTTCAAGCTTCGAAGAGCATGATGAAATTTGCTTATCTTTGGGACCAGTTCAAGTATTTCCTTAAGAAATCTACCCATCCCAAGAGGAAGCTTGATATCAAGCCTTGCTCGACATTCTTCATTGATGGAACTACACAATCTCATGTGGGAGCGAGCACTGTCTCAACTGACTATCCGCCTCCCTCTCATTTAGCAGCTCCACCACTGCTTAGTGATGTTGAGGATCATGTTCACACACATGTTCATCCTTCACACTCTCCCAACATCACTCCACTCGATTTTTGCACAGATTTGGTTATGAGTCCTTTGAGTTCTCATATGCATTCTTTTCTTCGATCTCCATCTTCACACTCAAGTGTTCCTCTAGATGATGTTGTCTTGTGTTCATCCATTCCAGACTCTCAACTTTTTGTGAACGAGGAACAACCCAGTGATGGATTCGGTGTTGCACAACCAACATGTGCTGTCATTCATGAAGAGTATGAGTGGGATCTTGAACATCAACACTCAGCGAAGGATGACTCCCTTATATCTGATTCCCCTCCATTCTTTTGTAACCTCTTTGGTGAACGTTCCATCCATGATTTTGCATGTGTATCCATGGATGCACCCATTTTTTATCACTCGCAGGACTCACCAGATGTTAGTCCATCATTCAACAATGAAGATGATAAGTTACTCATTGAAAATCCACTTGATCCTTCATTTTTCTTTTCCAGAAACATAGAGGATGAGTTTGTTCGCTTTTCATCTACACCTTTGTGTGATTCATCCAACCATGAGGATGCTGACCAACATCCTGACTTTTCTGATATTGGTTGTTGTGATCTATTCACCTCATCATCTAATCATGATGTTGATCCACTCATTGTTAATCTATCTAAGCCACTAGTCTATGAAGATCCATCTATCAACGAAGTTGAAACCCCGCAGAACATCGAGGCACTTTAGCTTGAGCTGATAGTTATGTCAGGCCCTTGCTGTCTCTAGATTGGTTTCGCTTTCGATCAGGAAAATTTTCAAACAGTCAAGGATCCTCATCACTCATATGTATGCACTCAAGATCAATCCAATACTCAAATTTTACTTCCTCCACTCGAACTACACGATCCCAATGCTCATGCATTGGAGGATTCTTACATTGCAATCACTCGTGCATGATGCAAGTTAACTTTGTTTCTTTCGTTTGCTTGCATCTCATAGTCAAGAGTGTGCTTATGCTTCAAATTTGCATGTAGTGTCACACAACACCATGATAAGTCCATAGACTACCTGTCATGCACATGCACTCACTTATGTTCCGTGGGCACTTTGAATCACGAAGTGTGGTTGTCTTCATTATTATATCTTTCTTGCTTGCTGGTTTGCACAACTAGGTTGCTCGCGGACCAAGCCTTCACCAAAATGGGTGCACCAATGCACCAGTGGCTACATTGTAAGTATCACTTCATGTGATCTGGCTCATGTACCATTAGTATAGGAGTAGGAGTAGTGTTTGCTTTCAGTTGTTTGCTTGCATGCTTGTTTGCTTACGTGCTTTGTTTGCTTGTTTGTTTACTTGCCTCACTTTCATTTTTCCTTTTGCTCTTACTTTTCTTTGTTGATTGTTAGTTTGTTCACTTGTTTCGTTCATAGGTTAGTTTTGCATGAAACCATGTATGACTCTTAAAGCAAGCTCGGTAAAGTACACGAGGGCTTGTACAACTATCACTACTTGGTTATTTGTCATGTTGCCTCTATATAATGAAATTGTTACTTTTAGCCCATGATACGTCGAAGGAAAATATGTACTGTTCCAAGTGAACCTTGGTGTAAACACAAAATTTATGCGCTAACTAGTGTCACCTTCTCTAATCGATTGTTTTTTGGTTAACCCTTGTCATTTCAGTCAAGTAGAGTAAGGTGAGGGGGAAAACCTTAACAAGCATGTCAGAGATATAATAAAATACTTCTCTTCTGGAACAACCTCTTCTGCTCTCAATAAGTTAGGATCCCTCTTCCACCTGTGAAATGAATAAGTGCTATGCAAATTGAAAATGAAAAAAATGGAAAGTAAAAAAAAAATCAAAATGAAAAATGATTAAGGTGAAAGAAGAGAAAGGCTTCATGTGCAGGGAGGTGATGTAAGTAACTCTGTCGGGGTATTGACCAGGCTCACTTGGTAGTGGAGCCATGCTTGTCTTCTTATATGACTCCATTGGCGTACTGTCCAGGCCTATTGGCAGTGGAGAAACACCAGAGATGAAACTAAGACTCTGGCGACTATACTGCTTGTGCACGTATATACCCCTCAACCCCAATCAAAACAACTATGTTGCTTTGGCTTGGAATGTGTATCAATCGACCAAGATTCTAGTAGATGCTACATCTTACAATCAAACTAGTGCGAAGCCAAGATGAGCTGAGATTTGAACAATACTTTCGGAGGTGTTAGACTTGATTTTCATGAACAAGGTCCATTCAGAGAGCTAGAGTTCTACCAGTGTGTCACCAAGTGTTATAGCGACTACAACCACCCTCCAAAATGTTGTTTTAGCCTATTTTGGAGCCTCCCTACCAACCTTACACAACACTTTATATTGCTTCATCAAGTATGCAAGCTTCAAGTGTTTTCCTCGCACAAAGGCAGCCCGTCGATCACAGTTGATTCATTCCCCTCACAGGCTGCTCACCCGGACTTGGTCTAGTTGCATGTTGAGCAACTTCCCCTTGAAATTTGTGCATTTATGGAGGGAAGCAAGCCTTCCCTCTAGGAATTGTGCAATCCTGTCTGACAGCCTGTTAGGCTCCAGGATTATGCAATCCTGCCAGCCAACCATCCCAATAGGATTTGCACAAATTTTCTGAGTAGTAGGTTGTTCAGCCCAAGATTTGTGCAAATCTAGGAAGAAATCCGCTGCTGTACCTAGAAATTACATAAATCTCCTAGGCATCCAACCCAGCTCCCAGCTAGAAATGTGTATTTTTCTCAAGCAGTCGAGCATTCTCTTCATGTGTAGTTGAGTTGACCGGTTCCCTCTAGGATTGAGCAAAACAAACTTGCATGCATGGACTACTTCTCCCAAGGCAACATGCAAAGGCATCCTTTTGTTTCAGGGATCTATGTTTAGTAGTTGGAGGTTACATACAAGGAGAAATTCTGAAACCTCCCACCAAGTGTCGCCTCCCCTAGATTCAAGGCATGCACATCATAGCCTCAATGTTATCAAAACTCATCAACCAGACATTATAGATCTCATTCCTCGCATCAAACTTGCAACTCTGACATCCCACATCACATCTAGGAGTAGTCGACACATTCAGCTCAACTATTTTAGGGTAATCTCGCTTCCCATTCCTTGTACTGCATTTCTGTCGCTTTTTGTGTTTTCACTTGTATGAGTATTGTTTACTTGATTTATTTGAACACTTGCTATCATTTACATATATACTAGCTTGTCCTAGCTTGGTTTCAGTTTTCGTTGCTATCTCACTACTGTCACATGCATGAAACTATTTTTCACAGACGTTCATCCAACCGACAAATTATCTCACCCACATGCATGTTGATCTGTTTATTGAATCTTTCATTCATGTTTTGCATGCACTGTTAATCACTTATGCTATCACTTAGTGTCGCCATGCATTCACTAACTTACTTGCTTTCAATCACTCGTCGACGAGTTGAGCCAACCTTGGCCCAAGCTCTCCTTTCACCAAGGCTGCATTGCGTAATCTGGGAAAGGAAGGCTCACCTTCCTCTCTAGATTTGCGCATTCCTATCTGGCATTGGCTTCCAAGACTATTTTGCACATTTCTGGAGGACAGTGGCTGCTTGGTGCCAGAAATTGTGTAGATATGTCCCTAGGCCAACAATCCTTCCCAGCTAGAATTATGCATTGCGCAATCCCAGCAGTCAGAAACCAAAATAGACTATGCATTGCGTAGTTCCAGTAGTTAGCTAGTCTCCCAGTAGCCTAGACTTTGACTTGAGTAGTCTTGGCAGTCAGTCTCCTGATCTCCTGACTGAAATTGTGCAACCTTCATGATCATTCACCCAAGTATGTTGCAAGTCAGTTCTCATGTTCATTTTGGTTTTCGACTGACAAATTTCTTGCTATGAGTGTTGCCATGTCTCCAGGCATTCCAGGTGTTCATTTGCCTCTCAACAGTATAGGTACAATGGTTTCCATGAGATCAAAGATGAGGACACCATTTAGAACATGCTTGGGGATGTAGTTGATCAAGTGTCTATGAGCTTGCCTACTCACAAAGACATCAAGTGGAAGCATCACAGTGAGCAACATCATGAAGAGCAACTAAAGACAGCATACCAAATGTAACGAATGCAAGAGGAGGGTTGTTGACAACATGGAGGTGGAACAAGGTTGCAAGCTCAAGCAGGTCCATTGATGATGAAAGAAACTTTGGAGACTCCAGCTATGGAGTGATGGCGTGACATGAAGATCACATGAAGGCAAAAGATATAACAAAGAAGGAGTTGTATGTGCTGAAGCAGCAACTTAGGAAGAACATGAAGTTGCGAAAACATATGAATGAGTTGCAGCAGGATCAGGAATAATAGTGGGTGCAACATGCACTAATGGATGAAACCATTCCTAGAAAAGTTAAGGATACATCTCGACAGCTAACACAGAGCATATAAGGTGAGAAGCGTGGTTGATTGCATGCAAGGGATTCAACAACATGCATGTCATTGTGCACACGCATGCAACCCATTCAACACACTCACCAATGTGAATACAAGAAGCAAGTGCATCTGGAGCTAAACGGGTACTTGAACAAGTTGATGCGCATGACCACCAACACACACTTGAAGATCAGCACAGACACTATGCATCAGTGTGCCATCAGTTCAACACCACCCAAGAAGACCATGCACATGTTAGCAGATGAGTTGGATGAAGGGGCCGAACCAATGCACCAGTTGCAACGACAGCAATAGTTCGCTTCAGCAAGATGTCAACATGAGTTGCATGCACACCATCACAGATGACCAAGCTTGGCATCAGCTCACCTGTTATATACCTAGGGGGGATAATATGGGGTACCAAGGGAGGTACCCAAGGTAATAATGTAATAATGGGATGGGCCATAGTAATAAATAAGGTGGTTAA
>Ga0181464_1001737_pt1 | contig 10906 bp, 10 predicted proteins | sample InSIn2gowninarea_FD_119074 | JGI IMG/M metagenome (GOLD analysis project Ga0181464, IMG submission 119074) | Clean room microbial communities from NASA Spacecraft Assembly Facility at Jet Propulsion Laboratory, Pasadena, California, USA -... ...
TGCAAATCTACAACTCATCGCTATTAATTGAACGAGTAGATATAACCCCAGATTGGACAACTATAGGCAACTAATAGTAGTATTTTCATTTTTACTTAGGTGGTTTTTTCCCGGCTTGTCCGGGTTTTTTATTGGGTCGCTACTACGCCTAAGCTAAGATTGGTAAAGAAGTTGTAGGAGTTGGATTATGAATGTATTTGGAATTGGTTTACCAGAAATGGCTTTAATTATGGTGGTAGCGCTGCTAATTTTTGGGCCGAAAAAACTCCCAGAAATCGGTAGAAGTATGGGTAAAGCAATTCGCAGCTTTCAAGACGCTTCTAAAGAATTTGAAGATGAATTTAAACGCGAAGCCGAGCAAATAGAAACCGCCGTCAAAACCACTGCCGAAATTGAACCAAAACAAATAACTCCCGCCCCTAGCACGGCGGAAAACCTCGCCGACAATTCCGCCCAAAAAGAGGCAGAAAGTCAAGCTGTTACTACTTCCGAACCTAGCTAAAAATTAAAAATAATTCCAATGACTGAAGCTTCAGCTTCCCAAATAGTAATTCCCCAATTAATTGTTGGCTTAGGTAATCCCGAACCAAAATACGATCGCACTCGTCATAATATCGGCTTTGCCGCCATCGATGCGATCGCCCGCGCTTGGCAAATTAATCTAGCAGAAAATCGCAAATACCTTGGAGAATTTGGCGAAGGACAAAAGCAATTAAATAAAGTTCGCTTGCTAAAACCGCTTACTTATATGAATCGTTCCGGGCAATCAATTCGCGCCGTGACCGATTGGTTTAAGTTACCGCCAACATCGGTATTAATAATTTACGATGACATGGATTTGCCGCTTGGAAAAATGCGCTTGCGCTTATCAGGCTCGGCAGGGGGTCATAACGGTATGAAAAGCGCGATCGCACACCTTGGCATTCAAAACTTCCCACGGCTGCGTATAGGCATTGGTAAACCCCAAAATGCGGTAGCGGGTAACGAAGCTAATACTATCTCTTACGTGCTGGGACACTTTGACGCTAAAGAATCTCTGGTAGTTACAGAAGTTCTTAAGTTAGTAGTTGATTGCGTAGAACTTTCCTTAAAGCAAGGAGTAGAACAAGCAATGAATCGCTACAACAGCCGCAGTATTTTAGTAAAAAGCGATTAATTTCCCAACAAGAAAGCGGATAGTCTGCTTACCCATCCGCTTTCATAACAACTGAAGAATACTTTTATCTAAAACGACGCTTGCGTCTAGCTGCAACTAACTTGCGCTTACGCTTCTCAAGCGGTGTTTCAAAATGCCGATGATATTTAACATCAGCTAAAATTCCTGCTTTGGAAACTTGGCGTTTAAACCGACGTAAAGCTGAATCTATACCTTCATTTTCGCCTAATACAACTTGGGTCATTCTTTCTCCTTCTAATGCGTAACTTTATTAATTATGAGCTTTATTTAGCCGCAATGTAAATACAAACAAGATAGGGCAAAGTCCTTACTATTTGATTTTTAATTTAGATAAAGCTATGCCCAACTTTTTTGACGGGGCTTAATAGTCGCCACCGCCACCACCGCCACGAGAAAATCTATTATTGCCACCGCCGCGATTTCCACCACCGGAACGACCGCCACGATCTTCGCGAGGTTTAGCTTTATTAACTTTCAAACTGCGTCCCATCCATTCTGCGCCATCTAAAGCATCAATAGCTGCAGTTTCTTCAGCTTCAGTTTCCATTTCTACAAAACAAAAACCCCGAGGACGACCAGTTTCACGATCCATCGGAACTTGTACTTGCTTTACATTCCCGTATTCTTTGAAGACTGCGGTAATATCTTCGTCATTCACCTGGTAGGACAAGTTACCTACATAAATCGACATGAAATATCTCCAAAAATCATTTTAATAAGCTCTAGTTCGGAGCTATGCCCGTCGGTACAAAAAAAGGTTCTGTAGCAAATAACAAAGCCTTCAACCGAATCTAACTCACGATTGATATTTTAACATACAACCGTTATCTCTAGCTTGCCTTCAAGCTATTGTAGCAACAAAGATTCAATTGTTAAAAACCCGCTAGTTCTTCGAGAATTGTAAATCGAATATGGTTAATCGCCAATTCTCCAATGGAAATATCTTCTAGCTTGACACCGGAAGATGTAAAAGTTTCAAAAGTGATTCCTTTACCAATTTCAATATGATACCAAGCCAAACCCATAAAAAACCGCGAGGGATAAGGGCCTTGTTCTGACACATCATCGGGGTTAGATTCCATAGGCAACCAACCGATTCCCGGCACGTAAAATTCTAACCACACGTGATTAAAATCAGGTTGCAGAGGTACATTTTTTAATTCAGGTAAAGGGGGACATTTATACCGCCCAATCGTGCGACAAGCAATGCCATTTAAGCGCGATAAAGCAAGCAGTACGCCAACGTACTCGCCGCAAGAACCAACACCCCTTTCTAAAGCAATATCTGGGCTATCAATATGGGGTTTAATACCATAGGATAGTTGGTCGTAAACGTAATTGCGGATATTGTACATTTTCCGCAAAAGATTTGTTTCCGTACCAATAGCTTCGCGGGCAGCGCGGGTAACAATGGGCGTATCCATAGCCAAATCGTCATCATCTACCAAGTAACGCTCGCGCAAATCTTTTTCTAGTTCGGGAATTTTTTCGATATCTTTAGGCGTAAGCCGATACTTAATAGAACGAACTTCAATTAAAGCTTTCCAGCCAAATATATGTCGCTCTCCCGGTTTAAGACTATCGAACTTAAACACTGCTACTTTTTGCCCGTTTACTTCTTCTTCAATAAAAGGTAAACCAACGCTTTCAATGCTTCTAACTATTTGGCGATCGCTTTGGGATGGCAAAGCAATTCGCCATTCTACGCGTTCGATCTCTACTTCCTCTAAAGGTGCTAATTCCTCAACGTAGGACATTTCAATCAAATAGCCATTAGATAAAGCAAAGCGTCCTTGGGAATTATAGTGATAATCGAGGGGATGAATAAAAGTGCGATCGCGATAAGTTAATTCGTGCGACGGTTCGGCGTTGGGATTATCGCGAATATAAACTTCTTCCCCCGCGTAAGCTACATACAAAGTAGCTACATTAGTTTCCGCATTAGTATGAAAAGCTAAACCTGTGGGACGTTCAAAAGGAGTCAAAACGCTAAACTTAATTGCTCCCGTCGCCCGGTCGAGACAATATACCGTTTGTTCGGTAATATCGCTTACCCAAATTTCTTCGCCGCGTACTGTAATATTTTCTATTCCTACCCCTGGAGCATAGAACTTAGTAATTTGCCTGCGAGTATTGCGATCGTAAATTAGGATATAGCCAGATTTTTGCGAAGTTACATAAACCGTTGATTCCCAAACGGCAACGCCATCAGCTTGATAGGGCAAAGTTACAAAAGATTTAAGTTGAAATTCTCCCCTAGGACAGAAGTAAACCGTGTCACCTTGGGTAAACCATAAAGTATCCTCCCAAAGACATAGACCCGTTACATCAATAAAATCTGCGGCTTGGCGAGTATTGATAATAGTTGTATTGTCAGTGTCAGGATCTATTTGTAATAAATGCCCTTTTACCGTGTCAATTGCCAAGAGTCGATCGCCTAAAAAAGTAATACCAGCAATGGCGGCAGCACCAATCGGTCTAATTGTTCTACGTTGTTGTTGTTTCGACAAGTCATAGCTGGGGGAAAACGAGTTAACAGGATTCATACGAAATAGCACTAAGAACCTGATACCAATCCTAAACAAGTTTCGTAACTTTAAACTGTATAGCAATAACTTCCGAAATAACACAAAATTACGAATCAAGCCAATAATTTTAATTTTTGAGCGTAATTAGCTGTACTGGTAGTGGCTCAATTATGATCCTTAGTAAGTATTTTTCTTAAAGCTACCCCCCATGTCTGCAAATTCTCTGCCCAATCCCGCCGTTTGGCACAACCTAGAAGTTGACAAAACCTTACAAGTGCTGGGGAGCGATCGCAATGCTGGTTTAAGCTCCACTGAAGTACAGCAACGCTTAGAGCGATACGGCCCAAACGAGCTACAAGAGAGCGCTGGGCGCAGTCCTTTTGTAATTTTGGTCGATCAGTTTAAAAACATCATGTTATTGATGTTGATTGCTGTAGCGGTCGTGTCGGCAATTTTGGATCTTAGAAGCGGTAGTTTTCCTAAAGATGCGATCGCAATTTCGTTAATTGTCATTCTCAACGGCATTTTGGGTTACCTGCAAGAAAGCCGCGCCGAAAAAGCCCTAGCCGCCCTCAAACGCCTTTCCTCGCCTTTGGTGCGAGTCTTGCGCGATGGCAAACTCAGCGAAGTCGCCGCCAAAGAATTAGTCCCAGGAGACGTAATGTTACTGGAAGCGGGGGTACAATTAGCCGCCGACGGACGCTTGATAGAAGAATCTAACTTGCAAGTGCGCGAATCAGCCTTAACCGGAGAAGCGCACGCGGTCGAAAAGCAAGCTGAGTTGCACTTACCAGAAGATACATCTTTGGGCGATCGCCTAAACCTAGTATTTCAAGGCACAGAAATCGTCCAAGGACGCGCCAAAGCGATCGTTACGGGTACGGGAATGCAAACCGAACTGGGGCGCATTGCAGCGCTATTACAGTCGGTGGAAAGCGAACCTACGCCCTTGCAAAAAAGAATGGAGCAACTAGGCAATGTTTTAGTTTCTGGCTCTTTAACATTAGTGGCTTTAGTCGTAGGCATCGGCGTACTTCGTGCGGGATGGGGTGCTTTTGAACAATTACTAGAAGTATCTTTAAGTATGGCCGTTGCTGTAGTCCCCGAAGGTTTACCCGCCGTAATTACGGTAACTCTTGCCTTGGGAACGCAAAGAATGGTCAAACGCAAAGCATTAATTCGCAAACTTCCCGCCGTAGAAACTCTTGGTAGCGTTACAACTATTTGCTCGGATAAAACTGGTACGTTAACGCAAAATAAAATGGTGGTGCAAACTGCCTATACAAATCACCGCGATTTTAAAGTTACAGGCGAAGGTTACGAACCTAATGGCGAGTTTCAAATCGATGGGACTAAAACTAACAGTCAAGACTACCCAGAATTACAAGCATTATTAGTTGCTTGCGCCTTGTGTAACGATTCCAACTTACAACAAGACCAAGGGCAATGGATAATTATCGGCGATCCCACTGAAGGCGCTTTATTATCACTCGCAGGCAAAGCAGGAGTAGAAAGAGATCAATGGATGGCTCGTTTACCCCGTGTCGCTGAATTTCCCTTTTCCTCCGAGCGCAAACGGATGAGCGTAATTTGTAGCGTAGCGCCCGAAGTTAGCGCTCAAGCATTGCAAAATGGCTTACTAGAAGCCCAAAGCTATGTAATGTTTACCAAAGGTTCCCCCGAACTAACTTTAGAACGTTGCGATCGCATCCATGTAGGAAATAGCATTGTCCCCGTTAGCCAAGAGCAAAGAGCGCAAATTCTTACTCAAAACGACCAAATGGCAAGTAATGGCTTGCGCGTACTGGGTTTTGCCTACAAACCGCTTACCAATGTACCCCCCCGAAAACTCGCAAGAAACCTCCGAATCTGGCTTAGTTTGGCTAGGTTTAGTCGGAATGCTCGACGCACCGCGCCCAGAAGTTCGCGATGCTGTCGCCAAGTGTCGCAAGGCTGGAATCCGCCCGATTATGATTACTGGAGATCACCAACTTACCGCAAGAGCAATCGCCGCCGACTTAGGAATTGCTCAAGCAAGCGATCGCGTTTTAATTGGGCAAGAATTGGAACGGATGAGCAAAGAGGAGTTAGAGCAACAAGTAGATTTAGTTAGCATTTACGCGCGAGTTTCCCCAGAACACAAGTTGCGTATCGTTCAAGCGCTGCAAAAGCGAGGTAGATTCGTGGCCATGACAGGAGATGGAGTTAACGACGCTCCCGCCCTCAAACAAGCCGATATCGGTATCGCCATGGGCATCACAGGTACGGATGTGAGCAAAGAAGCAAGTGACATGGTACTGCTAGATGACAACTTTGCTACAATAGTTGCCGCGACGGAAGAAGGTAGAGTCGTATACACTAATATTCGCCGCTTTATTAAGTACATTTTAGGTAGCAATATCGGGGAAGTAATTACAATCGGTGCTGCCCCAATTCTAGGACTAAGTGGGATTCCCTTATCTCCACTACAAATTTTGTGGATGAACTTAGTTACCGATGGCGTACCAGCCCTCGCTTTAGCGGTGGAACCCGCCGAACCTAACGTTATGAATCGTCCTCCCTTTAATCCGCGCGAAAGTATTTTTGCACGGGGATTGGGTTCTTACATGGTAAGAATTGGAATTGTCTTTGCCATCATTACAATCGCTCTCATGGTATGGGCTTACAGCTATACCACCGCCCCTGGTTATCCCCGCGACCCCAACACTTGGAAAACCATGGTATTTACTACTTTGTGTATTGCTCAAATGGGTCATGCGATCGCCATTCGTTCTAATACTCAGCTAACTATGGAACTAAACCCACTATCCAATCCCTTTTTGCTGGGTGCGGTAGTTGTGACAACATTTTTACAACTGTTGCTAGTTTACGTCCCACCTTTACAACAATTTTTTGGCACTTACTACCTATCGCCTTTTGAACTAGCTATCTGTTTTGGCTTTAGTGCCTTAATGTTTGTCTGGATTGAAGGCGAAAAATTGTTTGTGCGTATAGTCCAAAAAAATAAGTAAAACGGCGAAATTCTCTGTTTAGGGCGCACTGATGCGCCCTAAAATATCTATCATGTATCTCAAAACCTTACAAATTCGCCAATTTCGTAACTACAAAGATCAAAAAGTAGACTTTCTCGCCCCAAAAACAATCTTAGTCGGCGATAACGCTCAGGGAAAGTCCAATCTACTTGAAGCAGTGGAATTATTAGCTACATTGCGATCGCATCGTAACAGCCGCGATCGCGATTTAGTAAGCGAAACGCAATTAGTTGGTCACATTTCCGCCATTATTGAGCGCCAAAATGGCATCAGCGATTTATCTATAACCTTGCGACGCAATGGTCGCCGCAGCGTTACCAAAAATAGCGAAACTTTGCGCCGTCAGTTAGACTTTTTGGGGGTGCTAAATGCCGTCCAATTTTCTAGTCTAGATTTAGACTTAGTGCGCGGAGGCCCAGAACAACGCCGTAATTGGATAGACACTTTATTAATTCAACTAGAACCTATTTATGCTTCCATTTTGCAGCAGTACAATCAAGTATTACGTCAGCGTAATGCTTTTTTAAAAACTACTCAAGAATCGGGCATTAAAGAGCGAGAACAAGAATTAGCTCTATGGAACGTACAACTAGCTGTGGCAGGTTCTAGAGTCACGAGGAGGCGATCGCGCGCTGTGGAAAGATTAGCACCCATTGCTCAAGCTTGGCACTCTAGTATTAGTGGCAGTACCGAAAAACTAGAAATTCACTACGCGCCAAATATATCTTTAGAACAAAATGAACCAGAGCAAGTACAGCAAGCTTTTTTAGCTAAAATTGCCACTAGAGAAGTTGCAGAATTTCATCAAGGTACTACTTTAGTTGGCCCTCACCGCGACGAAATTGAACTAATTATTAATCAAACTCCCGCCCGCTCCTATGGTTCGCAAGGTCAGCAACGCACCCTAGTATTAGCGCTCAAACTTGCCGAACTAAAATTAATTGAAGACGTTGTTGGAGAACCCCCTTTACTTTTACTTGATGATGTCTTAGCAGAATTAGATTTAAACCGTCAAAATCAACTGCTTGATGCCATCCAAGACCGATTTCAAACTCTAATCACTACTACTCATCTTGGTTCTTTTGACGCTCAGTGGTTGAAATCTTCGCAAATTTTGATGGTTCGTGCTGGGCAAATATCAACATAAATATTCAACCGCTTATAATAATAGTTATAGTATTTAAAAATTGAAAACATGAGGGGCAATGTTTGGCTCGTTAGAGGATTATTAATCTTTTCCCAGTTGGCAGTTTTAATAATTGTAGTAATTATCGGACAAACTAAGCCCCAGGAAAATCAAGCAATTACATCAATGCCCGCTATACCTAATAATATTACAAAGCCAATTATTTCCCCGCCAAAAGTTACCAAAACTACACCAATCGTCCAAGTTAACAAGTTTGAACTTGTAGCAAGTTATCAACCCAGGTACGAAGTTAGCTGGGCGCACCCCAACAACTACGGACAGCGTTACAGTCGAGATGTTAACGGTTTACCTGTAAACAATCAACCAATTATAGTCATTCATGAAACTGTTAATTCGGCGACTAGCGCTATAAATAATTTTCAGACCCCACATACTAACGAAAACGCTCAAGTTAGCTATCACACTTTAATTAAGTTAGATGGAACTGTTATTTATATAGTCCCACCAAAGTTTCGCGCTTTTGGAGCAGGAAATTCTATATTTAGGGGTGTAAATGGAATTGAAACTGTAAAGACACATTTGCAGTTTCCTCCATCGGTAAACAATTTTGCTTATCACGTTGCTTTTGAAACACCCCCTGACGGTCGGAACAACACTAAAAACCATAGCGGTTATACACAAGTACAATACAATTCTCTTGCTTGGCTAGTTGCTCAAAGTAAAGTTTCAGAAGATCGAATTACTACCCATAAAGCTGTAGACCGTTCGGGTTCAAGAATCGATCCTAGAAGTTTTAATTTCCAAAAGTTTTTAAGTCTATTGAAGACTTATCGCCAGTAGAAATTAAGACAAGTTTATTTAGCTGATTTTCTGTGGCTTTAAATACTTATGCAGAGTATCTAATCCGCAGACTATAACTCTTGTAAAAGTTAGTGATGTGTTATTAATTTTTCAAAAATTATCCTAGCCCGCCTAGGGTTAAAACTCACAATTCTTGTAGAGCAAGTTGACTTAAGCCGACTAAAGAAAAATGTTTGTTAGAATTTTGCAAGAAGTCCACTACTTATTTGGGTTCTTTAACGCAATAATCCGAGCAATCTATCGCTTGTTCTGTAAGCACGGCAGCAGGATTTACCGCGCACTTAAGATGAGGATCGTTAGAGTAAAACTTGCAAGTTTTACAAGGGATTTGATGTATAGTTTTAATATTAACAGCAATTTCCTTACGCGTAAATCTTACTCTTTTTGACAGCATAAAAAGTATTGCTGCCCAACATATAACAAAACCAAAAATTCCCCAAAACATAATATAATCTGATGTAATTCCCCCTAAAGGCTTCACATTAGTTTGGTTTGTCTGAGTAACATCATTATTTTTAACTGCTAAATATTGTTCAATAATTTTATTGTCATCCATAATAATTAATTCTAAATACTCAATACTTATTTTTAACCGTACATTCGCTGGAGGTTACAAAAAACATTTAAGCGTTACAAATTACCGCTCTACTAAATTATTTTATTAGCAACTTTATATTTCTTTCCAAATCGATAAGTTTTTTGGAAAGTTTTGTATAATTAGACACGCTTAAGTATAAGATCCGCTAGAATATGTACTTAATTTAATTCTAACCCGTCAAAATATTACTTCTATATTCGCAAACAAAAGCGTTAAATAAATAATCATAAAATTACTACGATATAAAGTGTAACTCAGGCTTAAGCCAATAAAAAAATTTGTGGTTTGGAAACGCTGCTTGCAAATAATCAGCCTATTGATAGGGTTGTGGTTAGGGTGGGGGATACTTGCTCAAATAGGAGCAGAAATTTTTTGGTTTCAAGAAGTCGGTTATTTACAAGTATTGCAGTTGCGGCTACTGGCGCAAGCTTCCGTAGGGATAACCGTAAGTAGCATAACGGCGCTCTACTTACTTGGAAACTTAGAAATTGCTCGCAAATTTAAGTATGTACAGCAATCGAAGGTATCAGCAGGAGTAAAGCGATCGCCCACGATTAAATTAAACTGGCTGTTACCAGGAATATTGGGATTAAACTTACTTGTCGTTCTATTGCTATTTCATTACAGCAAAGTAGCATGGAATTACTGGCAGCCTACAGACTTTAGCAAGCCAAATATCTCGCCGTCGATTCCACCCTTGTTTACTATTGAATCGATTTGGCAAATGTGCCAGCAATTAGGTTCGCAAAGTTTAACCGGTAGCTTGTTATTGGGTAGCGCGATCGCTCTACTAATATATCCACAATTATTGTTAAAGGCGATCGCGCTATTGCTGAGTGCAATTATGGGATTAGTGCTATCAGCACAGTGGGCGAACATATTACAATATCTGCGTCCTACAGCTTTTAACAAAATTGAGCCATTATTTAACAAAGACATCGGCTTTTATATATTTACCCTACCAATTTGGAAACTGGGGGAATTTTGGTTAGTAGGGCTAAGTTTGTACGGTTTAATTGCTGTAACTATTACCTATCTAAGATCGGGAGATAGTTTAAGCCAAGGTAGATTTCGCGGATTTTCTCTACCCCAGCAGCAGCATTTACTAGCCTTGAGTAGCGCTTTGATGGTGATAGTTGCCTTTAACTATTGGCTAAGTCGCTACGAGCTATTGTATTCAACCCGGGGCGTTGCTTATGGCGCAAGTTATACAGATATTGCTATTCAACTTCCAGTTTATACGCTGCTAAGTGGGATGGGAATTGCGATCGCCTTATTATTATTAATCAGTGCGATCGCCAATAAGTCTAGTTTTATAGTTTACGGGCTGGGGCTTTATGCCACTATTGCGATCGGTGCGGATTCAATTTTACCAATAGCAGTGCAGCGTTTAATCGTCCAACCCAACGAACTCACCAGAGAGCGCCCCTATATAGAAAGGAGTATAGCCTTAACTAGACAGGCTTTTGACTTAGAAAATATTGAAATTCGCTCCTTTAATCCTCAAGATACGCTAACTTACGCAGATATTCAAGCCAACGAACTTACAATTAATAATATTCG
>Ga0181464_1001367_pt1 | contig 10904 bp, 7 predicted proteins | sample InSIn2gowninarea_FD_119074 | JGI IMG/M metagenome (GOLD analysis project Ga0181464, IMG submission 119074) | Clean room microbial communities from NASA Spacecraft Assembly Facility at Jet Propulsion Laboratory, Pasadena, California, USA -... ...
ATGTTTTTGACATAGTTTGAGAGATGATGCATTTAAATGGTACTTTCTTATTCCTGAAAAGTGTATTGATAAATATGAGAATTTGATCCATAAATTTTTGCAAAACTTTAAATGCAATATTGCTGAAAAAATTCACTTTAAAGATTTGTGTAAAATTAAGTAATTACCTAACCAATCTTTGGCTGTTTTTGTAAAAAAATGGAAACATACTGCTAACAAGATTACAATGCCTAAACAAGACTTGAAAGATACATTTGCTAATGCATTACTACCTATGTATAAGCTATTGTTTATCTCTAATCATGATATGACATTGGGTGATATGATGGATGTTTTGTTTAAAAAAGTGGCTTGTATTAAAAAACTATATGCTATGCGCAGTAACAAACCTCAAACATATGATAAGAAGATAAACACTCTTGAAACAAATAAGAAATTTGAACTGAATAATGTTGATAGTAATAATCATAAAATCCAAACATATAACAAGAAAACTATTGAAAGAAATAATAAACCACAAAGAAAATTTATAGAGTTGACTGGTACTATTGATAATATTCTTAATGTATTATTGAAAGAAGAACTTATCAAACTTCCACCTATTGTTGAGCCTAAATTCCCTAATGGTGTGCCTAAGCATTTTCAGTATGAGGAATTTTGAAATTATCATAAGGTACTTGGACATCTAATAATAAATTGAAGGACTCTAAGATATCTTATTCTGGATTTTATTAACAAGAAAGCAATCAAGATGGATGACAATACTAATGCAAATGATGGACCTGTACACCCTCATAATGAAAAATTAGAGGTGTTCACAAATCCCTTACCTCCATCAAAACCAAGAGAATGCATTGGAACATTAACTACCTCACATGGTTTGAATTATTATTTCACTCATAAACATGGATGCAGAGACAAAAACTCAAAGAATGATGGATAAGACATAAAATTCAACGCTACTAACAGCATGCACCACTGTTCATCCATCTCCCATGACATGGAAAAAGTGAAACCAAAGGTACCTCTCTTCGTTCCTACCTCTATAAAATGTATCCGAGTTGCAAAAATCCTTTAGGTACATAAAATATTGCTTAAAATATAAAAATTGCACCTATAGTGTACATTAAGTAGGATGTTTTTTTGTCCGACCATTATGAATTATTGTTCATTGTATGCATGGGTTTATTGATTTATTCATTTCATGAGAAATTAGGCTTTCATTGTTTCTTCAAATTTCCATTATTTGAATTAGAACCCACACTGCTAACAGCATACCCACCTGTTTCAGGACATTAGCGACTTGCATTTCTTGGAACAGAATAAAAATAGATAGTATTTTATTAATGCTTGCTATATTTTTGACTCTTTGAAATGATAAAAATGTAAATTTAATATTATTCACTAGAAAAAACTTGACCTTGTTATTATTGTCTTGTTTGGTACTGTGGAACCTAGCTAGGAGATGCTCTTATTAATTTCATTATTGATTGAGAATTGTAAGTATTTAATTATGCGACATTGCATGGATATATATTGAAATAAACTATTTGGATTCATTGACACTTAAATATTGCATATATGACCTTTTACTAATAGGTTCATTGCTTATTATTGAAAATTGTACTTTGTGAGTTTACATGTTTTATCAAACATGTTGTGCAACAATGAAACCGAACCATTCATTTATAAAGCAACTATGATAAACCAAACACATTTTCACACAAGGTTGAGCCAAAAAGATTATATATATATATTTATCACAAATGAATTATAATGTACAAAATGGGGTGGCTACAAGTCCACATCCTAGCTACTGATGAGCACTGCTCCCACTACTAGTAATATCTCTTATCCTCTGCCTAACCCAATGGCTACTACTGATAGCTCCTGATAATGACACTCCACCTGAAACAACACTAGTGATGATCCTTGAGCTGACATGAGAGCTTTTGCTCTCTCATATTTACCCCAAAGGGTATCTATCTCCTCCTCTTTCCCCTCAATCCATTCCATGAGGCTTTGTATGAAAGCCCACTGCTTGTTTGGTGGAGGCATGTCCACCCTCTCCTTAAGCTCTTCATAGATTACTCCAATGTAGCAATCTACGCATCCTATGCTGCAATTGTGGCCTATAGGGCTGCCACCTATGCCTCAAGAGGCTTGAGCCTCCTCTAAGGTCATCATTTGTGTCTCTGCTTCTTCTACAAATAATGTATATATTTTTATACCACTATTCATGTATGAAATTGCAAAATAACATATATGATTAGCTTTTTACCTAATGTTTCCAATGGCATGATGTTAGCTAGCACTACTAATCTTGATGCTACCGCTTCGCCCTCCTTATGCACTAGTATGTTGTCCATCGAATTGTTCACCTAGTATGATTCATCCTCGAAGGAACCCTCTCATTGCAGTCTCCTCCTCCTCCTCATCCTCGTCCATGCCTAAATCGACAAGATGAACTCCTAATCACCAAGCTACATATCCTCGAACCACTCCTAGTGCCATGGATATATCGACTTTCATATCATGTACTTAAGGCTCCTCCCAAGTAAGCCTCCATGCTAGAATCACTTGTGCTCCTGCAGGTACATCTCTCTTTGCCATGTATTGATGGTAAAAAAAATAAAAATTGGTGGGATCCCCTATTGGATCCCAAATTGTTTGAGTACTTGATGGGGATGGTATGGCTCCACCACCTTCCTCCTGATCTGGAGAAAAAAATCTTGACAAACCCATGCAATCTGGTATGCATTATCATCCCATACAAAGTCTACATAAGAGACCCATACCAGGTCCTTTGCATGTAGGTCATCTATCTCTCTCCTCCTAGCCTTTAGAGAACATGGGTACTTGTACTTATCATTCCTTGACACCTAACATGTTAGGCTAATATCTCCTAGGTCCTCTTGAGCCCTTTGTAGCCCAACCAGCCTGATTATTGTGATATTCTCATAGGTCTATACCTAGAGAAGACTCACATGTGCAACTATAAAGTTAAACTTTTCAATGCTCACAAAGTTGTACAAATATTGATACAATTATGCAAGAACCAATGGCCCCCATGCAAACTATGTGCCTCTCACACACATTTACTTAACTACCCAAACCAAGTCAAGTGGAAAAGAGGAGCTACTCTTAACTGGACATAAGTATGTCAAGATAATTGTAAAAATGTGGAGCCATAGGTGTCTTCCTAGCTGTGCAAACTAGCACAACTTTGCTATTTGGACCGCTTGATGCTCCCAATCGTGATCCCCCTCTCTAGTCAGCCATAGAGCAAGCTGCTCCTGCATGTAGTCATTTGAAACCTCCACCTGGTGTACCAACCATCCCTTGATGGGAATTTTCCATATCCAATAAATATCCAGTAATGTGATGGTCATTTCACCTAAGGGTAGGTGAAATGTGTTGCAATCCAGATCCTAATGCTCTGCTAGCACTATCAAGAGTGGCATATCTTGTTAGATGTCTTCAACAATGGCTAGGTCTGCTAGCCTGCATCGTGTAAGCATGTCATCATATTGATTGGTCCTTGGACATATTTTGGCCTTCTCCAGCATGGTTGTGGCCATGGGTCCACCCCGAATTAAAACCTTTCATTCTTGCAAGGGGCAAAATGGATATATTAAAACTAAAATGTTTTTTAATTGGAAATGATCTAACGAAGGGAAGAGAGGGAAGAGAGTAGAATTCACAAAGGGTGGGTAAAAAGAAGCTTACAGTGTCATCAAATGATCAAGAGTGGATATATTCCACTATATGACCCCTGCATCCAATGATGGGATGCCAAACTCCTCTCCAATCAGCATCTACCATGAGGACATGTGCACAAGTAATTAAGCTATCAACTATCGATCACAAGTAGAGTTCCTACATTCATTAATTACTTCTCAACGTTGGGGGCATGTTTGATGGTCATGAAGATGGACAGAGTCGTGATGGTCTACTAAGTCAACAGGTTGTTGGCAAACAACTTAATCCACATGGAGCCAAAGCACTTGAACCCATGAAAGCGATAGAAAACCAAAGTTACAATGACACAAAAAGTCAACCCCTTGCTCTTTATATTTCTTTTTTTCTTTAAAACCCTAGGTATTTTTCTCATCAAGTTTTGGCCTTATGAAAATATTACTTTGCTTTCCTATTATGTTTGAAATTATTTTACATGACAATGGTTTCTTTTTCAAAAATCAATTTTGCTACTATTACGCTATCACTGGTGTTGTTTTCTCTAAATTGATCATCCATTCTACATCTGTCGCTTTCAAATGGTAAAAATATATATTTTATTGCTTCAAATTGAAAATATGCTTATTTTTTGTTCTTCTACATTATTTAAATTTATTTGTATTAAGTAGACGCCACCAACGATGTGGATTTAGTCAAATTGCTAAAGATTTCAAAGGTGCTACTTTAATTTTTATCGTCATAAATTTTATTAAATGATTGTTTTGAATATGAGATCATTGCAAATGCTAAATTTTTATATTTAAAGATCAATTTAATTTAAAATTTGCAATAATTTTTCATCTTTGAAATTGTTCATGATTCATGTTTGCTATATAGTTGAAAACTCTTGATTTATTGTTAATTAGATGCACCATTTTTCCTAAAGATAAAATCATCCATTAAAGTGCCGCTGGTGATGTGGAAAACACATAATTAAGTGTGCTTTAAAATGATTTCTATGATTACATAGTATTACAAGTTCAAAATGATGAAGTATTTGATTTTAAAAACATGTTGTGGACAAATTGATTACATAGTTAGAGGTTGCTATTTCATGATGTATCTTGAAAATGTTATGAAAAATAGTAATTTTATTTCGAATCTAACATTGTGCAAAATGATTTGGATGTTCCTCAATTGAATGCATTTTAAATTTTTGCACTAAATATGGAAAAACGTATGCTGCGAGCGACATCTAATTACTACAAATCTTTTACAAATGAGGAACGTTGGAATTTTATTTAATATTTTCTCATTGTGATAAATTCTTCGTGCATATGCAATGTTTTATGAATAAGGATCAACATTTTTGAAGACATGATCATACAATTTTAGGCATACCATGCTGCCAATGACGTGTATTCACTTTGAAATTTTTTACAAATTAAAATATTGAGATGCAAGGCCACTGAATGTTTAAATACCAGGTATAATTACAAAAAATTGCAAAATTATTGTTCATTGTTATATTAATAAATATTTTGAAAGCCATGGTCACTCCATGAGCAACACCTCTTATCAATTGCAAAATTATTTCAAGCTTGAGTCATTAAAAGTTCTCATCAACTTGGCACATATAGAATATGAGTTTTCTGTTATAGTAGTCTATACATTATGGATATTACAAGTCTAGGGCATTAAAGAGGACCTCATGTGCTTGCTATCCATAGACTATGAGTTTTTTGTCATAGTAGTCTATACATATCATGGTTTATAACACTATGAGTTGCATCAGCCATAGTAACACATTGCATATTATATTTATTTCATCCTTGCTCTTTATATCGCTTATTCTTTCATGGATGTGATCTATGTGGGTATGTTTTGGTTTGTTCTGCAGATTTTTTCCAAGTGAGTAAAATTGGCATAGACCACTTACCTCATATAGGGACTGCATTTTTGGCTTGCTTACCTGATGCAACATGAGCTAGGGGCAACCAAGAACAAAAGGGGGAAAGCAACATACCATCCTCGACATATTGATCAAAATAGGGAAGTCCATTTTACCATTGAAAATTTTCTTCTCTTCTCTAAACTTCTTTAGACTATGCAATTTCAATGTTTTTCATTACATATCCAAAGAGGGGGGAAATGTAGATGCCTAAAAATGATTTATTATTTATCTAATAAATCATAATTTAGATTCATTAAATGATTAATTGGAAATAATACATAAATCAAGATAAAATGTTATTATATTGCAATACCATGTGCTAGGACCAATACAATGTCATATAACCTGGGTTATATTTTAAATGATCTTGAATATAGAAAAGATTATTGTTATTGTTATGTGTCAGCTTTCACTCTATTTTTATTTCTTGTAGGTTATAAATATAGGAGTTGAAGTTTGACATCTCTATTGGATCTCTCTGATAGGTGGTTGTCCCAAACATCAAACTTACAGTGTCTCTTGATGCCACCTATCTTGAGAAATGTGTTATACTCTTTGAGCTTTATTTTCTCTCCTTTGCATGTGATATGAAATAACAAGTTCCATGCAAATAGCAGTGTACCATTCCCACATAGCCAGCAGTATGCGCCCTTTAGATTGGGAGGTTCAGATTTCAGGGAACGACTCGTGGTTATATTATAGAGAATATTTATTGCGAGCTCATCTGAAGTCTAATTGCAATCCTCTGAAAATTCATTATTGTCCTACTTTGAGGATTGTATACAAACTGGCTACTTGTTCCACTCTATATTAGGTTCATTTGTTACATGTATATGTATTGTATATTTGATATAGAGCTTATCATTGTATAATCATTGTATTCGTAGACCATTTATTTATTTTTGTATTTATCTATTAATTACACATTTATGGGTCTACACTACCACTTCATCCTATTATCTCATTTTAGAGTTAGATTTGAAGTGAATTTACCTTATTTTTTTATTCCACATATTAGATATATCCATTCAAAGAAATATGAATAGTATCCCCATTCACCATGGCTTGATAAAGATTTTGGTCAATTTTATGTGTATGGGGCTAGATACGTATTCCCTCTATGACACGTTATCCCTAACTCTGCTCCTCTAGAAAATCATCCTTCTTCCTATGTTCAACCCCCATCTCCACCATTACCTTCCCCACCCCCAGCTCCCCTCCTCTAGATTTTCCTCCACCATCCTCAACCCCTCTTATTATCCTCTTATATTTTTCTGAGTCCTCCTATCATTGGGGAGGATCAAACTCTCACAAAATCTTCCCCTTGGAAGAGGAGGAGGTACAATTCAAGGGTTGAAGCCATAAAAAATATTAGATATCTTCTGGATCAAATGATTCAAAAGGGATGCATGTTGCATTGAGCCCAGAGATGGAGGAGGTCAAAAGTAGGAATCAACTGTTAATGTAGAAGAAAATAGGTATATTCTAATTATTATTCAAAAGAGTGAAGTTTGGTAAAGGTCAAGAATAAGAGGAAGTGAAATCCATGAGATAGGTTGCAAAAGCTCACTATGATAATGTTTATGCAATGAAGAAGTTGGGGGGAAAGTGATAGAAAATGATCGTAGTTGCAACAAAGGAGGACATCCCCTTTGGGTGAGCCAACATAAAATAGGATGAATTCATGAAATTAGAAATGGAAGCCTTATGCATTTTCATGGACTTAAGCAATTCAAGTCTTGTTGTTAGGAATAGCGAATTAAATCCTAATAGTTTTGTAAGCGTTCAAGAAAAGGAAGATGACTATGATGACCGCAGTAAGATCAATAGCATAGGCTTTAGTGCTTATATATGGTACGGGTAGATTTGATGAATGTAATTTTTTGCATATGGATCATCATGTATTGAAAACCTAAATATATTTTACAAAATAGCTTTTAGGCCCCTATATAAAAAACCCATAAAAAAGGTGAAATTTATATCAAGTGTGTGGAGCGTTTATGATACAATATGGTTCATTGAATACTATATGTTACTTTTATAATTTAATATCAATAATTAGATGTTAATGACTAAAAACTCTGATGAATATGTGCATAAAATAATTCATTTTATGTGCACTTTATGGAATTAAATGGCTATGTTTTTTTCTCTTATAATTCTTAAAAGCATAATTTAGATTTAACTATTCATCCATGCATATGATAAAATGCAATTGACTTACATTAATGTAAACTTTATTGAGATACCTAAATTATTTATACTAAAATATGGTCATATTTTAGACAAATATGACTATATTTCCTTTTAATATAAAATAATTCCATACAAAAAAAACCACTACAATCAACCATGCATAGAAATTATATTATGTGAAAATTGACTAAGGAATATAAGTCAAATAATTAATACAATATACTATGATAATGATAAGGTAAAGTAAAGTAAATTCTTGTAATGTAATTTTTAAGAGTGAGAAATGTTATCTACTTTTAATGACACATTTGCTTCACTTGACTTTCACATTGATCTTCAATTATTGATCATCTTTGACTTATTTTGATAGGAGGTAACTAATATAGAATATATATTATATCCCTTCAAAAACACTATGATGTTTTACATAGATTCTAAAAATATGATAATATTTACAAGAATGTTATAATAGTCTTCAACTATTGATGTTAAGCCTTCACATGTATAGATCTAGGCTCCTTCAAGCTTCATGATATCCTTATCTTTTATAACATACAAAATAGAAGAGGGGCTTACTTTGGTGGATGAAGTCTTCTTGGTGTTAGTGAGACTTTGTCTTGAGTAAATAACAAATCTAAAATTGACTTGGATGGAAGATAATGTCATGTAGGAAATTATCATAATATCAAATTAAAAAAATAAAAACTTGAGTAGCAAGGATGATGTCATAGATTAGATTATGATGATGAAATATCGAAGTTTTTTAAATAAGATTTCTTATCTTTTATAGATGTTCAAAGATAGCATTACCTAATGAAAAGTAAAACATCTAATGATTTTATTAATGGATTGACATAATGATTTTCGACCTGTTCTACCTTTTAAAAATTTGAATTTAAGTGTGATATGTATGTTATAACAATTTTTAAAATGTTATATCAATTTTTAAGATGGGAAATCCAAGGGCTAGGGACATGCATCTAGGTCTGTAAGGCAAATTACAATATTCATCTAATCAAAATTTATCTAATGTTTATGAATTAAAAATATTATAAATAGACCAATCAAAGAAATATTTTGCCACTCATGAGATGCATAGCTTGAGGTACACAATGACATGTATCTCAAGAAGAATACGAGAGGTTATATAAGGATAAACACAAAAGGAAGTAAGGGGGATATGATTCCTCTTTGAGATAAGGATAGAAAATAAAAGTTTTGTTTAAGAGCTTGGAAAGAATAAACATTTATTTTGAAAATCAAATTGAAGTTTTATAAATAAAGGGATAGAAAGAGTTTAATTATTTTATTTTATATTATCTGTTATGTTGATTTTCAAAACCCTTTTCATGTTTACGAACATTTATTTATTATAACAAGGTATTATCCTCAATTATATCAGGATATTCCAAGACAAATACCAATGATCAATCATGTTCTTTATGTATGCCAAATTTGTGTATCATATCGATTTTGACCAATTGTTCTATTTTTTTTTATTATTATGCGTGATTACAATTTTGAAAAAAATAAAACCATATTTAAAATTCATGATATATGCCTATTGAAAATAATGACAAGTTGGATAAGAATTGCTATCACCACCATTTTGCATAGAAATTATTGTATATTTTTTAGATCATGAAGGGATCATCATGCTTTTAAAAAAAAATCTTAAACACAACATTTTTAGATTTTTATCCTTTTATATTTTTTAAGGTACTAATATATATTTGGTTTGTGTATTATATATTATAATAGCATAGTTGTTGCCCCATACAAACTATGAGGGTGTTCATCATATGTTTTATCATTTTGCTTTATGTGATGATGATTATCCAATATTATCAACTATGCTTTTAATTTTTTAGGATGACAACAAACACTATCTTATTGATGATGTTTGTAGAGATATGGAACAAAATACAAAAACACCTTTCATCTTTCAAGAGAGAAAATCATTGTGGCTCTAATAAAATGTAGCTAATTAATATAATATGCTATAATAATAACAAAGAAAGGTAAAAAAGAAGTAAATGCTTATAAAAGTAAAGAGTAAAAAATTGTATCTATTTGATAATGTGTTTAGTTGATTTGGCTTTGAATTTGATCATCAATTTTCATCTTCCTTGGATCTTATTTAATATGATATAATGCAACACAAAGAATGGAGACTAAGCATTACATCTTGTTAGGAAATGTTGTGATGTTTTGTAGATATTCTATAAATGCCAAGATGGTTAAAAGAATATTGCAACAATCTTTAACTATTAATGTTAGGCTTTCATACATCTAGATCTAGTGTAGTATATAAATTACTCATAAATTGTGCAAAATATAAATATACACAATAAATAAATAGAAATACAATAGAAGAAGATGTACATATGTACACTATATTAGATTACAACAAATATACATGAAATAAATGAACCTGATATGAAATGTATGTACAATCCTCAACACAAGTAGCAATGAATCTCTAGAGGATTGGGATTGGATTTGTGATGAGTTCATTAGTGGATCTTTGTGTACTCAAAACGATAGCTCAACCATCGAAATATGAAATCCTCGATCTAAAATACACACGTCATCAGCTACATAGATTTAGTATAATTATGATGTGCGCCAAAGATAGAAATTTTTAGATGTTAGAGTATAACAATTTCTCATAATAGGTGGCATCAAAAGACACCGTTACTTGATGAAGATTGCAGAAGACAACCAATTATCAAATATCTTGTCATATCAAAGAGTTCTGATATGTGGAGGTCAACCTATTCCACTCACTTACATATTCTGTAAATACATAGAAAGAAGTGAAATTCGACCTCTACCAATACTATAAACTTTGTTATATTCAAGATACTTTAAAATATAAACCATGATGAATGATATAGCATTTAATATAACATATGGAATTACATTGTAATATCAACTTTATCTTAACATATGTAATATTGCAATTAGTCATTTAATAAGTCTAAATATGATTTATTAAATAAATAATAAATCAGTTTTAGGCTCTACATTTTGCCCCTCTTTAGATATGAAATGAAAAGCATTGAAATTGTAT
>Ga0181464_1001738_pt1 | contig 10904 bp, 7 predicted proteins | sample InSIn2gowninarea_FD_119074 | JGI IMG/M metagenome (GOLD analysis project Ga0181464, IMG submission 119074) | Clean room microbial communities from NASA Spacecraft Assembly Facility at Jet Propulsion Laboratory, Pasadena, California, USA -... ...
GCCCCCTGGGTTTCAGTTACAACCACTTCAACCCCCACTCATTGGAACTGAAGCTATGTATCCCAAATAAATATCCATATTTACACATAATAAAAGTGAATGCATGCCACTCATAATTATTGTGTTGTTCAACATTTAAAGCTACTATGTTCAATACATGACATCCAACCCAATAACTTCAATGAATGACAACCAACCCATTCTATTTCCCATTAAAACATATCAAAGCACATGGATCAACAAAACAAAAAAATTCTTAGCCATTGGATCACATTCAATTAAATCCAGATCACGCATTCAAAATGAAATCATTGTAATCCATGTCCATCTTTGCTACCAATTAAATTCAAATGAAAAAAACTACAAAAGAAGTTCAACCACTTGGGAAGTTGCATGTTTAACATTCAAACTATTTAGCAGCCCTTGAGACAAACCATCATAGACAGTATATTTAGGCTAGTTATTTCAATTACAACACATTTTTTTTACACTTTTATTTTCATTTCTCATAGTTTTTACTTCAATTCTTACAATGTAATTTTTATGAAATATATTTTTATTTTATTTTTCTACATTCTGAATTATTTTAAAGTTGATTGGAAAATATCACACAATCATAATGAAGAGTATTGGCTATTTTAAAGTTGATTGGAAAATATGACACAACCATAATGAAGAGTATTGGCTAGTATGGCTAGCGAGAGATGAAAAAGAACATAACTCGAGGAGATAAACTTTAAATTGAAGTGACAATTACATATTCTAATTCAAATAAAAGTTTATAGAAAAGAAGTAAACCAGATCATCATCTTAACCAGAGATATCACTTGGTTTAGTTGAAATTCCTAGGATGCCTTTGAGTGTCTCCAAAAGTGTCAAACTTTACAGTTTTCAACATTTAAAGATTAATTATGGTGGAACAATAGTAAGCCAATGCACTTTATAACTTAGTCCAAGAACACAGCTAAGACTACCCTCAACAGCGAAACTAAAAAAAGAATTTGACACATTGGTGTTGCATGGATTGGGATTGTAGGATGTCATTTCATCATCCATTAACATGGAAGCAATAGCCATTGCGTTGAAACTTGTCAGATGGGACCAGTCACCACACCCTTTAGCAGGAGACTATGCACGGGGGGTAATTATGGGATTCTGAAATATTACGAAGGAAGATTTTAAATAGAGTACCCTTACACGTATTTAATGATTTGTATGTTTGATTCCACAAGGCATTTAATGATTTGCATTTAGCGTTTTGTATGATGAGTTTTGTCTTGTAATAGATGTAAGGCAAACCCAATGATTTGGCATTTAGTGTTTTGTATGTTGAGTTTTGTCTTGTAGTAGATGTAAGGCAAACCCACTATTATAGTGAGCCATGTAATATTCAAGATAAGACATTAGATGCTCTATGTAATTGAATGTTCATTGGTCAAAATTAAATAAGGGAACATGAGATTTTTACATGTCGAAGTGGGTTGATTATATTAACACTCTTCATGTATGAAGCAAAGGATTTTGAATTAGAACCATTACCAAGCCCTATGGCAGGGAAATTTGGCACAATGCTAGTGGAGATTTTAGTATGTATATCAAATAAGATTGGAATGGAAAACCAAATTCAGATTACTTACTAAGTTTGAGTTTGAATTATTTTTAACTCAGTAAAAATTGTTAATATTTCATGAAAATAAGTATGTTTTCAACAAAATTGCAGGTAGTCTCAACCTACCCGTGAAAACCTGAACTGTTGGCCACCTATCTGCATCAAATGCTATCCAAATTTAAAAGGAGTTTTCCTTACCATCCATGCTACATTGGAAACTTTACTACTATATAATTATTATTAAAACAATAAATGATAACTGTCATATAGACAGAATTACACTGAAAGGGCTGCTTTAATCATTTGATGAGTCCACCAGGGCTGGAAATTTCACGCTTGAACCTGAAATTTCACTTCTCTTCATATCTTGAAGGCTCTGTTCAATCCTGTTCACAGTGAGGTTGTTGTGATACAGCTGTAATTGGTCAGATTGGATCTCCCTTTGCAGGTCCTTCATGCTTGGCTCAACTGGTCTATCTTCCTCATGTTCTTCTCTTTCCTTATAGGTTGTCATTGTGTGGGCCAGGATGTTTTGCATGACGCAATATTGTTGAATTGTTTGGTGGAACAATGTTTGGAGTCCTATGGTATTCTCGGTGTCTTTAACCATTGTTTCCCATTCCTTTGCCTCGATTTCTTGATTTTCTATGTTATTGTTTAGTTCTCTTTCCCATTCGGAAATTACTGCTTTCACCTCAGGCGGTGTTCCTACGAAGTATGCATTGATCAGGTTATGCATACTCTCCTTCCCTATTTTCCTGCCTCCTTTTCTCTGTCCTTTGTTAGAAGTCAATTCCAATCCTTTCATCTTTTTTTCGTCCTTTACCATTCCTTTATTTACTTTCTTTCCTGGTTGGTTCCATTCCTTTGCCATCCTATTCTCCTTTTGGCTTTCTTCCTCCCTTTTCGAGCAATTCACCTGTACCTGGGCTAGAGCACAGTTTGAGTTTTGAGGCTCCAAATTTCTTTGCACTCTTCTTGTTATATTACCTAAAACAGAAACCAGGAAAACAACCTTGTAAGTCAACATCATATTAAACAAAGTGGCCTAAAGCTTCCCCCATTCCGAGTGGAGTTTATCATGCGTGAGCTTTCTCAATCGCTCCATGCCCAGAGAATTATGATAACCCCCATAAACAACCTAATTCGCCCCTCCCTCCTCAGATAATTGGAGACTAATGACCTCCCCAACGTTTCGGTGGTTTCCCATTGGAATTTGAAGAGCCCAGTTACCCAACACCCATGAGGCTTCTTTGCATCTCCTCCTAACTGTAATTGCAGCCCTACCTTGGGTATTGCCACCCCAGTGGCCAAGGGAATGCTTCTTAGGGGGGATAATTATAATTGCAACCCTACCCTGGGTCCCAACAAAGGAGTTGAGCAAGAATTTTCTCAGAGCTATTTCCCTACCCCAGTTGCAACCCCAATTAATGCCTCTGTTCCCACGACCCTTATCTAGGTCCAAGATTGGCTTAGGATGGAGGATTATCAGCCTTGTCAATAATTCAAAGGATGCTTCTAACCCTTCGCACATTAATAAGACACCTTCCTTCTCGAGTCACATTCTCAACCAAAATATCTTGATAGGATTATTCTTACCACCATCGTGGAAGCCCCAATGGATGTCTCAACAGGCCGAAATACAACTATGATTTCTTTCCTTGCCCTAAGACCTATCTACCCTAAGACCAAGACTAGGGTTCCCAAACCCCTTTCCCCAAGTCACAATCTTGACAAATTCTCCCCAGGATAATAAGCTACAACCCCAAGAGAAACGAAAGGCCTCAATAGTGGCCACATCTGGGGGGTATCATTTCCATTAGCTAGAGTTCATCTTCTAAAATCATGTTTGCCAGACAGTCGTGAGTGAGAGATGAGAGCACATACCAGTTCTTGTAGATGAAAACCGGTCGCAGCTCGATGTCCTCCATCCCTCGACTTCCACCACCTTCAGCTGCACATCCTCACTTATCCCGCTGGATGCAAATGCCTCTTTGCCTAACTTTCTTCCCTTTTTGTCTTTTTGTCCACCTGCCTCGCCTACCACCCAAAGGACTCACCACATGCCTTCTTCCTCCATTTGTCGCCCTTTCTCCCATATGATTGTCTCACAATGGGGTTTCCCTGACTTACCCATTATTTCCCTTCACTAATTCTCTCCTACCGCCAACTACTCTTACCGCAAATTTACTCTAGCTACTTCACCACTTGTTAGCTACCATTTCCTTCCTCCCTGTGCCAAAATTGACACTTGACCATCTTCTCTCCCCTCTGACCTCTTGCATAGTTGTCTCTCCCATGTACTTCCCACTAGCCCACTGCCATTTACCTGCTCTCATGGACCCTGGCCGGCCTCTTTGCCCTTTGCCCTCCGAGCCAGCTGCGTGGCTGATCTGCCCTCGCCCCACCATGTCCTATGGCCTACCTCTCCTTCGTTTACTCCACACTGTCTTTCACACCCCAATTGGAGGTTTTCTCCCTTCTCCTTGTATGTTCTTAGGATTTCCTCTAAACTTCTCATGCCTTACTGCATGCAAAAAGTGTGATGCATATTGGAAAGCCCTTCTATAGGGTGCGATGAGTGAGAGCAGACAAATGGCACAAGTAGTTTTCTAGGTAGAAACCCAGAGAATATTCTAGAAACTGCTCATTTGACACTTGCCTCTCTGAGTTCGCCCAGGGATTAGTAAGAGATCTAAAATCTCCATGTGGAACTAAGAACTATCAGAGAGATGACACTAATCAAAATCCTAGAAGCTAACTCACCCCCTGCAAATATCTATAAATGGATCACTGATCCAAGAGATCTAAAGGTTGGAATGGGGTAATTTGCGAAGAGGTGTTGCTGGTTTCTCTTTGAAAACATTGTTGGTTAATCTTGCTTTTGTGTGAGGTGAAGAGGGCTTTCAAGCTGGGAGGATGGTGGCTAGGTCAGACCAAGTGGTTGTAATCCTCTCTTCTATGACTTTTACTAATAAAGCTATTCGAGTTTTCCTCCATATTCTTGTGTATCTCTAAATATTGTGTTGTTAAATGCATTTATATGGTTAATATATAATAGATCCTATATTGTTTATAGTGAAAGATCTTTATGCTTTGATGGTATTATGCTACTATGAATCTACAGATGCTCTTTGAAACTAGACAAGTAAGGAAGTAGTGGCAAGATTCTGTCAAAAGGAAAGGAAACAAGCAAGGAGCCAAGCGGAAGACTGAGATTGGTACTCTCTGCTTCTTTCCCATCTCTCTCTCATAAAGGAAAAACAAGTGACTTTAATCTGTTTGTTTCTAAGATAGCTACGCGTCTTAGTGGGACTAGCAGCTCTGAATAGACACTAGATTTCCCAATAACAAAATGGCAACTCTGCTGGGGAGCTATTAGTTTGATTGCTTGTCTCTATTTGTTTGATTCATAAACCACAGATGGAGTCTGAAGTTAAGCCAGCTAGCCTTTGAACTGCATTTGCTATGCAAGTGCAAAGTAGATCAACGCTGCTTCAGTCAATCTCTGAGTTTGTTTATGAACTAAACAATTATCTTGCAAACATCCTAAATGCCCTAGAGGTAGCTTGAGTAACCTCATTAGATCAGCCCTTACTTTCTAGTTACTGACTATCATTTGTTCGGCCTAAATCCCTAAACTAAACTGAAAATTGTGACCAAAAACCAAGCTAAAGTCTTGTCCCTGGACCATCACACCTTATCTTCTTGGAAATCTAGATGCATCGCACCTCCCGTGTGTAGTAGGTGGGATGCATCCCTGTTTCCCTGTGTTACAGGTGCGATGATCAGACAAGACTAGATCTGCCTCTAAATTTTGGTTTTTTCTTCACTGTCTTCAATTTTATTCAGGAGTTTTGCTGTCTGTGATCAGTAAACCACTGTTGAAACCTCCTTCTTTGCATCATTCAACCTCTATTGTATAAAGAATTGTTAATGTTTTTATGTATTGTGTGCCATTTATAGTTCTCTTTTACAAAATAGTAGCTTAATTGAACTGTCGTCTTTTGATTTGGAAGTGTCGCAAGTGTCGTTTTTAGTAAAAGAAAAGAATACTTCTCTTTTTGATAGTTGATTACACTATTACTCTTGTATTTGATCTAAATTTATAAGTATTTCAAGTTTCGAAAGAAGTTTTCAATTCAAAATCGCAAAGTGTCGTCTTTCCTTCTTGTCGTTTTTTGAAAAGAAAATCGTTAGTACTATCGCTTTGAAAGAAGAAATAATTCAGATTTGTATTTAGCATTCTTTTTGTTATTCACACATTAAGAAAGTGGAAAACAAATACATGCACATGCATTTGCATTTAGACTGCTTGTTGATTATGATTTAGGACAGTGCATCTAATGTGTGCTCTCTGCTCTATGTCGAAAGAATTTCATTTCTCTTTTCTTAGTAGCTAGGATTTTCATTGCAAAAAGAAGATTAAATGACTGTTTATCATCTTAGATTGTGTTTTAGGAATTGTATATCTACATCACGTGGTGAACCTTAAAGGCAAACTTCTTAAGAAAGATCAACTGTAAAATAAATTCATTGAACATAAAAATGCTTTAGAACGTAATGCACAACATCTATAAGTCTAGGCTAGAGACATATTCTGGTGTTGTAAATGGTAATTGTTGCTTGCATCATAGGTTGGGTGATTCCTCCTCTTTGAGATGATAAGTGCCAGTACGAACTTGTGCTCCCACATACCGTCGAGTATATATCGGGAGACCACAATAGGCTATATCCTTTATCCTTAGGAAGCTATGTATGCCACCCTATCGATCGCAATACACTGAACACAGCATTCAGGAAGATTGACCGCGGTACCATAAAAAGTATTCTGCAGTTTTGCAATTGGTTTGGTAATCCCTCTGTCTAGATTTCCAGAGTAGTCTCTTTCATTCCTTTTCAGACTCCTTAAAGGAAAAGGTCCATTTAATCACTTGTCACTTGAGGCTCATTAAAAATCGAAGGCGACTAAAGTCATCTTTAGCTTTTTCTCGACTCTGAAAAAGTGAAAAAGCAAGTTGTGTCAAAGCATCTAAAATTTATTTTAATCAGAATAACGTCAATGTTCCCTCGTTGGTCTTAGGTTGAGAAAATGGAGTCCACCAACCAAGGATTTCCCCTTGGGGGAAGTCCTACTCCTTTCTATTATTGGGGAGATGTTGGTGCACCTCATATGGCCACATTGTCCCTTCCAGGATTGACAATTGGCCTGCCGATATGGCTTTTCTCGATCTCTTTCATTCAAAGCACCACAATTCTTGAACAATCGAATCAGCAACTAGATGATACTAGAGTTTTCCCCCAACCTTCTACTTCATTTGTCTCTCCCTCTCCATTTTCCTCTTCACATGGTAAAGATAGTAAAACTAAAAACCAAGTAACTAAGAAGAAGAAGAAGAAGAAGGAGCCAACGGCAAAAGGGGGCAACCATGCATCGTCTAGCGAAAATCCACACACTGCACCATCCAAACCTAAATCTCCATGTGTCATCTGCAAAGGATACCACTATCACTGAGATTGTCCTTGCATCCCAAGGATCCTAAGGAACTGGTCTCCCCGCTTGCACAATCCGGTGTTGTCAACCTCTGACGATCATGTTGAAAGTACATCGTCAACTAGTGAAAGAGAAGTCACTAGACAGAAAGGGAAATTTAAATTTCCTTGTAGACTGTGTGAAGGCAATCATGGCCTCCACCATTGTCCCTTCCTGGACGAAGCTAAAAGAGTCTTGGATAATCGTCATGTATCGCCGTAGCGACTCCCTCCTAGGTACAAGAAACTCTTGTCGAATCCATTGTTAGTTGAAAATCCCACTGACCCACCTTTGGAGTTGGTTGAAGCACCTATCATTGAAGATAAACCCTCTGAGTCTACATCGACCAAATTCAACAGGTCAAGACGGTAGTCAACCCCATCTTGACTTCAGAAGATTTACCTTCAAATGATACAGTCACCAAAGAGAATGAGAACGACACCATTCAAATTCTTTTCGTAAACACAAACTCCGATGAACATGGGGACACTCTGTCTATTCCTTTACCGCAGGAAGGAAATTCATTAGATTTGTATCTGACTGTTTATTCGGTCCCATCTCCAAGCAACCTAGTCATTTCCTTCAATGGGAATCTACTAGGCAGACCCCATTTACCATCTAATGTACCATTTTGAATCATAGTGCAAACTTACAAAATGGTCATGGTTGGTACCATCATAGATGAAGGGGCTTCTGTGAGTATCCTTTCCTCAACTACTTAGAAAGTGCTTGGTATGCCATTGCTTTTGCCTGAGATGCAATATCTGACAGGCTTCGATAAAGGAACTAGTCAGTTGTTAGGGATCCTTCCAAGTTTGCCTATAACTTTGAGAAGGAAAATCGTTTATCTGAATGTAATGGTAGTCCAAGGACCTTTAGATTACAATCTACTCCTTTGGTGTGACTACATTTATAGCATGGGAGCCATCATCTCCTCACTCTTTCGAGTAATGTGTTTTCCGCATGAAGGCAGAGTGGTCCAGCTTATAGACCAGCTTTCATTCCCTGGTTCACACATAGCTAATAGTCAAATGCCATCCCTAACAGGTCTTTCTACACAAGTAATGTCTCATAAATCTCTAGTTCGTCCACCTGAGGAACACGAGTGATTTAGTGGTTGTGACTGAAACCCAGGGGGCATGCACCCTGGTCTGCTTTGGCAGGGAAACTTTAGGTATAGGGTAGGTTTCCGCAGAGGATATATGACTGATCTAACACACCCGTCCGTTTAGGAAAATGGGATTATACCATAATAAAATACCTCTATTAGAAGGTAAGCCTTTCCCGATATAACAAATGTTTTGTCTGCAAATTGAAGGGTAACCTGGAGAAGGTAGGCCTTTCCCGATAGAACAAGTGTTTTGTCTGCAAATTGAGAGGTAACCTGGAAAAATCTACTTCGTTATACCTAGGGGCATGCAAACTTTTTGCGTGAAAGTGAAAAGCGACCATTTATTTTCTTAGTTGTAGGTTCTTAACCCTTTAAACTCGTGGGATTGGTCATTCCTAGCTTACATAATAAAAGGACTCGGAGCATAATTTCGAATGGTGCAAACTCCCTAAAAAATGAACCTATCGATGAGACATCCTTATTATACGATTGACACGAGCAGTTTTACGCCAAGTTCAAGCTCGTTAAAAATTAAACCTAGCAATGAGAATATGTTCCACCAGAGTTTAAGCTCATTAAAAAATGAACCCATCTCCAGTAAATAACCATTGTGAATGCATTTTCATCGACTTTTGAGCCTTGGTCATGTTGTTACCATCACCTCCACTCTGTTTTTTCCGATCATTCACCTCCATTTGATTGTTTACCCCTTTTGAGGAATAATTATGATGAGTGATCCTATTAGCCACCTTTTTACACTACTGTTTAGTCAATTTAGTGTTCCTAAATTTCTCTCATTAATTGTCAACCCGGGGCTCGTAAACTGATGAAGTGAAGGTGTACTATATGTACTTAAGCAACCTCTTAGATCTTTTTGTCGTTTGGGGGTGTTGTTTGCGGTCAATTTATCTTCCTAAGATGGAATGGAGATTTATAAACAGATGAGTGATAGTGTGTGTAAGGTGATTTCTAACTGAGTGAGTGTGTGTTACTGGTGGTTTCTAATTACCTTCTAAACTTGCAAAGAAAGAACTTGAAAGAAATAACTTGAAATGAAATTGAAAGCAAAGCATAAAAAACCACTTTCTAATAGCACTAGTCACTACTCATGCTGCTGCAAAAAGGTAAGAAAAATCACTTTAAAGACCAATGATAATGTTAATCTCTTCCTAACACTCTGCCCTCAACATTTAGGATTATGTGGAGCACGATTAGGAAGTAGCTAAAGATAAGTCTAGAAAGTAATCAAGCTTTTAAAATTCACTTTAAAGACCAATGATAATGTTAATCTCTTCCTAACACTCTGCCCTCAACATTTAGAATTATGTGGAGCACGATTAGGAAGTAGCTAAAGATAGTCTAAAAAGTAGTCAAGCTCTAAAAATGACAAATTATAACACTACTTTGCCTTTCTTCAACATTCCGCTTCCTACATACATTGTAATGTGTCACGAGTGAAGAAAGAGTTAGTATTACAATTCAAAGGCTACTCAAAGCAAGCTGTGATTTATTAGTATTCTGATCTCTAAAAGATAAATAACTCATGTCAAAGAGACCATAAACAAGTTAGCACACATCTTGAAAAACTAGACTAGTCACTAAGCTAGAAAACAGAGTAAAGGCAACAACTTATGAGTATGACAACTGAAAATACTATCAGAGATTAAAGCAAATACATAAACACACACACAATCCCGGGGTAAAACCTGCAAAAAGCAATTCTGATCAGTTGAAGTAAAATGCTGAAATGAAATGGCAGTGAAAGTAAATCTGTACATGCATTAAGGAAAAGAAAACTTGCTGAATTAGAAATAAAGAAATGACAAAAACATAAAGAGAAGATTACTGTACAAGGGCTAATATGAATGGGGGCCCTCCATCCACAAAACCCGAAGGCAAATCAGCTTCTGGAAAGAGTCAAAACAGCTCTGTCTTCAATTAATTCATGTTCAGAAAATACAGTAAAAGTGTTGTAGCAACAGCTCTAAAAACAGAGTTTTCGTTCACACTAAATTTGCAATGAGTACAGAAGTATATCAACTGAAGACTAATCTATATGCGTACGCAGACGCTTGTTTTTATAGGCGTTCAAACAACTACCTAATGCGTAAAGAAAGAAACTGAAAATTAACTGCTAAACATGCTAATTAAAGAGCAGAAAACACGTCATTCAGCCGTGGGTGATCTGGAGGTGTTCTGTCGTCCTGGGGAGTGAATCCAATGAAGGATCTTGTCGCCCATCACTCGCACAACGTGGAGAAACCACCGTTTGGATGACGTGACCTAGCAGCTTACGCAACGCTGTTTGAGCTGGTTGAGTTGACCGAGAGTTGCTCCTCGTTGACCGGAGGTATGCGTGGAGTTTCTGGCCAAACCAACGGCACAAGAACCTTGAACACTTTAATTCCCACGTGGCCATGTGATTCGTTTGGCAAGCTGACACGTGGAACATAGAAATCAATGAAAGGGCTGCGGAATCACTAGATGGCTGCGGAATCGTTGAACGGCTGCGGAATCTCTGTGTATTTGTCAAAAATCTAAACAAACAGGCAAACATTAGCAAAGTTAACTAATCATGCTTAAAGACATCAAATGTAATGATCTGGGTAGGTTTATGAGGAGAATAGAGACAAAAGAGAGTGACAAGTGAG
>Ga0181464_1001741_pt1 | contig 10895 bp, 10 predicted proteins | sample InSIn2gowninarea_FD_119074 | JGI IMG/M metagenome (GOLD analysis project Ga0181464, IMG submission 119074) | Clean room microbial communities from NASA Spacecraft Assembly Facility at Jet Propulsion Laboratory, Pasadena, California, USA -... ...
CATTTAAAACAATGGAATTTGACATTATTTTTGAGGCACTTGATACAAACACTTCAAGATGGGGAGGAATTTTTTGGGGGGTGGCTGATGATCGACAAATGCATGACGGAGACAACAATTCTCCCGGCTCTCTTTCATTTTTAATAAGACAAACTGGCGAGATGATTATTACCAACAGAACTAGTACATCTACAACAACTCAGGCAGCAACGACGGTCGCCGGTGGTGCTGGAACAAGGTCTTCCTCAACTCTTACCCCTGCCGTTCAAGGACAAAGAATTAGAATGAAAATAGAGAACTTTGTCGATGCAAGCAATAACTTTACCAATCAGTGCAGATTAACTCGGTTGGACACTGGAGAATGGATTCAAAGTCTTGTTGGGGCAGCACCGCTGAGAGGCGGTTATGTGCACGCTGGAAAGAATGGAACAACCGGCGGAATGGTCAGTTTCAGTGAATTTGTGGTGACGTATTAGTGACAACAAGAAGATTGACAAAGAACAGTTTTTCTTCAAGGAGACGATTTGAGGTTGTTTCTACAACTAGAGATGATCTTGTTCTTGGAACTTATCGCCCCGGTCCAGAAACAACCGGGCTGACAGTTCCTCAGGCAAGTTTAACTCGTACTCCGGCGACAGGTAATGCTGACATGATTGTTACAACCGCAGGAGCAGTAATAGAAAATTTAGATATTCATGGAAGACTGCTTATACGTGCAGCAAATGTCCAAGTAAGAAACTGCATTATAAGGGGAAGAAACTCAACAACCAATGAGGGGTGTGTGGACACAACTCATGTTGATTGTGTCAATGCAAATATCAGAGATTGCATTCTTCGTCCTATTTTTCCATCAATCTGGACAAATGGTGTACTAGGAAGAAACTTTGTGTTGTTTAGATGTGATGTATCAAATATGGTTGATGGTTGTGGGGTTTACAATACTCTGTCTCCAGGAACTGCATTAAATGTGAGAATTGATCAAAACTGGTTTCATGACTTTACCTACTTTACGCCGGATTCAACACATGCAACAGACAATCAAACTCATAATGATGGAATTCAATTACAGGGCGGTTTAGGTGCAATAATTAGAGGAAATTATATAGACTGTCATTATGGAAATGGCGGGTCGCACCAGCCAGACAATACAGCGTCACCTTCTCCTTCTGGTTTTAATAATCCTGCTTTCGCAGCAATTTTGATGAATGACAATGTTGGAACAACAGGAAACCATATCATAGAAGATAATCATATAAATGGTGCTTATATTCCTTTTAACACAGGAGATACGACATTGACCGGTAATCTTGGAAGAATGTGGAGAAATACTTTTTCTAGAGATTCGGTGCTGACCGGAAGTGTTCCTCAAACAATCTTGTTAAGATCAACAGCAAACCAGCAATGTGACTGTGGAGAAAACACTTCAAATCAAAATATCTTTACTGATGGAACACCTGTATTAGTAAGAAGGACTTCACCGTGAGTGTTTGGGGATCTCCTACCGTCTATAGAAAAAACACCTACTTACAACTCAGAGCAGGAGGGTGTTGAGGGCAGAGAAGGGCCACCAGGGATTCCAGGACCACAAGGATTGCCAGGGCCTCCCGGTGAAAAAGGAGATCGCGGAGAGGCCGGAATTCAAGGCCCTCCGGGTGATGCTGTGGACATTGAAACATTTGTTCAATCAATACCGTCTTCCGAGTGGTTAATAACCAATCCCTTTAACTATAAACCCGAGGTACTTGTATTTGATACAGATGGAAATCATATAAATCCTGATATAGAGTACCCTGCTGGTCAAGTGATAATTAAATTCGCCCATGAAACAACGGGCGTGGTACAATTAAGATAATTAACTTTAGGAGATAACTTATAGCAGATGCCTGATTTTCGCAGTGCAATAAAAGCCAACAAAATTCCGGTCCAGGGAATAGTTCCGGAAAAATCAGGCACGGCTCCGACCGCTCCGGTCACTGGTCAACAATGGGTTGACACATCTGTTACTCCTAATGTAACCAAACAATGGGATGGTACTTCCTGGGTCCCAATGGTTATTTATCCGGGCACCGCCGCTGGAACCTATGCGGCTGGTAATGATACTAGAATCACAGGTGCAGAACAGACAGCAAATAAGGGTGCAGTAAATGGATATGCCGGATTAGACGCCAATCAAAAAGTTGCCATTGCAAACCTCCCGGTAGCCGCTTCCGGTGCTTCTTCTGCAACAAATATTGTACGTGCTGACGACTCAAGGCTTTCAGATAACAGAACAACAATCGACGCAAGTGTGACTGGTGGACCTGCTGCAACAGGCGTAAAAATTGCTCAAAATACTATTACTGATGACAACGTTTCCGCAACAAATAAAGATGGTCTGGCAGCAGAACCTTCAATGCGTACTTTGGGGACCGGCGCACAACAGGCAATGGCCGGTAATACGAGACTTGATCAAATTTCAGTTCCATCAGCCGCAGTTGATTTCAACGGTCAAAGACAAACAAATGTAGGCGCACCACTCAATCCTACAGATGGTGCCAGACTTGTTGATATTGAAACAGCGCGTGCCGGTATTGATTCTAAACCTTCTGTAAGAGCACGATCTTCTACAAATGTAACAGTTTCATCTCCAGGTTCAACAATCGATGGTGTAACTGCTGCTGTTGGAGACAGGTATCTTCTAACTGCTCAGACAACAACGACAGAAAATGACATCTGGGTTTACAATGGTTCTGCTGTTGCCATGACGAGAAGTGCTGACACTTTAAATGCTAATTCCTTTGTCTTTGTAGAAGAAGGAACCTCGGCGGATCAGCAATGGGTTCTTACCACAAATAACCCCATCACCAGGGGGACAACTGCTCTTGTTTGGACTCAGTTCGGCGCGGGCGGCGGTGGTTCTTATACAGGTACAGCAAACAGAATCACAGTTACGGCCAATGCAATTGATATTGCATCAACGTATGTTGGTCAATCATCGATAACAACGCTGGGAACCATCACAACCGGTGTTTGGACTGGCACCGCAATTGCTGTGGCAAATGGTGGTACAGGAGCAACTACTGCGGCAGCAGCCAGAACTAATCTAGGTGTTGCACAACGAGGATTTGCAGCAGATTTAGGCGCATTAACGGCGGGAGTAGATTTAACTGTCACCCACAACCTTGGTACTGATGACGTTATTATTCAGGTAAAAGAAATTGCAGCACCTAAAAAAGTAGTGGAAATTGATTTTGCCACTCCCACTGTTAATACGGTTACTGTGCGTAGTGATATTGCTGTTGCTGCTAATGCATTACGAATCGCAATTTTGCCGGTGGTCTGATGAGAACTTACGGAGCGATAGAACTTCCAATACTTCCAGGCAATCCTCCTACACCTGCCGCTGGCTCTTACGAATTGTTTGTCTTGCGGTCTTAACCATTTGATTTGTTGTTGCCCCGAAGTTGGCCTGCATTTCTCCCCAAGAAGCGTCGTCCCCAAATCCGGCCTCACCAGAAAAAGTTTTACGAGACAAAGTTGCTAAATCAGCAGCACGCTTAAACTTGTCAAGTTCCTTTGAACTTAATCCTAATTGATCTCTAAAGTCCCCCAGTTTTCCCGACTTGGTTGCTCCAACTAAATCATCGATATTGTTTATACCCTTACTTGAAAGGAATTCTTTACGGGCCTGGCTTAGACCATTGTACAATCCCGTTATATCTCTTTGAGTTGCATCTTTAATCTTGTTAAGAACTTTGGGTCGCTCTTCGTCATTAGATTGCTCGAAAATTGCATAAAGTTGTTTGACCTGATCTTTTACCTGTTGCCCCCCACGAGAATTAAGATCATCGTTGCCAGTAAAGAACCTTGCAAATGATTCTCTCTTACCTTGATCGTATCTATTTTCAAATGCTGCATTTAGATTGCGCTCTGCTTCTTCTAGTGCAACATCTGTCATGTCTGTCAAATTGTCGAAGTTGAACTTACCTTTGACATCAACTTTCATTATTGCTTCAAAGTTTTTCCGGCCAATTTCTCCACGAATAATCTGCAAAGCAAGGGCTGTGGCTTCTTCTGCTTGCTCCTTAGTACCACCGGCCAATTTTACCTTGATACCTTCTTGAATTGCTCTGTCTTTCTGAGCATCTGCACTAGCATTTCTAAATGCTTCTAGATCTTTGGTTGCCTCTTTGTTTGCTTTTCTAAAGTCAATAAGTTTCTTCTCAATCGTTCCAACCATATCACCGGCCTTGTTGGCTGTTTCTCCTGCTTCTCTTTCTGTAAATTGAAGGATAGTTGCCCAATTAGAAGCAGACTGGTTTACTTTCTCTTGCTCTCTTCGTGTCTCTCTCATGCTCTTGTTGATAGAGTAAACAGTGAAAGCAACACCGGCGGTAATAACAGCCAAAGGACCAAATGCAGCCGTCGCCATTCTTCCCGCTGCGGCCAATCTGGGACCCAAAGTCCCTAAAGCGAGCAGTCCTGGGATAAAAGTAGTTGTCATAATTGCAATCGATCTAGACGCCGCTGCAAATCCAGTGACCATTTTAGTTATAACACCAGGCATAATGGCTGCAAACAAACCAGCATACATAACTATTTGCATCATGTTATTCATCCAAGTGCTAGAACTGGTAGCCATTGATCCCATCATTCCGACCATCATTGCTGTAGAACCGGCGGTCATTGCCATTGATCTTTGTCTTTCTCTGGCTTGACGTGCTGCCTCTCTGTCTGCAATTGCCTGATCACGGCGGGCCTGCTCTGCTCTAGAAATAAATCTGCCAGTTGTGGGGTCCCTAGGCATAGGAACAGGTGCGCCTGGAATTGGCACGGGACGACCGTTTGCTCCCAATAATGGCTGACCAGATGCCCTAGCCAGATTAAGTGCTAGAGCCTTTAGTTGCTCATTTAATGCGGTAGTCGCGGCGGTTTGACTTCTAATAGATAATGTATGGGCATCCGCCGCGATTTTAGCCGCCTGTTCAGCAGATGTAACAAGCCTGACACCAGTGACCATTTTGATAAATGCAGATCCGGCAACCACGACCTGACCAACCAAGTTCTTTATAATACCCATAATCATAATCAATGGACCAATCAAAGCAACGACAGCCAAGGTAATCATGATAAACATTTTGTTTCCGTCAGAAAGACCATTGAATCTTTCAATGATATTTCCAATAAAATCAAGAACCTTGGTGGCAATCTTTAAGAATGGCTCACCTGTTTGTGCCAACTGGATTTTGACGTTTTCAAAGGCTCGGGTAAATCTACCTGAAATGCTTTCTTGCATCGCACGCGTTTCTCTGTCGGCAATTTCTGCTAATTCCTCTACACTCTTTCCAGCAACACCGTTAGCGGCAGCAACTTGTTCTGTTTGAAGAGCAAGTTGCTCCATAATAATACCAGCCTTGGAACCTTGATAAATACCGAATAGGTCACGAAGAATATCTGTTTTTACTTGAGGATTGGAAACAGCATTAAGTGCCTTACCGATCTCAGTAATAAGTTGAATACCGTCACCTTTAGACATATCAATGAGGTCTTTTAGACTTTTACCAGTTGCAGCAATGAATGAGTCTTCTGCTCCAGGAACCGGCGCATTTGCACGGAACAAAACAGCCTTCAATGCGTTAGCGCCTTCTGCGGCATCAATACCACCAACCTTTGAAGCGGTCATCAAAGTACCGATGTCCTGGAGGTCACCACCAAGAGACTTAACAACACCGGAAAGTTTTGGAATAGCAATAACCATGTCATTCATGGACAGAGAGGTGGAATTTTCAAGTGCGTTAAGATAATTAAACGACTCAGCAAGTTTTTTATTGCTCATTCCATAAACGTTCTGCAAGGTAATTGTTGCCTTAATTGCTTCTTGACGATCAAGTTCTCCAAGGAACGCCGCCTTAGAAACAATTTCTGTCGTTTCTTGAAGTTCTGGGCCACTTTTGCCGGAAGCCGCCAACTCGCTCATCATTTCAAGCGTTTTCTTACCGCTTTGACCATATGCCTGAGCCATTCCAGTGGCTGTCGCGTAGGCTTCTTTTTTCAAATTTTTCTGAGCAAGAGCAAGGTTTTCAGTCTCTGCTACTGTATAGTCATAAACTTTGGCTACACGAGTAAACTCTTTATCCATTTGATAAGCCAGTGCTCCGGCGGCTGCTCCAATTGCAACAAAGGGGACAGTAAGACCAACCATCAACTGACGCCCCGCCCATTGCATGTTTTTACCGGCATTGATCCAGTTCTGTCCTACGTTATTCACAACGGTTGCATAAGTACCCAGACGCATTCGTTGTTCATTGATTGCCTGGCTGAGACTAATTGTTCCATTTCTAACCTCACGCATTGTTCTACCAAGGTGTCCAAGTCTTTCCGGGGCTTCTCTTGGAACAAGCGCATCAACATCCATCCGGCCGTTAACGCCTTTTTCAGCCCAATTAACAGTGGTCATTCTTTGAAGACGCCATTGTTCTTGAAGAACACCGTTCATCAACTTGCGTTTGTTAATTGCTTCTTTAAGGGTAACATCACCCCTCTTTAGTGCTTTGGTATAGTCTTCTGTTGCTGTATTGAGCAACATCTGTTCTTGACGAAATTGCCCGGTCTGATGAATAGCATTGTTAAATCCATTTCCAGCACCGGTACCATTACGAAATTGATTGAGAAACGCAGGGTTACGAATATTAGAGGTAGCGGCAAGTTGTGATTGAATAACCTGCAACTGACGGCTTAGAGCAACCGCTTCTTTATGTACTTCCTTAAAGTTCGCACTGGAATTAAAGCGAACATTAATATTAGTTGCTATCTATAACTCATTCCTCTTCTATGATTTCTATACCAAGTTCACCAAGTTGTAGTTCTTGTTCAGATCTTCCGGTCAATTTTGCTTGTGCCCGGCGCTTGACTTCCTCAAATGCCTCATCTTGCTCTTTATTCTCATCAAGATCAATTCCTTTAAGTGCTGCCATGAACTTCTTATCTGAATGATCTTTTTCTCTCATACTTTCTAATACTTGATACAACTCGTTAAGACTTAACGATTCTTCTAGAGATTCAAAGTTTTTCCAATGACCCAAGAGAAAAACTTCTCCTTCTAGTTTAGCCAAATCTAAGTTGTCCCAAGATCCATCTTCTCCATTGCCGCTGCTATTAAATCCGGGTCTTCAAAATCAACCCCGCCGCAAATTTTGATGATTCTGTTTATTGTTGGTTGGTCTATCGCTTCTTCAAATTCTTCTGAATACCCGCCGTAGTAGGCACCGGTTTCATCATGCTTGTGCTTTTTGGCTTCCCAATACTGAGGGTGATCTTTCATCAAACAAATGGCGGCTGCATCTAGCAAAACTTCCAGTGCGGTGTCATCATCACCACTTTTAGGATCTAGGTTTTGCATCTCCCCCATTTTTTTCATAAACTTTCTTAGGTACTTGATGTTAAGGGGTTTAAGTGTTACATCATTTCCGTCTTGAAGCGTTACTTCCTCTGTCGTATAAACAGTAGTTGCTATTTAACTCACCTTTTCTATAGTAGTTCATCAATTGTAACATAAATAGAACAACCCCGCCGAAAAGCGGCGGGGTGTTCAATCGACTAATTAAGGTTAGGCGGGAACCTTTCGGTCACGAATAACACCGTAAGCGGCATTGTCGTCTGGCAAGCAACGGAATGAAACCGGGAACATACTGGCCTCATTACGTCTCATAGCAATTGTTGTGTTCTCTACAGAAAGTGCTCTACGAATGTGGAACAGCCTTTCTTTTCTGGCATTGTCGTCAGCCTTTGGTGCTGGTCCGACCGCTGCCATTGATCTTTCAACAGGGTCTTCTCCAAGGGCACCGGCAGCAATTGTCAATGTGCTCTCACTTGCATTTGAGGTAAGTGTTCCTCCACTCTGGCCCCAAGCAACAATCAAGTTTTCCAGGGTTGTCTCAACAAGTGTGGTGTTCAATGAAACTCTCATGCTCTGCTTGAAGATTCGGGCAGAGTCTAGCAATTGGTCAACTTCAACGTCTCCGTAATCCGGCTCGTATGAAAGTTCTAGACCTTCGCTTGTGTATCCAACGCCTCTCCACAGATTGTCTGCTTCTAGTGCTGCGACAAATGTCTTTTGTGCTGCGGTTGGTGTTGGCACAGCAGGCTGTGTATAACCTGTTTGTGTGCTGTCTCCTGCACTGATAAACAGGGCAGCGGCTCCAACGATAATGTTCTTTACTGAATAAGCGATTTTAATGACCTCCCTTTCTAGTTAATGATTGGCTGGCTAGGCCATTTCCTCTATTTGTATTCTATGTTCAAACTTATTATGAAGCAAGTTATATTCTCATTCCTTTGTTGTTTGATAGATGCGTATAGCAAAGTCTAACAGTTACTGCCGTTCCCTTCCGGCCACCTTCTGTTTCTGACGGTTCAGGACTCATTCCTGAAACCAACTCTGTGTATTTAAAATCAAATTTTTTATCATCTGAGTCTAGTTCTGATGAATAATATATAAAGTCATTTATTTCTTCGGCTGACCAGTCGTATCTCTTTAAAAGATCCATCAAAAAATTTGATATTGATCTTAGTTTTCCTTCAATGTCTCCGTAGATAAGATAGGTTACCTGCTCAACAGATGCCCAGAACTGAGTGTCGTAGCCGGAGTTTACGTATGTATATACAATAAATGGCCGGTCAGAAGGAAGATCATTTAATATCGGCAATTGTTGTCCTGGGATAATTGGAACAAGATTCTTGTAATCACTTGTAGTCATGCCAAACTCGTCTTGTAATCTTTTCCATACAAATTTGTTGAGCACGTGAGTCCCCGCCAGATCATATTTAGACATTTCTCATTCTCCGTCTTCTTGCCATTTCTATATAGTTTCTTTCCATACCGTTAGATATCTTTTCTGCAAACTGCCTACCAGCAACAGACGAATTAACCGAAGAAGAAAATCTTCCGGCCGGTTTTCCAATGCCGCTCCTTGCAGCCATTTCTTCAAACGTTCTTGAAAATGCTTGATCCCTTGGAGATTCAAATTGTTCTCTTAGTGTTTTTTCTGCTGTTGCGCCGCCCCACCAAAGAACAAACCAGCGGGTAAAATTGCCCTGAATTTTTCTCCCAGGAGTTGCAACCTGTGTCTGATTCGTAAAGTGACCTTGACCAAACTTGTTTGGGTAAACAAGAAATGTACTAAGTTTAGGAGAAACTTCTACCTCTGCCCCGTACTCCATTATTGGTGCCTTCCACACAAACACATGAATTCTCTTTAGTTTATTTGCATTGAACCCCTTTTGAGGGTTTGGAAATCTTATATCACCTGTCGATGTAAGCGTTGGATCTATTGTCTGCTTAGATGCTTTCCATTTCCATGAAATCGTTCTCCTACCCCCGCGACCCGTAAGACTGTTTGCCCACAATCTCATTCCTGGTATTCCAATTTGTTGAGGCTCATACACATGATGCAGCATTTCTGGCATTGCCAATGCTCTGGCATCTGTATGATTGTTAAAAACCTCTGAAAGTATTTCATACGCTGCCCGTGTTGATACTTCAAGGTGGCGGGTAGAGTTTAAGTTCTTGTCTAGGTGTTGCATTCCAGATAAGAATGTTTGTGCTTGACTGATATCAGACCGGGCCATGTTGCACTTCTGATCTTTGAAGCAAAAGAGAATATTCTAACAGTTTTCCAAAAGCATCTACCTCTGGTATTACTCCCATAACGTTGAATATTGTTGGGGGGGGAATTGTCTATTTCTTCTTCTCCCAAATAACCACCCGCGATTTTTTGCTTCTGATGTTTGTGATTTGATCTCGCTTTGTGATGTTTGTTGTTTTGGGAAGTTTTAATTTTATCCAGTCAACATTTTCGTAGATCTCTGAGAACTTTTCTGTTGTGGCAGCCCCTTGAATTCCACTGGTAGAAATGCCCTTCGCTATACAAGGTACGTCATTGACAATACCTCCCACGAATTCTTCATTAATCAGAGTAGTCGTTGGATTATCCTGAACCCATACTTTTTCAATGTCGCCCGAGTCTTTGTTTTGTCTGTACTCCCAATCTCCGGTCACTTCTCCAGTTACAACATCAACTGTCGGGCTTCCGGCCGGTTTTATAATGTCACAAACCATATTGAACTTAACAGAACTTAAACACTTTGGCACTAAATAACAGCCATTCTCTTTTGTCTGTACTCCATCAATAATTGATCAGCCTGAACATTTCCTGTCCCTGAAAAAGTGGCTGGACTAAATTCGTATCTATAGTCATTGGAGTCCATTGTCTTAATATAACGGTCACGGTACAAAGACTCATCGCACGCATAATCATTAGCCAACATTCTTGCCGCCTGTTTGACATTTTCCGGCACTTCCCAATAACCCCAGACTCCGGTTATTACTCTTTCAATAATACGAGGCTTTTTGACTGGAGGGGCATAGATGGGAGCAATGAATTTGTCATGATCAAACATTGCATGTTTTATTCCCAAAGTTCCGGTTACTTGAATTACTTCATCGTGAACTTCAAGAAGAGGCATTGGATAACCTTGGTTTCTTACAACCAGCGTTCCTAGATACCTTCCGAACACTTGACCGGTAAATGCTTGTATTGCCCCACGAACTTTTCTTTCAAGATCTTTTGCTTGATTGTTGTCGTTTAGAGAAGAAATTGATTTTATTTCTTCAAGCGGGAGAATGGGTGTGACAACTTGAACAAGTGTTGTATCTTTGGCTAAAATATTTTGAACGCCGTCAAGGTAGTTGAATTCCCATTGTATATAGAAATCTCTATCATACTTAAGAAGAGAATAAGGGAGAGTTACTCTGAGTGACGAGTCTGCAAAGGCTACCGTTGGAAAATCATAAAGGACTTCACCGTTGATAACTGCCTTTGCATCTACTGTTGTGCCCGTTGGAATAACTGGAATTT
>Ga0181464_1000887_pt2 | contig 10891 bp, 7 predicted proteins | sample InSIn2gowninarea_FD_119074 | JGI IMG/M metagenome (GOLD analysis project Ga0181464, IMG submission 119074) | Clean room microbial communities from NASA Spacecraft Assembly Facility at Jet Propulsion Laboratory, Pasadena, California, USA -... ...
CCTCTAGGGAGGAGATTTTCATTAGTGTTAGTGTGGAGATAGATTGTATTTTTGCAGCTCCATTGTACTTTCTTACAGGAATGTAATTCTAATTACGAAAATAATAAAGATTGGTGTCATGTTCAGCCTCTAAATCTTGTTCTCCTCCATAGGCCTCTGAGTTTCCTTGGGCTTGGCCATCCTAGGCACCTCAAATCCCTTTTGTATCATTTTTTTCCTTCTTTTCCTTCCTTATTTACATGCATCTCTAGTTTTTATTCATTTCTATTTTTGCATTTAGGATTAATAATTTCTTGATGTAGGATTCAATTAAATGGTTGATGTAAGTTATTTTGTAGGATCACAAACATTATTTCATCCTTGGAAGAGCTTTGGAATTTCATAGTAATCATTGAGCTGCTTGGATTAGTCTTCTTATTACCAAATCTAGATTGTTGGACCTCCTTTTTAGCAAAGAACAATAAATTTCTGCTATTTTTTAGAGCATTCTAACGAGCTTGAATCGAATTGATTCCACTAGAATTAGATCACAAAAAAAATATAGTTCATAAATAAAATTACCCCATTGCATTTTCACTTTATTTGGTTAGGCATTTCTTAGATTCACTAGCTCACTAGTTCTCAAATTTATAGATTTTGAACTAGTAATGTTTTTTATTTTTGCATGGGTTAACATAGGTCTTTTTGAGTGATTCCACTTGGAATAGGGACCTAAGACATCCTAGTTAATACCAAAATTTTTCCCATCCAATTTGGACTTGATTTTCTTGGTCATTCAATGAATTATTGTAAATATGTACATCCTGTAGGAAATCAGGGGATCCTGAAGGAAATTGTTGTAGCATCCTGTAGGAAAGCTTTTTTTGAGGCTGAATTGAGGAAAAATCATCTAGGAAGCTAGAAAAGGGTGCCTACTTGTCTCCCAAGCCTTTTGACCATTCACCATCATCTCCAAGCCACCTGCCACATCACCAAAAGACATTAGCTTTCACACTCTCACATGAAAAAGACAAAAAGAAAAATAAATTTATTTTATTCATTTACATGCACAAAAGTAGAAGGTTTTATGGTTTGAATTTGCATGATTAGGAGAGTAGGATTGCATACATGTTAACTTAGCATTCTTTTGAAGCAAAACCTCTTAGGAGTTAGTTAGAAAATGGTTTGTTTTAGCATTTGATTTCATTCTCTTTCCTTGTACTTTCTTTCTTGCAATAGGTTAAGGTTCCATTTCAAACATTTCATTTTCTTCAATTAGTTTAGGATTTGAATTCAGTACATACACTCCATTACATTATAACAGCAAAGGAATGACACATTATATGTTGCACATATAGTGCCAATACCTCTTAAGTTTGTACGAACCCCATGTTGATAATTAAAGTGGGTAGCCTTGAGAGTTGCAACATTCTTGTTGCAATACCGAGGCTCATCACATTTGGCACTGTTTCCAAGGAGGTGTCAAAATATGCATTGTTTTCTTCCTTAGTTGATTCACTTCTTTTCAATTTTTGAAAAAACAAAAAAATATTTTCATTAGGAATATTTAATTTCAAAAGTAGAAAATTGCATTGCATTATAGTTTTCATTCAATCATAAAAAGAAATAGAAAATTCTCCAATACCAACCCCCCCACCTCCCCCCACAACCCCCCCCACCAACCCCGCCCCCCATTTTGATCATGTGATGCAATAAGAGCCACATCACCATTCACTTTTGTAGGTAGAAGAAGAAGATGGGAAAGAATGTAGAAGAAATGGGTGGAGATGATGACAATAAAGAAGATCCTCTTGGATTTCCATTCAAGATATTGATATCAATGTGCACATGAAGAACATCCCTCCATCTTTTCTTCCAAAATTTCATGGTCTAAGGTCAAAGGATCCAGAAAACTTTCTCTTTGAATTTGAAATTGTTTGTAGATCATATGGTTACTTATTAAAAACTCAAAAATTGAGATTGTTTCCGGAAACATTGAAGGATAAAGCTCTTAAATGGTTCATAAGTTTAGGGACTAATTCAATAGGATCATGGAATGATATGAAAAAGATATTTATAGAACAATATAAAGATCATGATCTTAAAGAAGAAATCTTTAGAATTTATCAAAGAGAAGATGAGAGTCTTGAGGATCTAATAGAGAGGTTCATGTACAATGTTAAGAGGGGAAAACTACATCATTTAGGATCCAACACACTAAAAACCCTCTTACTTAGAACAATTAGGGATGAGTCGATTTATCTTCTTGATATCATGAGTAGAGGTGATGTATACCAATTATCATCTGATAAAATTTGTGAAACATGCAAACACATATCAAGAAGAAAAGCAAGAGTAGGTAAATTAGCATCAAGATCAGTGAGTCAAGCTAAACTTGTAAATTTGTTTGATGATTTTAAAGAAAAAATTCTTAGCAATCTAAAAAAACAAGTAGAAATGTTAAGAATGCAAGATGAAGGAAAATAAAATGTTGATATCTGTGTTACAGAATCACATGATGTTAAATGTTACTCCTTATTACCAAGGTTGAAGGAAGTTCACCAAGAGGACAATGGAGCAAGTCAATTATCAATGCAGCAATGTTATGTAGCTCCAAGAGGACTATGGCAGCCTATTCAGCCTGATATGATGCAAGAGCCTAATTCAGAATTTCAAGCTTATGCACATCCACCTCAAAGTAATTGGAACACACCATTTCCTTGGCAAAATTGGCCATCTCAACTCGAAAACCAATCTTGGCAACAAGGTTGGCAAGGAACTTTTGGGAGCCATCCACAATATTCTCAATATTTTCCTTAGTATCCTCCATACCAGACTCCATGTTATCCTTACCATTCATATCCACCTCGACACAACCCCATCCACATCCATCTCAAATATACACTCTCACTCAACTACCTATACCACCATTTCCAAACCAACACATTCAAGTAGCTCAACCCACTTACAATGCTGAGGTATAAAACTTCCAAACATCTCCTCTTGAGATCAATGGTATTCACCATAGCTCAGGAAGAGTATTGAAAAAAAGAGAGCATCTTGATATCATTGAAGGACCACATCCAAGAGAAGAAAATTCAAATAAGAAGACCACATAACCATGGGTTACGATTGATGAAGAGCAGACATCAAAATCAGAGATCGAGAGAACTCCCTCATGGTTACCATCAAATCATCCATGTGTTCAAAAGAAGAATAAAAAAAAAGAGGAATATTCGGAGGTCATGGTAGAAGAAGACATGAAGAATGATCCAAATCAGCAAGTGGACCAAGGGCATCACAACTATATTGAAATATGGTTCCAGACAATCATTAAGTTGCAGCAATATCCTCTTCTTCAATTGTGCTTGATATTATCAAAGGCAAATCATTTAATCTTCAAATTCAGGTAAATGTCAAAGCATACATCTCAAGCCTAGACATCAGTTTTTTTGTCATCTTGGTGTGCACATGGCTCCAATGGAAGTATTCTTATACTTGAAAGTGATTTTGTTTTTTAGGTAGGGTAAGGTAGGGAAAAAAAAAGGAGGAAAAAAAATCTCAGGTGAAAACCTCCTTTGAGGTGCCTCAGATAGGCTCATCAATTGAAAACCTCCATGAGGTGGTCAATGGATTGGGAAAAAAGAAAAAAGGGAAAAAAGATAAATAAAAGAAATCCTTGATCCATGAATCTCTTTGATAAATGCATGTACTCTCCAACATTTGCAAGCAACAAGAACAAGTTGGTTAAGCCTAGCCAAAAGAAGTCAAATTTTTACTTTCTCTTCCTTTGCTCAAATGCTCCAAAAAGGCCAAGGCAATCCAAATCCATCACCCTCATCTATTTTCACCATCCACCCATCATTCTCAAGCTTCTACCATTTAGTTTTCATGTTGTCCTAAAAAACTACAGGATGCTCTGTTTTACTACAAGATACAAAAATTAAAATACATAGAGCAGAAATTTGTTCTTTCCATAAATTGAAAACCATGCATCCATTTGTCAATCCATTTCAGGGGGAGATGCACATGGATGATGGTAACATGCTCAAGCAGTTTTAGCAAATTCCAGTGAACAGTTTCCATGAAATCGACCTGCATCACCTTAAGCCATTTCTTAATTTTCTGAATAGCCATTTATCCATTTAAAAATATGTTTCATGGGGAGATGCATATGGATGATAGTAACATTCCCAAGCAATTTCAACAAATTCCATTACATGGTTTCCAAGAAATCGACCTCCCTCACCTTCAGCCATTTTTAGTTTTTCTCGAGATCCATGCATCGATTAACCAAAATGTTCCAATGGGGAGGTGCATAATGATGATGGCAACATGCTCAAAAAGTTCCAGCCCAATCCAGTCTACCATTTGGGAGATATGGACAAAAAGTCATTGTCCTATAAACCTACAAGATATAGAACAACACCTACAGGATTGGTAGTGAGCAATTTTAAAGGAGATCAAAAGGTCAAAGAAGATCCTCTAGATCTTAGCAGCAACATCAAGATCATCAACATCACCATCAACACGTGCACATCAACATCAACTCAGCAGAATCATGCATATCTCTCCAACAACCATTAGGTAGGTACAAGTATGCAATATTCTTGACCTCTTCTCTTGAGCATATTATAGTTAGAAATTTGTTGTCAATGCATGAGACATGAGGTTTTATAAGCTAAGGATGGGTGAATAGTCTCAACTGCCTTCAGCTAGTTGATTGCAGCTCACTCCTTCACTCATGCAATGTTGAAAAGTCAAATTATGAAGGGTGATGATTTCAAGGAATGAGGACAACATTTAAAAGAAGAAATTTCTACAAAGGCCAAGTCACCAGAGCACTCCATGCCCTCCATCCACTTCATATTCACTATCTATTCATCATTCACCAATCCCATTTGATTCTTCAAAAAAAAAGAAAGAAGAACATCTTTTCCATTTTCACAAACCTAGACTACTCCCTTTCAGCCCTAGCATCATCATCCAATCCCTCTTCATCATTTCATTTCACTCCCATATAGTTAGAAGACTATGAAGGAAGAAGGAATGACTACTACAGGAAGGCAAAATGTTGCTAAAAGAAGGAAGAAAGGAAAAATGTGTGCTAAAACCAAAAATGATAGTGCCTAAGAGAAACCTAATCAAAACAGATAACTTGAAGGCCTTTAGGCAATCATATAGGCCACAAAAGAGAAGAAGAAGGCAACAAAAGGATATAAGGCATTCACCATCAAAATAGAACTCAAACTACAATGATGAAGAGATGTGTTCCAAGAGGTCGCTAATCTCTTTCTAGGGTTTTTCCAGAGCCTAAAAATGGGAGAAATGCATGGGAGTCAAGTTGAGGGCCCGCCTTAACCTCAGTTTATCATTTATGCTCAAAACTGGTTTCTTGTAGTTTTAACAAGGTTTCCTATAGGTTTCCTGTATTTTTTATAGGAATTCCTACAGGATTTCCTAGTTCTCATCTAAATGCATTTTGAAGGTGTTATAGGTGTTCAAATGGTGGAACAAGGTACCAAACAGTTGATAAGGGTGTGGAAGACCTTGCCAAATTGAAAAATATTCAAAAACCAATCTTGAATAAGGGTAAGAAGGAAATCTAATGGTCTCAAGAAACAATTATCTTTCTTTGCAAAAATATGTCTTTGGGTTTTCCTTGTAGAACTTGTAGCCAACATTCTTAATGCACAAGAAAGAGGAAACTAGGGCTATTGTACCTCAAGAAACCAATTTCCTGGTTGTGTAGAAATTGTGCTTAAGACATTAATGATTATAATGATTGTCTCTTGTTTGTCACTTAATTGAATGTTGTGTTCTCAAATGAAAGACCTAGGAGACTTGGTTTTTAACCCTCAATACTTAGGTGACATGAAAACATCAGAATGTCATTTCATTACTGAATATAAATGATTAATGAAGAAAGCTTGAAGAAGTCAAAGACAATATGTTGTCTTGCATAGAAACTACTATTTGTAACTTAGAAGAATTGCAGAGGTAAGAACTTCAAGTATAGGAGCGCTCTTTTAAGGGATTTTAACTTAATTCATATAAGAAAATAAATACTTGCAACTTCATTACCATACTTAAAGGAAGAAAACATATGATGACACATAATAAAGAAGTCACAAAATCATGCCCAACAATGTGTGAAAACTTCTAATTCTTTCATTAATCAACAATTATACTAGGAATACAGTGGCCTAGTATCTAGGTTCTCCAAAGTATGAACCCCTTCTCTGTAAATTTTCCTCTTTTTATACATTATGAGACAGTGGGTAATCACCAAAACTGTCAAACTACTTAACTGTCCTCCTAATTGTCTAAAGTAAAAGTTATTACGGAATATTACATAGAGGATAAAAGACACCTCGTAAATAAAATAGCAAGAAGTAACAGAATTTACAAAACGATGATGATTGTTATCTCTTTAGAGCTGTTGCTTGGTTGCTGATGAAGTTTCTTTGTAGATGCTTTGATAATGGTTAAACTTTTTTAACACAACAAACTGTATTTGACAAAACCCCATGCATGGACTTGGGCCCACGTATGTATCGAGAATGTTTTGATTGGTGGAAACACTAAGAAACCCAACCAATCACCTTTCTTTGGAGTTTTAATCATCCACATCTAACTTTGGTTATTCTGCTAAAACAATGAAATATGACTAATCTACATGAAATATGAGAAACCTTCGGTTACAACGGAACCTAAAAGAATTAACAATCTTGTTCATAAACCTGTTGGGTCCACCTGAGCTATATGAGATCACCGTCCGATTAACCCTTCAATGGACGGTCAGATCATTTGAAACTCATGAAATTTTAAACATGTTTGAACTAAACCTTATCGATTCTACTTTTTCAATGCTCCTTTGACTCCCATATGGACCTGAAAGGAAATAAAAACTGCCAGTTAATGATCTATTGGGTCCAATTTTAAGGATAAAACCCGATTACTTTTCCACCCAATATCTGTCAGATCCTGTCTCTTTCGATGGACGGCTGAGGTTGGCCTATACTTCAATGAATTAAACTGTATTTCATATGCCATCGCATCCAAATTCTGAAATAAACTTCATTCTAGTTACCCACCTGATTTTTATTGGATCTATGGCATGTTGATTGAACAACCTAGATCCTCTTGCATGTTTCTCTCATTCAAAAGCTGTCAATCAAATAAAATAAGCTACTCAGGTTATTTCTTTTAAACTTTTCAAGCGTAAAGAATGTACGAGAGCTTCCTTAAGGTTGAACCCCTACAGTAATTTTAGGTCACACATTGTGGTCAACCATGCTAACATCACAGTCACCTGTGGGGTTGAGCTTTAATTAATCCTCGTGCCCATTGCTTCCCCGCAACACACGTCATCATATTCATCAAGCTATTGCTTGATCGCACCTTTTGAACCTGCATGACCTTTAGACAATGGTTTGATTTTTCGTTCTTTTTTATTTTTCTTTCATTTTGTGATAAAACTAAAAATAAGACTTAAATAACAATGGAAGATACAACATTTGGCTCCACCTGGGGATAGTTATTTTGCCACAGAAGCACTAAGAACTGTAGATCAGTGCCTTAGTTGGGCATGGAGTCTGAAATAACCTGAAATTTGAAAGACTGAAACTTGACATTCTTGAAGTCTGAAACCTCTGCAAACCAATTTCCAACTGGGACAATCACCCTTATTTATCAGTTAAAATCAAACTAAAGAACTGCAACTAGAAACCAAATACTCAACACCTGAGCTTATTTATGTACAGGTTCCTACCTATGTGCATGACTGATCTCAATCAGGTGAAGTCAATTTTCCAATGGTACCAGGTTAGCATTTGAGTGCCTGATTTAGAACCATTTTTCCAGTGAATTTTGAAAATACAGTTCATCCTAAATGGAAAATAAAGTATGCATAAGGGTAGCTCACAACAAAAATTAGGAATATATTCACAAAATGATATGTGTAGGCTGTTAATAAATTTCACCATGTAATCTACCACAGGATCTTCAAAAGTATAAGAAAAAATATGGTCCTGATCAGCAACAAAAAAGAAAGTCTCTATGTATGAAGGTTCTTGGTTGAATAAACCTTCTATTGGGATAATATGCTCAATAGAACAATCAGAAACATCTTTAAGAAAATGATCTATGTCACTTTTATGTCTCCACTGTTCATCTGTGAGCTTTTATTGAAAATAGTTTGTAATTATGACCTCAAGAAGAAAAAGAAAAATTTTCACGTCACTACATGACATATGGCCAAATTCAAATAGATTGTTTACCTTTGATCCATAGGCATCATTGTGTTCTTCAATGTAATGATAAACAATTTCTTTATCATCTTTCTTTTTACCTAAGATATCCTCATTTGCTATGATAAATGGCTTAACATATTGTTGTCCAACATTTCCCACTTGCTGGTTTTCTTCTCTATGTCCAACACCTAACTGCTGAGCTTGAAGATCTTCATCCTGTGAAACACCTGTTCTTTCATTAGAATAGGCTCCATCAAGGACGCACTTCCACACCCCTTCTATTTGTAGCTCTTTATTTACACATGCTGAAGTAAGTTGCCTCTGGTTATCTTCAGCCAATTCTGCATTGTCATCTAGCATGAAGCAAGATAAGTCATCTTTTTCCTGGCTATAAACAGGTGAATTGCTTGCTTCATTATTTGTGATTTTTCTAAGAAAACTTGTTTCTCTATATATCCCCCTTTCTTCCCCACCAAAAATTGGTATGACAACATAAGAAAAATCTAGTTTCAGAACACCACACAATTTAGCCCCCCATGACTTAGATAGTAACATTCCAAACCTAGCAGGGATATTTGCTACCACTATGTCCATTTCCAAACTTTTGGCTGGAATATGGGCTAGTGATACCAACACATCTTTAATTCCCCCTAGACACTTGACTTTATGTGAATCAAAAGAATACAAGTCTTTGTAAGGTTTAGTAACTTGTAGGTTTAGTTGTTTCATCACTGATAATGGCATAAGGTTATGTGAGGTTCCAAAATCAAACATACAATTGTGCAATAGTAAATCATGAACCAGTAAAGAAATGTAGAAAGGAATTGTTGAAGAATTTACCTCCTCCACATGTGAAAAACCCACTACTGGTTTATCTTCTTGCAAATTCACAATGTCATTTATATTCACATTCTGAGATATATTGATAAACTCTGTAATTTCTCTTTGATAAGCTGGTGTTTTAACCAACTCAGTGAGGGGTACCTGAATTTTGGTCTTTTCTAACTCTTTGGTGACACTAAACACATAGCTCTATTTAGTATTCCTTTCATTCTCATCTTCATTTTTCTTCATGTCTGAAATCTCTTATGGAATGGAAACAAGTTTCTCTAAAGGAATTTTTTCACTTTTGTCTTGAGAAGACTCGCCTTAAAGCATTTGAGTCTTGCTACTTGTATTTTGTTGTTGCTTTCATTTATTCAATTCTTTTGCAGGATGTGGTTCTTGTTTTTGTGGAGTCTCCTTTTGTAAGCGAGCTGGAACTTGCTGCTCACCTTCATCTTATTGAGTTCTAGATCTTTTCCTTGATCTCAAGTCATATTTCTTATGTAGTTCTGCATTCATAAAATCAAAAAACCACCTCCGACATTCATAAATTTCATTATCATCATAGATGACACCTGTTTCACTATATTCTCCTCCCTCAACACCTAGTTCATCTTCATCTACTGCATACAATGTGAAAATATGGTCATCATGATCCTTGGAATGCCCTAGTACTCCATCAAGATCTGCCTCTATATACAGTGGTGCTTGAATCTGATCTTCCTCTTTTCTCTCCCTCTATAAAATTTTCAGACGTTGTCTTCTATATTGATGATTAAAGTTTCTATTTTGTTGTACTTGTCTCTAAGAATTATTACTCTCTAATTCCAATTTAATCAATTTATTTGAAAATTTTCTAATTATATTATTCATATCCCCTAATGTTTGATCTTGAGAGGATTCTATATTAGCCTTTCCCCTATCTTGGATAGGCTATGTGTCTGATGTTTTACCTCCAACCACCAGATTTGATTCTATCTCTAATGCCACTGTTTGGATCTGATCAATGGTTATGGATCTCCTCTCCCTCAATGTAAATCCAAAATATGACTCAAAACATGCTGCAAAAGTTATTTTTGCACCAGCAGGAGGGGGACTTACTCTCCACTGGAAGACTATTGTACAATTTATTAAATCTTCTGATGAATTTAGCAACACCTTCATTAGATTTCTTCTTGATAGCATTAAACTCTGTGAGTGAATACCCATGATCTCTTTTTTCTCCCCATCTCTAGGTGAATAGGTGCTCCATCTCTTCCCAAGAAGGAATAAAGCCTTTAAACCATTTTCTTGCTTCTCCATCCAAGGATTGAACAAAAAGTCTTAGAACAACATCCACATGTTCAACATTTAGGTTTTCTAAAAAGTTACAAAATACTGATACATGATTCTCTACTGTTTGTTCATCCTCCCCTGTGAAATGAGGGAGAATCTTCAAGTATTCTTATGGAATTTGATTCAACTATTGTGGCAATTGAATAGGTGCATACCTATTCATAAAAAATCCAGGTGTTGCCATATTTTCTCCTGAATTTACTGAACCTTGATTAATAGTATATATGGAACTTGACTGACGAGTAAATGGAGTGTGCAAAGGTGGTAATGTAGTTATAGGTTCAGGCTGAATAACTATAGCATATACTAAAAGAGAAACAAACTCTAATTATTGTTCTTGACAATTGGGTTCTTGAAATGAATTGGATGTAAAAGGTGACTCTGGTCAATAAAATATGACTGTGAAAGATGTGATGAACTACTGCCTGGTGCAAATAGTGTAGGACTTGGTGTAAGTGGAGTTTTAGGCCTTCCAACCGTCTTGGAAGCTAGCCTTT
>Ga0181464_1001743_pt1 | contig 10891 bp, 11 predicted proteins | sample InSIn2gowninarea_FD_119074 | JGI IMG/M metagenome (GOLD analysis project Ga0181464, IMG submission 119074) | Clean room microbial communities from NASA Spacecraft Assembly Facility at Jet Propulsion Laboratory, Pasadena, California, USA -... ...
TTTAAGGAAGCAGGTATTAAGAGGGAGCTCATTGTTCCCTATTATCTCGAACAAAATGGATTGGCTGAAAGGAAGAATAGGTCAATTGAAGAAGGCATTCAAACTATACTCCTTGATCAAGATATACCAAAGTTCTTATGGGGAGAAGCAACAATAACAACCGTATACATTCAAAATAGAAGTCCTCATAAGAGTCTTGATATTACAACACCCGAAGAAGTATTCACAGGAAAGAAGCAGAGTGTGGATCACCTCCAAATCTTTGGAAGTCCAGCATATATCCATGTTTCGAAAGACAAGCGAAAGAAGTTGGAGTCTGGACTCTACAAGTATCAAGGGAATATTCATTGGATATAGTCTCTCTTCAAAAGCGTATAGAATCTACATCAAGGAAGGAAGATATATTGAAGTAAGTAGGGATGTCATATTTGATGAGAATCAAGCATACAAGAAATCAAAGGATATTCCTATTGATTCTGATGACGAAGAAGGTCGCATATTTGAAGAAGAAGAAGTTCATCATGAAAACTCTATTACAAATCTCGAAGAAGAAGGACCAAGTGAGCCTATTCAATCGGTGGTCATCCCAACCACAAGGAAGAGACCAAATTGGTTGAAAGCTACATTAGAAGATGCTGAAGGACATGAAGTTGCGTAAGGAACCTTCAGGGAAAGAAAGAGATCGAAAATATATTCTGGTTATGCTACATATATGACAAAATTGATTGAAGTCAAACCATCTACATTCAAGGAAGATGCACATCAAGAGGTTTGGAAGAAAGCAATGCAGGAAGAATATCAATCCATCATGAAGAATGGGGTTTGGGAAATCATTCCTAGACCTAGTGACAAATTGGTTGTCACATCTAAATGGATCTATATGATCAAACATGTAGTCGATGGAAGTATAGACAAGTATAGAGCAAGATTTGTTGCAAGGGGTTTCTCTCAAAAGGAAGGCATTGATTATGAAAAAATCTTTGCACCTACTTTAAGGTACACTACCATTAGATTGTTGGTTTCATTCGCTGCTACAATGGGGTGGAATATCCATCAAATGGATGTGAAGACCGCATTTTTAAATGGGACCATTGATGAGGAAGTGCACATCAAACAACCTGAAGGCTTTAAAGTTAATAACAGGGACTTTCATGTTTGCAGACTTAAGAAAACCCTATATGGTTTGAAGCAAGCACCTAGGGCATGGTATGCAAGGATGGATGCATATCTACTTAGAATTGGGTTTGTGAAGAGTTATGTTGATCCAAATCGCTATATCAAGGTCGTGAATGATGAGCCTGTCATTATTCTATTATATATGGATGATCTATTCATCACAGGTGTGGAGCGAAGAATTGAAGAATGCAAGAAGATGTTGGCAGCTAAATTTGAAATGAAGGATCTAGGTCTGATGCACTATTACGTACGTCTAGAAGTATGGCAAAGACCTGGGGAGATATATTTGGGGCGAGAAAGTACATCATCAACTTGTTGCATAAATTTGGGATGATGGATTCCAAACCAATGACTACTCCTATGATCACCAATCTCAAGAAGTTGAGAGACTCTGACTCTAGTCTCGTGGATCCTACCTCCTATTGTCAGTTGGTGGGTTCCCTAATGTATCTAGTAAATACAAGGCCAGATATATGTTTTGCAGTGAACATTCTTAGTCAATTTCAGTTGGAGCCTCGTCACGATCACTGGATAGCTGCTAAACATATACTGAGGTATCTTCGTGGCACTATATATCACTGCCTAAAGTATGATGGTAAGGAAGTCAAGCTAATTGGCTTCACAACCTTTGATTGGGGTGGTAGTGAGACGATAGAACGAGCACTACCAGAGGATGTTTTCGTCTGGGAGCTGCTATGATCTCATGGATGAGTAGGAGGCAAGATTCCGTTGTGTTGAGTAGTGTTGAGGTAGAATATGTGGCTGCATGTGAAGTAGGAAAGGAGGCTGTTTGGTTAAGGAAGCTTCTGGCATATTTGTTTGAGAAGTCTCTATTGTTGAATTTCCATGATCTTGGATCTAGGGTAGAGTCTTAAAATCATTGATGCTACCAAACCAAGAATCTGAACAACAACTACTTTGCACAGTAGAAAATATAAAGTAGTAAATCACATATGCACAAATATACACAATTTTTACAAATATTGTACAATAATGTACAACCCAATCTTTGTTATATTAAACCAATCTAAATAACACAACAGTCCATGGTATACAAGATACAATGAAAAACTTTGCTGTGCAGACTCTGTTGTATCTTGTCCAGCTGGTCCTTCGCTTCCGTACTACTCACTAGTTGCCCCTTAGTCCTTCAAAGGACAACACATTGAGACTCTAGGAGGGATGCTACCTAACACTGCTACAAGTCACTTCTGTTGCACGTACATGGGCTGATCAATCTGCTCTCTAGGTTGGCCAATTCCCGAGCTCTAATTTTCCTTCTAATAACCTTTTTAATCCATCAAAAATATACTCATAAGGCTCCAAACTTCACCCAATCATCAACTATTTTAGTCACTTCAAGACTGCTAGTCTAGGGCTACTTTGGACATCCACACGCTGCCCTCGAATAGTCCAAAGATGTTGAATACTTCACTGCAAGATCTGCACCTATGGAGGCTCTCGCTCACCCAATCAAGTCTCCAACTTGGCTCCCACTAGCTGCTCATCAAACTGATCCAAAACTGGTCAAAGCAATTACCCAACACAAGTCACTAATGGAGAAGAATACATACTTCTTCACTGTTATTCATGGGCAGTATTCTTGTCATTGGTTAGGGCTCCCACTGTAACCTACAACAACCCAACAATCATGCCCGAAACACACCTTAAATTATGCAGCCTCCTCTGCTCTCCAAGCTAGGTGACCTTGCTGTTTGAGGAGGCACCTACAACTCCTTGTATAGGGTTGTTTGACCCTCAAAACAATACCTACAAGCATGCGGCCTAATCACAACAGAAAGGTCCTTTACACATCCTGTTTCAGGAGGATATCCCTACGTTTTCTAGCCCAAAACAATCCCTAATTATTGCGACCCTCCAACAAGGTAACGCGACCCTTCTTCCAACACTCGGATCCCTGAAATAGGGCAGAAATAACCCTCTCCTTCTTCGCTGGTCTGCCTCTCCTAGCTACGGTCCTCAACAAAAGTATCACTCTCCTCTACGAGCTTCTCTCTTGTATTGTGTTGCACAAATGCATGAGGAAATGACTCCTCCATCACCTTCTATTTATACACCAATAGAAGGGCTCCACGAATTGATGAAGGGTCATGTCTGTTGGACAAATTCCTCAAGCCTACATGACTTGTCTTGTCCAAATATTAATGACAACTTCAAAAATTCAAAACTTCATTTCTAGAGCTTTGATTTGAGTGATCTTTGGAGCATTGGAATCGGCACGCCAAGCTCTATCACCTCAAATTTTCTCATGCTCAAATTCATCATGGTTTTGGCCCAAATCCCGATGGGTGCAAAACCCCAACCTTGGGTTTCAAGCCCCCAAGTAACCTTTGTGGTGCTTTTCCCTCCAAACCCTGAACCCTAGGGCTTAGAGTACCTCCCAAGCTACTCAAAAATCAACATCTGGGTCCTACTGTGATTAATTGTGACAATCAAAGCTGTATCAAGATGTTTGGAGATCCTGTGTTTCATTCGACAACGAAGCATATAAAAAATAAGTTCCACTTTATTAAGAACTTCGTGCAAGATGGGATCGTGAAGTTGGAGTATGTCTTGATAGATGAATAGGTAGCAAACTACTAATAAAGGCTCTTCCTAATAAGAAGTTTGAGTATCTAAGCAACATGCTTGGCTTGGTAGAAATTGTTGATTGTATTGATGATAAGGAAATAGAAGAGATTTGTTGAGGCTTTGCGAGTGAAGCATTGCCTGGGAGGACATTTGGCTGACACTTTGTGTTGATGTCTAGGTCCCAAAGTAGGGAGGGTAGCGTGGGTTGTAAAGCTCTGACCATGGATACGCACCTATGTCCCTGGGTTGGTGGTTAGAAAGTAAGCCTGATGGTACCTAGAGAGGCTGAAAGCTTGGGTCCACCTTATTCCCACTTGGATAGATTGCCCTGGTCAGGAATCTAGTCCGTGACATTGCGATGCCTAAATTGTTGAGAGACCAATGGATATATTGCCCTAGTTAGGAATCTAGTCCATGGGATTACGATGCCTAAAGTTCTTCATTGCTCATATAGTTTGAAATCTTCTATTGTTTTTGTATATGATGAATACCTCCTTAATTAAGAGGGAGTGTTGGAAATTGTAACTAGGTTTGGTCTTCATTTAATATATTTGAATCATCATGAAATGTACTTGTAAAAAGAATAAAGAAAATAATTTTTATTATTGTAATGATGACTTATTAAAGCATGGGTTTCATGCTTGGGTCATCATTATATTAGTCAAAGTCCCCATTGTGGACTTCTAGGATTAATATTGAGTTTATAGAGTCGTACACTCAAAGAGAACCTTCTTGGGCTTTTGAATCATGTAAAAAGGTTTATTATTGAGTCAATTATGATTTATGTCTCCTCCACACCAAGTCGGCCTAGAAGAGATCAAGTCGGCCTAAGGACACTTATTCGACCTGACATGGAGCCTATAAATACAAGGTAGTCTAAGTCGTTTGGAGCATCACATCTCAAGCTAGTTCGATATCTCAAGGGTAGCTGGGGAAGTGCAAAGTCTGTTGTCGGGAAGCCAAAGGAAGTGTGAGTTTGGGGAAGTCTAAGGAGAAGAAGAAAATCAAACTTTTGGTGTCTCCCTCTCTCTGTTTTGTGCCCTAGATTGGGAGATTGAAGTCTTCCCAGTTTCACTGTTGTCTGAAGTTGCCTGATGCCAGAAGTTGTTGCCTAGTCGAAGTTGCTGGAAAGGGGTCGAAGATCTGGGAGGCTGACTCGGTGTGGAGGGAAGGTTTGGTCTTTTTCTAGGGTTAAGAGTCTCAAAGAATACTATTGAAAGGAAGAATTATCTTGACTGTGTTTTCCCCTCAAGGGGGGTTTTGCCCTGGCATAGTGCCTACATCTTGTGTCTCTTGTTTTGTGATCTTCATACACACATAATATGGTAATTGCTTGATGAAAAATAATATAATAAAAGTAAAAGAAGGCAACACACCCACAAGTAATTATCAAGAAAGGAGAATCAAACCCTAATATAACTACTTTGATTTTCCAATAGTTTGGACGAATCAAGATGGAGAAATATTATAGTGTTCCTAATTAGGAAAAACAATGGTATGCAAAGCAAATAATACACGCAAGCACAAAATTCAGAAAAATTAGTGAACACCCATGGAAACTCCAAAAATGCCATCCAACTGAGCCATTTTATTAAATATATGGAGCAAGGGTACAATGGCATGGAAGGAGTGCACCTAGGCTTGCCTCAATGGCAAGCTTGACAAGACCTAGGTGAGAAAATAGAATACCCAAATGAGGGAATAAGCTACTCCAAAGGTGCCCTGCGCTACCCTAGAAAATTGCACTATCTGCTGGAAAGAAACTGCTGAAAGGCCCACCTTTGATGCTCAAAAAATTTTGCAAAATTAGCCCTGACCTCCTCTCAAATAACCCACCAAAACCTAGAAAGGGTTTGGCTTGGTTCTGACCTCCAAAAAATTGACCCCAACTACTACGTCCTCCCCAATTGGCTAGAAAATATAACCTGTCTGCAATCTGGCTGAAAAAGCTTTCTAATAACTCCAAAAAAGCTAAGTTTCACCTCCCCTAAGGTATCCTCAATTCTCCCGGCAAACTCCAGCTCCTATACACTACCCCCAATCTCCCACGTATGCCCAAAAAATGACTACTACGCAGGCCCTGGGTGAATGAATTTCGTTTTGCCTCCAAACAACAATCTCCTGCCCCTAAATTCCTCAACTAGCTTGGTCTTCCCTTGAAGCCACTATACAAAATTTCTCCCGGCAGACATTACCCAGAAGTTAGCTGGAATGAATAGTACGTGGTCGTCTACTGCATCCTCTTGGAGTACGAACTGGTTGAGAGAGAGGCTATACAATGTGCTATGAACTCTTTCAATATCCCCTCCAAATTGGCACAAACTTACCTCCCTAGGGTGGCACACGTAGCACACTGAAAGAAGGGTGAGTTCTCCCCTTGGAAAGCTTTGCGCTGAACAACACTGTGACTCGGCTAAGTAGCACGAGCAACAAGAGAAATGTATGACTAAAAAAAGACCTCAAAAGTTTCTAAGCTCCTTCTATTTATAATTTTTGAGCTGCCTTCCCATGTGGGCCCCTCCATCAAGCATTTTGACCCCCTTCCTTGGCAAATCAAATTCCCTTCTAAGGTAATACGTATTTCAAGTGGGTGTGGCCCCTATGTCCCACCAACAAAAATGATTTTCGGCCTCCCTTTTCCTAAGTCTAGGCCGAAAATTTCGTGGGTCCCATAGTAAACAAAATTGCCAAAATTGTGATAACAAACTCAAGGAAAATTATTCTAGGAAGTGACATTATAGTCCTCCCCTCCCAAATGTTGCTTGTCCCCAAGCAACTTCAGCACTGGATGCTCAAGCATGTGCTCTCCCTCCCATGTGGCATCCTCATCTGGTAAGTTCCTCCAACCTACTAAGTACTCTCTGACGGTTCTTCTCCTCAACTTCCTTTCTCTAGTCTCCAAAATGGCTTCTGACTCTAAAACCAAACGCCCCTCATCATCTAGTACAAGTAACTCTATCGCTGCTATCACCTGCGGTCCCAACACCTTTTTGAGGCATGAGATATGAAGACATTATGGATCTTGCTCCATGGTGGAAGTTCCAGCTCATAGGCCACCTCTCTAACTCTCCTAATCACCCGATATGACCCATAGAAACAGGGCTATAGCTTCTCGGCCCCCTTCTGTTTCATTGTGGACTGACGATATGGCTGCAACGGCAAGAAAACTAAGTCCCCCTCCTCAAACTGCCTCTCAATCCTATGCCTGTCTGTGTACACCTTCTGCTGATTTTGTGCCATAAGTAAATTATCCTTGAGAGCCTTGAGGATATCTTGGCTCTCTTGGATCCAATTTTTGGCCTTTGGGGCTTGACTGTCTCCAAAAACAATGTCAGCAAAAAATAAAGCATCATAACCATATAAGGCTCAAAAAGAAGACATACCAATGGACATGTGGTGGGTGGTGTTGTCTGGTCATGTAATGGACATGTGGCGGGTGGTGTTGTCTGGTCATGTAATGCCCTCTGCTTTCTGGTCACGTAATTCCGTAGATAGCCCTCCAACCATTTGTTGACCCTCTCAGTTTGACCGTCCGTCTATGGATGGTAGCTAGTGCTGGGGGTGAGCTCAGCGCCCACTAACCTAAAAAGTTCTTGCCAAAATTCCCCCATGAAATGACTATCTCAGTCATTGACTATGGTCTTAGGAAGACCATGCAAGCAAAATACCTCCCTAAAAAACAACTTTGGCACCTGTGACGCTAAGTACCAGGATGGGATGGCAAAGAAATGTGCATATTTGGTCAACTGATCCACCACCACATAGATACAATCTCTGCCCTGCACCATAGGGAGCCCCGTGATAAAATCCATGGAGATACTTTTCCATTTCCCCTCAGGGATGGGAAGTGGCTACGACAACCCCTAAGTTTGACACGTTAGAAATCCCTATTGCATTATCTGGTTTATTTCACCTATTTGTTTATTCCATTAACAAGTTATTTATACATATAAACACTGAAAATAAACACAAATGCAACCTTAACTCATATACAGATCAACAACTAAAATACTAGACAAACACACAAGGGACACCGTTATTTTTGGACAATTCGTCCCCGGAAAAAGACCAATGCGAGAAAACCGGTGTAGCATTTATGAGGATTTTATTATTATGCAGATTTCTTGAGTACAACTAGGGTGCCGAACTGGCTCACACAACAGAGATGGTTACACGGCAGTAATACCTCTTCTCGAAGTCAGATATTCAGCTAGTTTTCCCCACGAAAATCCTTCCGGCACTTCTCCTAGGCTTAGCGTCAGTCCTATTAGCCTCAACGTAGCTCCTGAACCCTCTGAGTTAGCCTTCTGCCTCTCTCCGTCAGCTCTCTGCCCTTCTGTGTCACCCACGCAGGCCCCTCAGCCTCTGCGCAGTCTCTAGCTGCCTCTACGTGGCTCCTACTACCTCTGCGTAGCTCTGGCTACCTCTGCGTTAGCCTCTTTAGTCACTGCGTTAACCCTTTGGCACTATCTCTGCCTCTCTGCTATGTACTCACTGCCCCTCACTACAAGAGATCACTTGCTCGAATTTTCTCAACAAACCCCACTCCAGAAAATCGAATTGATTGATCAATCTCAGTGTGTCTCCAACTGACCCTCAAGCCTCCTCTTATACTTTTCCTGTTGAGTCTTCAACAGCCGAGATTAAGTCTCTAATCAATGGCTAAGAGTAGATTTGGCTTGATCCATGTCAGTTAGAACATTCTCACCAAGTTTTATATTAATACCCATTAATATTTTAATTTTCATAAGTTTAGACTTAGGAACTCCAATAAAAAGATTAATTATTTTAATATCTCTATAACCGGGTGGAATTTCTCCAAACCATTTCTGCATCTTGGAGATCTCATGTGCTTTAGCCTGTCCACCAATTTTCATGGCTAGAACATATCCGATGCTACCACAAATCAACACTCCCTCTTAGCGAGGAATGTGCTTTAGCAATGGTTCACCATTGAACATCACACTGATCCTTCCGCACCGGTACCTGTGTTGATGCTTGGCCTGCTACCCAACATCCACTGCATTGCTGCCATGGCTCTGCCACTGCCACTGCTACATTTGTATTGCAGATCCCTCTCAACGTGCTGCCCACGCTGCCCATAGAACTACCATTGCTAATTGTTGCACTGCAACTTAGTTACTGAGATGTAAGTAACTAATCTACCCAAATTCTGACATCCTTGTCAGTCCAGAAACCCCTTGATGTTAAAGCTACCTCTACTACTATCTTGTGCTCCCTCTGTTGTCTTTGTGCTGTTGCAACCACCTCTATGCCTCTCATACTACTGCAACCACCTCTGTGCCTCTCGCACTGTTGCAACCAGCTCTGTGCCTCTCGCACTGCTGCAACCCCCACTGCACTGCTACAGACCTCTGCACTCTAGCATTGCCTTGTTGCTCCATCGCATCTTGCTTCTACCAACATTTGTCATCCTACTACTGTCATTCGGGGCTCTCGTAGCCGGATATGATCCAAGAGTTTGGGTACCTCAAGGATCCTGCCCCTCATCTTCTATAGTGCTCCTGACTACAACTCTATGTCTCCGCACCTCTTCTTTAGAGGTGCATGAGCACTCATGGCACAGTCGTCATCAATCTCGACTTCTTTCTCCGCCTTAGCTGGAGCTGCCTTGGAGTTAGAAGCCTCTCCCTTTTTCTCCTTTCTGGGACACTGGGTCGCATAATGACCCAGCTCCCCACAATGGAGGCACTTCACCTTGGAGATATCCTTCTTCTTCCTCTTCCCCTACTGTCCCACAAATGCCAGAGCCGCATCCTCCTTCTCCTCTTTCTTGATTCGACCTCCTTTGCTGCTACTCCCTGGCTTGGTCAACTGTCTGATCTCTTCTTGGCGAAGAGCTGCCCACATCTCTTCCCATCATGGAAGAGGAGCTCTGCCCAAAATGCCTTGGAAAAATGTCTCCCACTCCTCAGAGATTGCATTCAGGGCGGTCCTCACCATGAACTCCTGATCTGGTGTGGCCCCTATGGAAGTAAGTTGGTCCCGAATCTCCTCCTTAGGAGGTATAGATCTATCTGCTCCCCCTTCTGCATCTGATACGACCGCAGATGATTTTCTAATAGCATCTTCCGCTGCACGGAAGTGCCCTGATACAATGTCATCAAAGTATCCCACATTTCCTTTGCCGTGTTTTTTTCGGCAATATGTGGTATGACATGATCCTTGACCCCATAAAGGATTATGCACTTTGCCCTCGCCATTGCATCCTCATACTTTTCATTATCAGTTGGGTCTACTGGGATAGCCACGGTTCTCAAGGCGAAGCCCTTGATGCGATGTCTATCCAGCACTGACAGGATCCTGGCCTTCCAGATGGCAAAGTTGGAAGCCTCATCCAACCTGTCTTGATCCCTTAGTTCATTCACTGCCATCTCCACTCCTCTTCTAGACTCCCTCTGAGATACGACTTCCCTCCTGGAAATCTCCCTCTAAGTCCTGATTTCCCTGCTGGAAATCTTCTTGCCAAATGTCGAATCCCTCCTTTCCAATTCTCTTTGCAACTGCAACTCGGATCTGGTTTTCTTGGCTAGAAATCCGTCAAGGCAGTGACTCCCTCTACCTTGGTTTTTTCCCATTAGGTACTATTCTGCTCCAACAGAAACAACACCTCACTAGCTCCACAATTAGCGCATAGCTCCCTAGGCCCCGACAATTGAAGACATTGAGCCTTCCCGCTCTACGCAATCTCGACAAAGGCTGAATCACTCCTATGGTCAACTGCATCAAGCCTACCTGGTTGAGTAGGATGACGTGGCTCTTCATGAGCCTCTTCTACCTCTCTCTGCCTCTGCGCTGGCCTTCTCTCTGTCTCGAAACGATGACGCGGGCCCTCTGTGTCACTCCTCCTTTGCTGCCATTTGCTTAGGAGCAGCTCTGTCTCTCAGGAGAGCTACTATTGCTACAAATTTCCAATATCTGCTGGTGCCTTTAGTTCTCTGTGATCTGCAACGCTCTGATACCATGTTGAAATTTCTAAGTTTGACACGTTAGAAATCCCTATTGCATTATCTGGTTTATTTCACCTATTTGTTTATTCCATTAACAAGTTATTTATACATATAAACACTGAAAATAAACACAAATGCAACCTTAACTCATA
>Ga0181464_1001587_pt1 | contig 10886 bp, 8 predicted proteins | sample InSIn2gowninarea_FD_119074 | JGI IMG/M metagenome (GOLD analysis project Ga0181464, IMG submission 119074) | Clean room microbial communities from NASA Spacecraft Assembly Facility at Jet Propulsion Laboratory, Pasadena, California, USA -... ...
ATTATTATAATAAAGACACACAAAAGCATAGAATGGATCACTAATTAGACAACAAACTAGTTCACAAGGTAACAACAATCATGAAAGCAAGTAAAAATGCACATTCAACATGATGTACACAAAACAAAATGAAATAGTTCATTTTATTTAGTATATATGAATGCAAACATATACCGAAAACATTAAAATAATAGTATTACAACATCCATGGTACATGCATGAAAGTGAGTCAGCTCTAAGAGCTTCATATATTAAGTGAAATTTCCAAGTACATAATTACAACGATGCAACACTAGTACCAATAGTGGAAAATTAAGCAACTACTTGCTCCTCCAAAGAATGATCTTCTCTCTATGCCAAGCTGGAGAGGCCAAGGTGAAAATTCCCTTGCTTTAGTTATGAGGGTTTATTTATAAAAAAGGAGGTGACCTTTCACCTCACATGTGACCCTTGAACTCTCTCATGAATCTTGAGCTCCCATGTGACTTTTGAGCTCCTACATGACTCTTGGACTTTCTTGTGACTCTTCACATTCCATGTGTGACCCTTGGGCTTCCACACATTTTACATTTTCTCATTTTTTCAAAATAAAAAATTATATTCCATAGATTGTGACCAAATACATGGACAACATAAGATTTTTTTATGACACATAGAGAAACCATAATTTGGTGACTATTACATAAGGCTTCATTATAATGTATCAATGCCAAGTTCTTATCTTTGTTGTTATCTTTTCACTCTTCATGATTGCTCTGTGATGTGCTTCATATTCACACTCCAAAGGTTTTGGATAACTATTGGAAACTTCAAAGGTAACATGAGTTTCCATCTCTCTGTTATGGTCCAATATTCTTTTACTCCTGCATGATAACATCTTTATGTCTCATCTCCACAAGTGTCCTTCTTGTAACCTATTCATGTTGACCTCCTTTATCATAATCTTTCCATGATAGGATGAAAACATCTGCAAATCAAGTTAACTCATGACAAGATAATATGAATCCAAAAATAACCTATTCTATCTTCTGTAACTGTTGACTATGAAGGGAAAATGTGAAAGGGTTGAGGGAGAGTCCTTCTTGGGTTTAGTGTGCAGTGTCAAGTGGAAAGGAGTGGAGGACTAGGCACTATGAGTGTGTAGTGTGTAATGTAAATGAAGAGACATGTTTATGTGCAGTGTGAATGTTTTGGAGGAAGAGATGATAGAATTTCTCACTAGGAATGTTAAGAGCACAATGCTTAAGAAAGAAGATATAGGTATTTTGCAAGTGATCACTAGTGTGTAGTGGAGGCACAAATGGTTAAGTCATCACACAATGGGAAAGTCTAGGAGACAAGGGTGGTAAGCTTGAGAACTGTGACTGTGTAGTGTGTAGTGGCTAAGGAAGAGGCTCAAGAAATTGCACAGGTGATGGGTCTCATCAATAGGTGTATTTTGAGGCCCACTATGCTATCCTCCAACCCTTAAAATATTTTTTCTCATATTAATTTACATCTTTAGCCATAATGTTCTTAGTAGGGAGATTAAAGGTTGTTGTCATATTTTGTGGTATAATGCACTTATTATGTAGGAAAAAGAATCATTTTCTGAGATATTTACTATGTAGGGGCTCGTTAGAGGCATCTAGAGATAATATTGGATGCTTTTCCACTACATTAACTCTCAAACTCGACATGAGACCAACAATTCCTCACCAAGAGCTTGAAATCCATTACCAGCCAAGGAACTCAAGTGCACATGAATATCCAAGGAACTAGATCCACCAATTTCAAAATTTTGGAGGGAAGCAGTCCTCTTCCCAAGGGAGTTTCCCCTCAGTCAAATTTTGTATAAATAAACTAGTCGAAGGGCTCATCAGGATTCAAAATTTTGGAGGGAAGCAGTCCTCCTCCCAAGGGGGTTGTCCCTTTGCCAATTTTTCTATAAATAAACAAGGCCAAGGGCTCATTAGGATTTGTTGGAGATAGGAATAAATATTAAGAGCCGAGAGCTTAACACTGTTATTTTCATCTTTGATAGTATGCATGTCACTCTTATTTTCTGTTAATGGAAAGTTTATTGTTGGCATACATCTGAGTTAGCGTTGGAGGTCTGAAACCCTTGGGTTTGGGTCCAACCCAAAGGATTTACTCCCTTCTATCCTATCCTTGCTTTTTTTCAAGTAATTTTACTTCTTTCTTTTCTTAAGTAGTATTATATTGTAAAAGTCTAGTTGTAGGATGGACTGCCACCTATCTTGTGGGAAGTGTGGTGGAAGACTTTATAACAATAAGACAAAATCATTTGTTTATGATTTCTTGGAAATTATTAAGTTTTGGATTGAGATTATTTTTCATGCTTCATTTCTACAACTTAGTAATTAGAAGCATTGATTTCAAAATTTGATTAGATGCATGTTGTAGGATATAGTAGATCTTGAAGAAACAAAATTCAACTCATATTTTCCACCTTGATTTATCTCTCTATAATGTTGAATAGTAGATGCATGTTCTGAAGTTTGGTCTACAGGGGCTGCCAAGTGACTTTTAGTGGTTTCAAACTCGTGAACATCCACTTAGGCATCATCACCCTTCTCCTAGACACCCCATAATTCTCTCAAGATATGTCACTGTGATTATCCTTCCAAGACCAATAAAGGACATCATGGATATAAACGTTTGTGCAAGGTAGGCCTTTGAAGGGTGTTAGGTTTAGAAAAATGCCTCACACATCCATAATTTATCCTCACCCAGCTTCCTCCACCTTTAGGTCACTATTCCTAGTCTTATAAATCTCTCGTATGCACTTCTATAAAAAAATAGGGCATTCCTGTAGAAAAATAAGGCTTCCTATAACACTCATGTAGCATGCTTGTAGCATTCCTATATCAATACCTAAATTCATCCATATTTTCCCTAGGACCTTGACTCTTGCATTTTTAAGTTGAATAATGCCCCACATGCTTTGGTTTCATGATTAGGGAGACTTTAAGACCACTCAAACTATATCATTCCTCCACTGCAAAACACAAAACAAGTATATTAGACCTAGTTTGTCACAGTTATGTATTGTGGATTGAATTCCTTTTTCTCAAGCAAGTTGCAATTAGATTGATTATTCATGCAAGTATAAATTGATTTTATTAAGTGTGATAATAGAGTAGAATAATTTTTTTCATGTAGGTAGACTATGATTTTATTAAGTGTGTAATCAGAGTAGCATAATTTGTTTATGAAACTAGTATAGCTTGTTTCTTTCAAGCAATTGAAATTATTATTCTCATTTAATGAATGGTATTTCCATTTCTGCAGTTGGAATCATGTTTATTTCCTTGCAACCATGATATCATTTCATATAAATTATCTTTGTAGTTAGTTGGAGGAGTGGCCTTTGTGTTCCTTTATTTGGTCTAATGACAGAGGGTGACATGAGTAGAACTTAACCTACTATGCATATAGTATTGTCACCTCTATGTTTGTACGAACCCCAAGTTGATAATTGAAGTTGAGAAGCCTTGGGAGTTGTATCATCCTTGATTCAATACTAGGGCTCTTCAAAAGGTTGCCACTGCAGGGGTCTATAAATGGCCCTACTGTCCACCTAGAATGTGTAGTGTGCAATTCAAGACAAAGTTGATCCAAACTTGCATAGTTGGAAAGTGTAAGCAACAATGTTGAGTGGCTATGCTTTTTGGTTGCTCAATGCACAGTGAAGGAGGCTAACCCCTACAAGGGTGTAGTGCATAGGTTCAAGAGGTAAGGGTCTCATCAATAAGGCTTGGGAATTTGCAATATGCTCATTACTTAGCTATAATTTTAATGTTCTCATGATCTGTGCATGATGTGAGGATAGGGAAGAACTCGAAAATTGAATAAGTGTGAGATGAATGGGACAATAGTGTAGAAGCATGTAACAGGCCTTGAACATGATCACACACACATATAAACAAATGAACATCTCAAGAAGATATATAGTACCCAAAAAAAACATGCATACATCAAAACGACAGTAAAGAAACATTTATCTCTAAGTACGACACTTAAGATGTACCTTTATGACATAAGGGTTGATTTCAACCAAAGGGTGGGTTATACCATAATAATGTTCCCAATACATGTTCTAATGATAAATAACATAAACTAATGCAAGAGAGTGCACTAGATATGCTTGTAGAAGGTGTGCCATGTTGCTCTAAGGATATGCTGAAAAAAAGTGAAAGTGAAACATGAAAGAGTGAAAGTGACACATGCGAAAACATAAGAAACACATGCAAGAGTGAAAGAAAGAAAAAGTGACATTTGAAAATTATAGAGAAAGTAAAAATGACACATGTAAGACAAAAAAAATAAAAAGTGACACTTGAAAAAACAAAATTGATAGTTTAGAAATTGACCTAAAAGATGGTGCATTCACAACCATGAGTGAGAGAATGTTCCTTGTACTCCAAAAGTGCATAGAGCTCAAAAGAAAAATATGAATGTGAAAATGAACTTTGGACTAGAATATTTATATAGGGAGAGAAAACATCCAATTAGGCTTAGTATTTGTGAGTGCACTTAGTGCATGTCTAAAAACTAGGAGTCAAGAGTGAAATGGCTGCGACTGAGAGGTGTGATAGTAGTAACTTGAAGAAGTACACTCTCACTGTCAACAAGGAGCACAATAACTATTTGCAGAGGATTACCCTACACATTCTATGGGAATCGCACAATCACTATTGGAAAGGAAAACATAATCACTATGGACAAGAAGTGTAAAATGACTAGGAGCAAGGATTTCATAGTGACTATTAGCAAGGATTGTGTAGTGATTGTGAGCAAGGATTGCACAATCACTGAGAAATGATTACTCAATCACTATCATTATGCAGTCACTATTGAAAATTATTGTACAATCAGTATCTCTAGGGATTGTTAAATCACTCTTGGCAATGATTACACAGTCCCTGTCTCTCAACTAGAGATGAACTATCTTACAAATTTGGAAGAAGTGTGCTTGTGAAGGCATTAAGAGTTGGGCATGTGAAAGCGAGTAGATTGAAACATAGGATTCCTAAAGGAAGAATTGAACACTTAAAAAACATGACTCAACATGACATTAATGGATTGAAATGAGGGATGAGATGACCATAAGGAGGCTTCAAAATTTAAAAATAGGAAAAAATTTGGAGGGGGTTGTAGTAGCTACAATACTTGGTGACACACTAGAAGAACCCCAACCTCTCTGTTTAGGTATAACTTTATGCACGAGGTCTATCCTTTAGGAAGTATTGTCTCATTCAATTGATCACCCTAGGCTTCCTCATTTAGCCTAGTTAAATATGTAGTCCATTCTATTCCTCTTGTTAACTTAGAACACTTTCATAGAACTTTTCAAACTTCAATTGTTTAGATCGGGGAGTAGGATTGTGTATATTTGTGAGTTTAAGATATTCATAGTTTTATTATCATCTCTGATGTTTCTCTACTGCCAATGGGCCTATTTAGTACCTCGACGAAGTCACTTCAAGGAATCAATAACATTTCTTAGCTACCAATGAGTTTGTTTAGTACCTCGGTGAAGTTTCTTGCTTCACCTCTCTACGCAGGAAGATTTTTTCTTCTTTCACCCTTCTTTTATTTTTTTATACTTTATGCTCATTGGCATTTTATTGTCATTTAATTCTCCAAGGGTGGAAGAGGTATCCTGACTTATTTAACAAGAAAAAGAGGTTTTCCCTTATTTTTCAGAGACTCTTCTTTATATACCTTTGAAATTAATGTGCTCGCATAATTTTTTCCTCCTTTCCCTTCTCTACTCAACTAAGTTTACAAATTAAAGCAATTAATACAAAATCAAATTCAAGGAAAGAAGATCCTGTTATAGATACGAGCATCATAGATCCAATTGAGCTTTCGATTAGGATGAAACATATTTCCCATATAAGCATCATTGACCCTAAAATATATTTAGGCACAAACAAAGAAGAGGACTAAAGGTTAACCAAGCATTGTTGGTTATCACAATGCCCTTTAAAAAATTTCCACATTGCATCAGAGCTAAACAAGACAAATTTCATACATGATCTAATCAAAACAAAATATGAGAAAAGACATGAAAGAGAACATGAAATGACAAAAAATACAACACACAAGAAATAAAAACAACATGTAAAACTAGTGAAGGGCATGTGGGGAATGAAATGCAAATGAGAAAGAGGATGCAGAAAAATGTGATGTAATGTGGTGCTAAAGTGACTAGAATGAAAATACATAAAAGAACAAAATTAAACCTAAATCCTAATCTATCTAAACTAAAAGGTCAAGATTATGAGAAGTCAAATCTATAATAAAACCACTTAAGTTGTTCCCAACCTACAAATAGAAAGGTATCAAATATTAAAACCATTACAAAACAATGTGCAAAGATAATATATTTACCTAAACAACTTGCATAAGAAATTGAATGTCTCATCTATAAGCACAACATGCTTTAAAGACTTTCTTTACCCAACTTGTAGATATACCTCTATTAAAGGAACTTGAAAATTCACGTTCATCCATATGTTCATTAAGCTCAGGATAAGATTGGAACTTATGATTAACAAAAAACCTCATGAAGTATGACTCTTCCAACTAACTAGCAATTGGATCATGATACTGAAGACAACCAATTTAAAAAGATTGAAAATCTTGTACATATAACCAATTAATTAGTGCATTGGCCTTGTGAGGATGATATTATGAGAAAGAGATAACGTGATCTTGTTTAGGAACTTTTTCAAGGTCATGAGGGTCTGATATAACAATCAACAAAAATTGAACCTCCTCAACTTCTTGACAGTTATCCAAACAGTGAGATAGTGAATCATAAAAATTCTCTAGTTTGATGTAATCAACAAATTTAATCCATGAACAAACATTAGAAATACCAACAGGAAAATAATTAATGAGATGAAAATTGTTAGTGTGTCGATAAGATATATTAGTTAGCATATTAGATCCTCTATCATTCAGAGATAAATATGTGCTGATTTGAGAGGTTTTACAAATGCTGAGTACATCCACTAGGGGTATGCATTCCAAACCTTATTTCAATATAAGGGATTTACATGAATCATTAGCTCTATCTTGATTGTTAAGAATATTAACATCAAAATAATGAATATCCTTTAGGGGTGAGCTTAGATCTAATGAAACATGTTGAAAAAGAATCATGAGAAATAATTCTAATCTGATCTAGTTCAGGGATCTCATTAGGGTTGCAAGATCTCGAAATAACCATTAGTCGAAGCTGAAGTGCCTTGACTTCATGAACATTACTTCAACTTCCAAACATTAGATGATTAAATGTAGAAGGCATGGCCAGGTCAACATTTGTGTGAGGGCAGTGTCACTAGTTATCTCCACAAGATCATTATCACTTAGATGACAACTACTAAAATCAATAGTGTCATTAGTCATTTCATTATCATAAAACATGTTACACAATAAATGATTGGTAATTAAATTACTTTCTTCTTCATTTCTTAGAACCTTCTCACCTTCAGTTTCCTTGAAATCTGGCTCAATTTGAAGGGCATGGAATATTTCTCCATCAACTATTTCATTATATGTATAGAAGGATAAAGGAGAGTGTGATCCAGACTTAAATAGGAATGCAACAAATTACCGAGATAACCAAATACACAAAGATGCAACGGAAATAATACTTCATTTCATTAATGGAAAATACTGAAATATGCTTACAACGAGAAATGGAAATAAACCAGCTAGGGCGATGGTAGCTTATCTTTGAGAAGAGATGTGTGGCTACATGCCTCTGAAATGTCTTACAATGAGGCTCAAAGGCCTATTTATTGTTGAGAAACAATGGAAAACCCTTCACATTCCAAAACCTAACCCTAGAAGATGAAACGCTAAATTGTGGGCCCCGTTTTTGGGTAAGTTGGTACATCAACTTCCCGGGGTCGCGAATTGGTTGTACTATCTCTGTTTGACGCGCATGATAGCCTGTTGGAAAGATCTCCCTGAGGAATATGACGGAAAAGATGTTTTTTAGATAGAAAAATCACTGGCGGTAGATTTCCCAAAAAACGTCGTTTAGGGCCTCAAAACGGCTCCAGAAGTTTAGGACCTGAAAAACTGCTAAAAATAGTAAACTATGGTATAATTAAGGAAACTGAAAAAATTGAAAGAAGCACTAGAGGGGATCCAAGTGGAATTAGTAGGTGGCCACCAATATCCACCTGGATCATTCCTCCCCCCCCTTAGGAAGCAATTCCCCATTGCGTTGAGTTCCTCCATGAGATGAGGGAACTTCTGCTGAACTTGGTCCCTAGTGAGCCACTTGCCCTGGTGAAGGAGTTGTCCTGCTTTGACAACTCGATACAGTTGGATATTCTGCTGGTGAGTGTGCTTGATCTGTGTGTCCATGATCCGATCAGTTGCAGCTTGTTCCATGCAAGCTGTATTTAACTCTGTGGGTGTGAGTTGTTTTGCAATGTCGGACGTGTCTAGTAATGGTGGAAAGTATGGCCGAAGGCGGTCGACATTGAACACCGGGTGCATGCCAAGGAATGGGGGAATGCTGAGCTCAAATGCATTGTCTCCCATAGCCTTGGTAACCGTGTAAGGGCCATATCGGAGTGGTCTGAGTTTCCGATAGGCTCCGGTAAGGCGTTCCTTTTGCAAATGCAACCAGACTTTGTCACCCACCTAAAACTTGTGTGACACCCGATGTTGATCATGTCATTGCTTGTACTTAGCATTTAATTTCTCCAGAATGTCATGGACCTGCTGGCGAATATGTTGGATGTGCTCAATGAAGCTATTTGCCTTATCTGTTTCGGACTGGACATGAGTAGAATCTACCCGAGTAGCTGCAAATGGCATGGCCACATTGATGGGACATAGTGGCTGGAATCCCAAACCCACTTGAAAAGGGCTATGGCCAGTCGAGCTGTGGAGAGCCCGGTTGTAGCTATGCTGAACATAGGGGAGGCTCTCGTCCCATGTGCGTGGATGCTTTGAGTTGTACATGCGCAGAATGTGTACGATCATCCTGTTGACAACCTCTGTTTGGCCATCAGTTTGTGGATGGAAGGCTGTGGACTTAGTGAGTTTGGTGTCCAACATCGACCAGAGACTGGACCAAAATGTATCGAGGAATCTGCTGTCCCGATCTGAGATGATAGACTGTGGGATCCCAAAGTGTACCCACACTCGTTCAAAGAAGAGTTTAGTAGTGGCTTCTACTGTGATATTCTTCTTGCAGGTCGCCATAATGGCCATCTTTGAGAACCTGTTGACAACCACAAAAACACAGTCATTTCCATGCTTAGTGGAAGGAAGGTCTGACATGTAATCCATGGAGATGGATTCCCAAGGCTAACTAGGGGTAGGTAGTGGGGTATAGAGGCCTTGCTTCTTGATGGTCGGTTTAGCAATGGCACAGGCAGTGCATGACCTGATGTACTTCCCGACATCCTGTCGAAGATTCAGCCAATAGAAATACTTCTACAGTACTGCCACCATTTTTTTGACCCCAAAATGTCCAACAGACCAACTGTAGTGTGCTTCCCAAATCATCTTGGCACGCTCGCTTGAAGGAACACAAAGGTGACCCAAGTGGCATAACAGGCCATCCTGGAGGTGAAAATCTGGAACATGCTGATCTTCCAAGAGGTTCTGGTATGTGTGGCTGAATTCCGGGTCGCTTTTGTAGAGCAGTGGCCAATCAGAAGTCTCGTGCCCACAAGAGTTGAGGACGGTGGTTAACGCCATGATCGGTGGTCGACTGAGGCAATCTACAACATTATTAGTGTTGCCCTTCTTATACTTGATATTTAAATGGAACTGTTGCAGGTATGTGGACCACTTTTGATGGCGATCATTCTGCAATTTCCCTTGGGTCTGTATGAACTGCAGGGGTCGGTGGTCTGTGTGGATGACCGTTTCCTTCCCCAAAATGTAATGCTTCCATTGTCGACAGGCCTGCACAATGGAATACATCTCTTTATCATAAGTGGGATACTTCTGGACTGTGTCTGAAAGTGTTTTATTGTGATATTCCACTAGATGCCTGTGTTGAGTAAGGACTGGCCCAATAGCATAGTCAGAGGCATCTGTCTCGACCTCAAATGGTTATTGTAAATATGGTAAAGTGAACACTGGTGCTGTGGAGAGGCGATCTTTCAATTCTATGAATGCCTTCTATTGAGATTCAGACCAAAAGAATTTTTCATTCGCCCCTCCCTTGGTGACTTGACTCAAAGGCCAAGTGATATGAGAAATCCCCAACACGAACCTGCGGTAGAAGTTGGCAAGACCTAGAAAGCTGCAGAGCTCTGTCAGAGTGGTCAGAGATGGCTAATCCCGAATGACTTTGATCTTGGCTGGATCCACATGCACCCCCTGTTCATCAATAATGTATCCTAGATACTTAACCTGGGTCATGCCATGTAGAAATTTTGAATAATTTACCACATATTCAATGGAGATTATCCTGATCATGTACTAATGCGGAAAACATACACAATACATAAGCTCCTCTACGTTGATCAAGAATATAGCAGCATCAATAACAATAAAACATCAAGAGCATTCACACATTAACACAGTTTGTATCACGGGGAAAGCATCTCGCTAAAAACCCCACACTATCTGTATATTAATGATTGAGTCATGTAACATTACACAACATAATACTTCTCACAAGTATCTCCACCTCTGTTACACACAATACAGCTCAGATCTGATCTCCAAATCTCTTCCACTGCTTGCCTGCCTCCACTGCTCAATACCTGCTCAAGAACTGATGAGAATTGCATCCCAAACTCGATTTTCACCTGCAAAATAGTCACTCACTCTTTGTGGACGTGAGAAAAGGCTAAAATGCAGGCCAAATACGTGAGCACTACGAC
>Ga0181464_1000406_pt2 | contig 10883 bp, 14 predicted proteins | sample InSIn2gowninarea_FD_119074 | JGI IMG/M metagenome (GOLD analysis project Ga0181464, IMG submission 119074) | Clean room microbial communities from NASA Spacecraft Assembly Facility at Jet Propulsion Laboratory, Pasadena, California, USA -... ...
ATATATATATATATATATAATTACAATGACTTTGTTGAAATAAAACACACTTCAAAATTCTATCACAATACCCCATCATAAATATTTGAATTTCTAAATCAAGCAAAGTGGGTGCAAGTTCCATGGGAAACCACACATGGTTTTTGGAAATCATAAACTACCTCCGTGATCACCTTTGACAGTTTCTGGAATGGAAAGGAGGTGATGTGGGGTTAAATAATAGTCGTCGATCTGTTTGATAGGTAGTTTGCACAATCCTCTCTACGGGACCACACTTTGGCTTAAACTTCGTGTAATCCATGTTGTCAACACTCCATTGATTTGAGAAAGAGCATTGCGGGGCGTCGATATATATATAGTGGCTAGGGTGCAAGGCAGTGAGTTTATGTTCTGATTGCCTTTGTTCCCATAAACTGCATTTTGACCTAGTTCGTTCACAATCTAATAGCTCAATATTCTGCTTGAGAAATAGTCTCCCACGTAAGTTCATTTACCGCCATATCAAATATTTTTTAAGCTTGCGATGAACATGAAAAATTTCAGGGGCTAATATTTGCAAATGAGCTAATTTTCCATGGTTTTTGCATAAAAAAGATTCACCAATTTCCATGTTTTTCTCAAAATGATTCACCCAATTTTTATAATTTTTATAGTATAAATTATTTTACTTTAAAAATTTCCAAAATTATATAAAAACTATAAATAAAACTATTATAAATTTGCATATTTTTACAAAGATATCAACAAACATTTTATTATTTGCAATTTGGGGACTAGTAAGATTCAGCAAGGTTTCTAAATTTTAAGGCAAAATTTCATCCTTAAAATTTTCCCTCGTCATGAATAGAGCATCATTGTTCGAGCTTTTTACGTAAAATCATTCTTCCCTGTCAAGGCAGAATGGTCACCCATTCTCTTAATTTTCTCAAGAGCATTCACAAATTTTACTTCCATGTCAAGGCAGAATGGTCACCCATTCTCCCAATTGTCTCAAAAGCATTCACAAATGGTTATGTTTCTTAGGATGATGGAAGACCACATTCATGGTTATGTTTCTTAGGATGATGGAAGACCATATTCTAAAAGTCGACTGACCACATCTACAACTAGCGATGGTTTCCTCTGATATCTAAATCTAACTCATCCTTCTTTTCTACTCGAATTTTTTTTTTTTTTTTTTTAATAAGGGAGGGGCTAGTTCCCAAGAGAAGCAGAATGGGGCCCTCCTTTTATTACATTTATATTTTGTTAGACGCGCTGACAACCATCACATCATACATTACATTTGCAATGGATCACATTGAACGTTCACCATAGAACCAGCATACAACGGCAACAGGGGGAATCGAACGCGGTCGAGGAGTGAGACAACCAACAACCCCGACCGCTAGATCATGCACTCATGTGCCTACTCGAAATTTGTTATCTTGTCTTTTCTACTTGAGATTTCTGCATAGCCTTTCCAATTGGATTCTCTTTTGATGAATTGCTTTCCTCGGTAGGTGTACCCTAACCATTCCCAATTTCTTCGTTTCTTTGACAAGTGGAAAACTCAACCTTCCCTGATTGGTGGACATCTCTTCATGGTGCATGACTACACTCAACTGACCACTCTGATACATATATGTTCCTATAATCATATTCTTTCAACATAAAATCTTAATTACCCAATTGGCCACTCGTGAAGATATATTATTTTTAACTTAACTTGCTTTATGATATCTTCCTTCTCGCTTTGAGACATTGTAACCTTTAACCGTAGAAGTATAGATAACATCGTTGAGATCTAATTTTGTTTGAAGAATATCTCCACGGATTCTTTGAATCGCGTTCATAACAAAATCATCTTCATATGAAAAATGACTGGGAGAAAAGTTATCTTTATGTTTATGTACATGGGTAGTCTTAGGTAAACTCGACGCGTTGACAAGAACATTGATCGAGTGTGGGCTCCTCTCTCGGTGTATTTTATGTGCATTGTCTTTGATGAAGTATTATATTTGTTGGATGATATTCGTTGGTGCTCGAATTGGAGATTTTACCACAACACTATTTTTTTATTTTAAAGAAAACATAATATTGTAATTAAAGAGCCATTTTGGAAAAAGGCCCACCGTTTTTGTACAAATCGAGAGCAGAATAACGCTCATAAAAACTTTGTCAAACTTTTAAAAAACAAAATTATAATAACGGGCTCCAACCAAAATCTTGTCTTTTTTACGAGGTGGCAGACTTAATATCTTTTTTTGAAATATTTCATGGCTTTGTTTAAAGGAGTTTTTGTTCTTTCTAATTGGAAAATTTGAGTTACAACAACTCAAAAATTTGGAACTAGTTTAACTGAAAACAACCTAAGATAACTGACCTTGATTGCCACAAATTAGCAATCACACATGCTAAACTTAACTCTAACTCCTCCAACTCAAATTTACTGAATAAACTGGGTGACACAAGCCATGTCACACAAGTTAACTACATCCAAGTTGTCCGCTGATGTGGAAATTTAAAAAATTTCAATTTAATCAAAGAAAAAATCAAATTGATAATTTCTTGTTGCATTTTTCAACACTCCCTCTCAACAAGAAAGGGATTACCAACCACTCCTATCGTGCACCTATGGAACTTGAACTTCCCTCTTGACAAGGCTTTTGTCAAAATGCCATCATCTTGTTCCTTTGTCTGAATGTACGACAACAACATTATATGCCTCTACACACAATCCCGTAAATGGTCATACTGGATATCTATATGCTTGGATCAATCATGAAAAAAATGATTCTCAGAGAGCTTAATACAACTTCTAATATCGCAGTAGATCACAGTTGGATCCATCATCTGACCAAATAGTCCAACAAGTATCTTTCTCATCTAGATTTCCTCACATGTGGCTTGACTTGCATCTATGTATTTTTCTTTTGCCAAGATGAGTGCCACAAATATTTGCTTCTTGTTGTACCAAGAAACTGTTGTGGACCCAACACTAAAAATTCCACCTGATCTACTCATTTGGTTTAATGGACTCCACGCCCAATCTACATTTGTGAAGCCACAGAGCTTCACTCCCTCTATCCATATGTACCATAGTCTAAACTGGGCAGTTCCTCTGAGGTACTATAAAACATGCTTAACTGCCTTCCAAAATAATTTTGTTTTCCTAACCATAGCTTGGCTTAGCTGGTTCACTACATAACACATATTTCGTCATGTGTTCACAAGGTACATGAGTGAACCCACTAGCTATTGATAAATGGTAGCATCCACTTCCTCACCTGAAGTGGCATCCTCCTTCCTTCAGTTGGTCACTAGAGGTGTCTCCATGGGTTTGCAAATCTCCATGCAGAACATTTGTAGTATCTTATTTGCATACTTTCCTTGAGATGCAAACCGTTACCAGTTTCCTTGACATATCAACCCTAGGAAGTAGTGCATGGAACCCATGTCCTTCATTTCAAAATCCCTTCTAAGGTCCTCCTTGCAAGATCTAATCAATTTCACATCACCAGTTAAAATAAAATCATCAACATATAAGACAATAATAAGCAATTTACCTTCTACCACAATATGATAGAGGTATGCATCTACATTAGTTTTGGTGAAGCCCAAACCGATGAGATAACTATCAATCTTGGTGTACCAAGCATGGGGTGCTTGTTTGAGACCATACAATGCTTGCTTAAGTCTGCATACATGAAACTCTCAATAAAAAGTCTCAAATCCTTCTAGTTGCTCGATGTACACCTCCTCCTCAATAACTCCATTGAGGAATGATTTTTTTACATCCATCTGGTGGATCTTCCACCCCATCTAGACAACCAAAGCAAGAATTGATCTAATGGATGAGTACCTCACTATAAGAACAAAGACATCCTCATAGTCAATCCCCTCAACTTGAGAGTACCCCTTGGCTACAAATCTGGCCTTGTACTTCTCTATGCTTCTATTTGTTGCTCACTTAACCTTGAAGATCCAACGCAAACCCACAATTGATTTATCTTTTGGTCTTGGGACCACTTCCCAAACAGTTTTCTTTACAATGGATTCATATTTGTCCACCATTGCATCAACCCATACATGTTTCTCTACAACTTCCTCGAAAGAGGATGGCTCAATCTCTACAAGCTCAGTCATTAGAGCCATGTAACCAATCTACTAATCATGTGATCTTCTCTACCTGTGTAAATTTGAAGGAGCACCCACATTCTCCCTCACATCCTGCAAAAGTCTCTCAACTTGCATGGTTCTTTTCCTACCTTCTTTGGATGGTTCTTCTTGAGTGGTTGTGTCCACTCTTTTCTCCTCAAATTGTGGTTTCTCCACAACTTCTTGAGCTTCCTCCTTAGGAGCTAAAATCTCCTATTCTAGTGGGATATGAATATCCCTCTCAAGAGAGCACCGCGTCGTTTTCTCCTCATCAAAATTTACATCCCTTCACACAATTGTAATTTTGAGGGATGACAAGTACACATGGTAGTTGTGGGGATTTTATGTGTAACCTACAAATACCCCTAATTCTATTGCTAGCTCTAGCTTCTTCCTTGATTCTTTGAGACATGGTAGTAAATAGAGGCTCCAAAAATTCTGAAGTGTGACACATTAGGCTTCCTCCCTGAGAAAGACTCCTTCACTGTAATCATGCCAAGAATCTGATGAGGATTTCAGTTTTGAAAATATATTGTTGTGTTGCATGCTTCAGCCCACAAATGCAGAGGTAGGCCTCGGTCATGCAACATCACCCTCGATGCTCCCACAATGCTACGGTTCTTTCTTTCAACCACCCCTTTCTATTATGAGTTGTGGGGTGTGTCAACTCTCGTTCAATGCCTTCTTTTGAAAAGAAATTTTTAAATTCATCTGACACATACTCACCTCCATTATCGCTCATGAGTGCCTTGAATTATACGAACTTGGAGAATGTCTCATCTTTCTTCCACATGAATAAGATCCAACACCTCCATGAGAAGTCATTAATAAAAATGACAAAATATTTGTGTTTAGTAGTGGAGGTTGTCCAGAAAGTTTCATAGACATAAGAGTGGATCCTTTCAAGGTCTGCATGTGCTTTGTTGTCCCAATCATGGAAATTGGATTTTGTGTACTTCCCCAAAGCACATTCTTTGCATACATCTTCCTGCTCAAGTGCTCATTTGGGGAGACTTGTGGTTGTTTGCTACAAAATCTTCAGGGCACCATGATGCAAATGGAAAAGTCTTTTGTGCCAATGTTCACCGACATCGTGGCTTACACCTTCTCCACCTTTGTGCTTAATGCAGCACAATATTCCACATCTATCTTATATAGCTTATTCGCACAAACCCCAAACTGCTTCACCTGTCATGTGGCTATGTGTCTCATGAATGTTTTTCCTATGTCGAAGATCACATCATAACCACAGTCTTCCAAAATTGCAATAGCGACGAGATTTTTCTTTAGGTCCGGAATGAACATGACATCATTGAGCCTGAAGGGGCCACCCAACTCCCTCTTAAAGTTGACTATACCAATCTTGGTCGTGTTATACCTTTCATCATCCCCTATCTCGATGTGCATCTACAAATATTTTTCTTCCAAGTCACTGAAAAATCTCTCGACCTTGTCATGTGGAACGATGCAACTAAATCCAAGTACCACACACTCCCCATCATTGTGCTGGTAATGCATGCAATGAGGTAAATTCAAGCTCGAACTGTGAAGCCAAGGCTTCACCTGCTCCTCCTCCTGAGGTCTTCTTGCTTACCTTTTATTATTTACACTTCATGGCATAGTGCTCGAATTCATGGCAATGGAAGCATTTAATTTTGGACAAATCTTTCTTCTTGCCCCCTTGACTACATTTTGGTTTGGATTGAGATTTATTCCATTTTCCCTTCTTTTCCTTTCCATCCAATGCAAATTTTTATTCATCCTCGCCCTTGGATGAAGTCCCATCTCTGTTATTCCACCTTATTTCCTCCTTTATCAAATTGGACCATAAGTGTTCCAAATTTGGTAGTTTCTCCCTCCCATTCACCAACTCTTGATAGCTATGTTAGTTCTTGGGAAGGCCCAGAAGGGCTAGGATTTCCAAGTCGTCTTCAAGGGAATTAACACCGACACTGCCAAGTGCATCATGAAATTGTGTGAACTTGCTCAGATATTGCGCAACTATGCCATTCTTCTGCATCTTGATTCTTGGAAGTTTATCCTTGAGCACCAACTTCCTGTGGTCACTATTATTCTTGAACAATTCTATCAGTGCTTTCCACATTGTGAACAAAGTTTCTTTTCCGTGGATATTTGAGATAATGTAATCTCACACTCCCTCCAAGATTATAAACCTTGCCTTTGATACATCTTTCTTCCACTAAGAAAGGTTATGGACATGATAATCTGGTGGCTTTTCAACATATGTCTTGTGTATTCTATCAATCCATTGTCATCCAATATTGCCTCCATGTGATCCTTCCATGAAAAAAATTAGAGGTTCCTTCCAAGGCATACTCTAACCTTAGTCCATTGAAGGTTGTCTTCTCAGCATTGAAAAAATCTTGCTACACTGAACTCTAAAGTCAAACCTCCTTAGAAACAACTTCAAAATTCCTTCTCTAATGTGAATCTTGTTGTGATACCACATATAAATTATGATGTAGATTTTCAACTTCTCAGGAAGTTTTAATCAAAATCTCAAGACACAAAAGTACTTCACTGCTTTGCATAAAGTAATTCACAATCTAGAACAAAAATTGTAGACATGCAATAAGAAATAACACACATGCAACAAGTATTTCTCTCGAGGAAAGCAAACTACTAAAACCCCAATGTCTTCTTGCATTAATATGATGAATAGAGATGTATTACAATTTCTTTGCTCAATTGAGCACAACCTGCAAGTGTATAACCTCTCTCTCTGCTCACTATGAAGCTCTGACCCAAACTTAGTAAAATTTTATTTCTGCTTGATCCCCTATATCCTTGCATTGTTCCTTGAGAAATTAGGCCCCTATTATTTAGGAATTTCTCCAAAATGGATTGCACAATTCCTTAGGTCGATCATCTTACTGCATGAAACACTTGTACACTCAAGACTAATCTACAACTGTTGTTACACTGCCTTGGAATATCCACCATAGCTGGAGAACTCGAATTCTCTGCATGCACTAGATATTTTTAGTTGAATGATCAATTAATTGGATTATCACTGAGTTTGACTGAAGTCCCACTGCACAACTGACCTTCCACTAGTTCCTCTAAAAGTTGGAATTAGTTTAACTAAAAACAACCTGAGATAATTGACCTTGATTGCTACAAATTAGCAACCACACATGCTTAACTAAACTATAACTCCTCCAACTCAAATTTACTGGGTAAACTAAGTGACACAAGCCATGTCACGCAAGTTAATTGCATCCAAGTTTTATACTGATGTGGAAATTCGAATTTTTCCAAGCCTATAAAGCCCTAGTCCCTTTTCAATGTCATTTTCCTTTCATCTCCAATAGCAATTCTTGCCAAATTTTATAGACTACAAATTCTTCTGAGCGGTGAGAAATCTGGAGCAATCATTATGCCTATTCATAATGAAGAGGTTAGACAAGTAGTAGAAAGGATCTCTCTTCTTCAAGCAGGTGTTTTTAATTTACTTATCTAGGTAAACTAATCAGACAGTTGGTTTGACCACATTTATGGAGTTGTTAATGGACCTCAAAGCTACTATGCAATGAATGGATGATGAATAGTCTAGTCTACACCAACAAGTGGAGAAATTGCAAGTTTTAATCACTAGGACAAGCATGGGACATTCTTCCTCCATCAATTCCAATACCTACAAGCTTCTTGACTTGAATGCCCCCTCCTAGGAATATAAGAATAGGAAATGGTCTCTCCTCCTTGATGATTTAATATGTTTTGCAAGTTTTACAAAAAATTGAATGTATTTTTTCATATATATCCTTATCGACATTATAGATTTGATATTCCAAACATCAAAAATTTTGAGAAAGAAATATTGTATGGTTGATCACATTTCTTAGAATCCCATCCAAAACAACGCTATTTCAATGCACTCAGTGTGCTCATCATCATGTACATTTTCATTAATATAAATTTTCCGTTGTGGTTATATATGTGTGTGTGTGTGCGTGCAAACCTTTCGTCAAGTTTTACACTCAAAAAGAAGTTTGCATCTTGAGAGATTTGTTCCCTTTCAACGCATGATAAATCCAAAATTAAGATAATTTTTTTATTAAAAAATAAGAAATAACACATATATTTATTATATAATTTTAATCTTATTAATATAATGTGTATTTGTCTCCTTATAAATATTTTATTTATAACTTGAATGAGCCTAATGATTAGTAACACATGGTCCTCTTAAAAATTTACCAATACAAATTTAAAAAATAGTATATATACACATTTATAAACTTCAATTAATTTTAATTTTATAATAAAATAAAAAATTATAATTTCACATGGAATACCTACATTTTTATTAACTTCACATAATTTAAATTTTGTAATAAAATACAAATTAGAATTCCTTCTAAAAATTTAATAAACTTTCACATATTAATTTGTCTAACTTAATTCAATCTTAATGTAAGTTTAACCTACCAACCTAACTCAACCAATCTAAATATATACTTTAAATAATTTCATTTTTATGATGATGGTTAACGTCCACTGAGACCAAAATTTGGTCTATCGGACTTAAAGAAACAAATTATTTAGTTTGATTTAAGATTTTATTCCCATGCTCAAAAAGCTTAGAGAGAAGCCTCCCAAGCTCATTATAATTTTGACATCATAAAAGGCTAGGAAGGTTAGTGTTGTGACAAAGATTATGAAACTGAGATCTAATGTGGTTGTACGTGGAGCACTCCAAGAGGAAGTGGTTTTCATCCTCAATGTTCCGATTCTCACAGAGATGGCAGATCCTTTCCATCCATGTTGTTTTAGGAACTGCCCAACGACCTGTTTCACTATGAAGCTCATGAGAGTTCGTTCTAATCTTTGCTATATTAATTTTCTTCTTTGAGCTAGTTAAAATAGAAAGATACTTCTGATCTTCTAGGGTAGGGTTGATGACCTTCTTATAATAACTTAATTTTCTTTTAGCCGCTAAATCTTTCTCACACCACATTTTTTCTTTGAACTTAGAAGTAACAATATTTTTAATGTTATTAATGTTTTGCAACGCATCATTCTCGTTGATCTCCCAATATTTTAACTAGGTCCTCGTGTCTTTATACCACCCCCGTTTGAGCCTTAGGTGGTTTTGGCTGGAATTCAAAGCTAGCTTAGGAAGTCTATGATCTCCTATGTTATTGAGCTTGTGCTTGTACAACAAAAGCCTAATCATAGCTAGTCTCTCGATATAGGCAAGACCTACTTATATGAGGAGAATAGGATAGGGTGTATTGCTTTTAATTTTCAGGTTATACGTTATAAAACGCTTCTGGATTTGCTCAATCTTTCTCCAGGATTCTCTACAGATGTTGCAACCCCAAACCTCACATCCATATAGGATAATAGGCGTGACTAAAGTTTCAAAGAGGAATTTCTCTTTATCCCACATTATAAGTTTTGCCATTTTACAATTATTTTCAAGACAAAAATAAGCTTTCCAACCCCCATTAATCCTTTTCTCGATGCTATGGTTCCAATTGAGCTTGTGATGAATATCAATTCCTAGGTACTTGTAAGAATACACTTCCTCCAAGTTATTATTGTCATACTTAAAATTAGCATAAGTGTCCTTCTTGGATTTGATAATCATAACTTTTGTTTTATCAGTGTTGACAGTCATACCCATGGTAGAGCAAAAATCCTTAAGAAGCCTAAGTTGCTTATCAAGGTCATATGGGCACCTTGCGAAAAGAACAATATCGTCAACATAAAGAAGAAGAATGATGACTATCCCGGCTAAGATCATGCCAACACAACCTACTTCCTCTAAATAACCTTCGAGCTTGTCGATGTAAATGCCAAATAGGGTAGGGGAGAGGGGACAACCTTGTTTAACTCCGATATTACACTTAATATCTTTCGACCACCCCTCATTGCTTTTTAGCTTGGCAATTACATTCTCGTATAACCTTATAGCGGCAGCTTTCAACTCGAAAGGAACCTTTAGCTCTTCTAATCTATTCCAAAGGTTGTTTATAGGAACCATATCGAAAGCCTTTCTAAAGTCCACAAAGCAACTAAAGAGATTGGATTTATCATTACGACATTCCTCCACAATGATCCTAAGCGTAACGAGGTGCTTTGTTGTTGAGTGACGCCTTCTGAAACCCGCTTGGCCTTTAGCCTATTTACCTTCACTTTCCAGCCAATAAAATAACATTTTTTTTCATATGAAACCTTTAAAAAAGTTGCTTCTATTTTTATCCATAAGTAATTGAAATACTCAGATTTATTGCTATATAATGAATTTAAGAAATTGGAATAATATATAGAAGCATATAAAATATCTCAGCATCAAAACAACTCACATGGAGTAAGATAACCAACTATTTAATTTGAATTTAGCGAACTAAAGAGGAAACATGCTATTAATCTTGACACACCTATTTTAGTAAATATTCATATAATGTAGATAAGTGTGTTAACACATTTTAGTTACTTCCATGTGTAATGTCACCTTGTTGATATTATATACATAAAAAAATCTTTTATTAAACTTTATTGCTATCATATGCGCCAAAGAATCTTTGTTAAATTTTAAATGAACTGATTTTAAAATTAAAATATTATTTTAATAATTTAAACTTGTAATCTTCATGAAAGAAATATCTAATTATTGAAAAATTAAAAATATTAATATTTTTAAAATATAATATTAAAAAATATAAAAAATTAATTTAAAATTTAAAATATATAATTATATAAAATTTATATTT
>Ga0181464_1001747_pt1 | contig 10883 bp, 12 predicted proteins | sample InSIn2gowninarea_FD_119074 | JGI IMG/M metagenome (GOLD analysis project Ga0181464, IMG submission 119074) | Clean room microbial communities from NASA Spacecraft Assembly Facility at Jet Propulsion Laboratory, Pasadena, California, USA -... ...
GTAGTTGTTCTAAAGCAATTTCTAGCAACTCTTGCAGCTTGACGAGTGAATGTAGCTCATCAAGTGCCGCAACAGTTGTACTGTGCAGATTTTGTGACATGATAAATTCGCTCCAATATTGGTTCGTCAATGTTGGGGAAGTCCTGGTGAGGTGGGTGGCTCCATCTCACCGGGGCGCTATCCAGTTGTTGATGTAATTAAATCAAAATTTGGCAAAAAAAGCGATCGCTCCAGGTTTCACCACTGAAGGCGGGCGCTTTTGTTTTGCAGGGCTGTTGCCTTGCTTCCAATATCTTACTCTTTTTGTTGACTGTCAAGCGTTGATGATTAATAATATTTAAACGAGCGTTTAAGGAGATAATCAACTTGAGTACATTGGATTTGTTTGTGAAAGCTTACGTTGATCTATCTGACTACTGGCCCAAAGATCAGGAAGGAAAACCTAAAACCGTTAACTCTGTGTATGAGTCCCTATTAAACACACCTAACAAAATCAGCCGCAATACTCTTAAGTTGGCGCTTGATGGGAAGCTTGACAGGGGATATTTTAGCAATCAGGTGAAGCTTGCTAGGGCAGCATCTGCCTGGGCAGGCAGAGAAGTAACACCTAATGACCTACTGAAGATTGAAGAAGACGATGGGGGGGTAGCTCAATAAAGCTAAAATTCCCCAATCGGATTTTTCAATCAGGGAATTTTATTTACAGCGTAGCTGATTAAGCTTTGGCAATTTGCCAGTATTCTATTTTTAGGTTTAAGCTTGCCCCCTGGACAACTTGACTTTTGCTAGAAACAAAAGTCCCACACAGTTCATGCATTGCTGCATGCCAGGGGGAAAAGAAAAGAACCACTACACATGCATTCGTGCATTTGAGGCACTACCTCGCTGAATTGCTTGGCGGCTTTTGATAGCGAGGTAGACGTGAAGCAGTTGCTTTGATTCTATCAGGGCTAGATTGCTAAAGCCTAGTACAAGGCAGCAATTTTTATAACTGCGTTCTCTGATTCCTTAAATGCGCTCTAGTAACCACAAGAGGCATTTGTGACTCAATCTACAACATTTACTTATACTAATTTTGCAAGTTCATCAGAATTCAATGCCAAGCACTACAAGGAGTGTGTAGAAAACCGGGGATTGAATTCTCAGTGGCTCTTAGCCAATTGCTACTCAGTCACAGCTAACGTTGCCACCCAACGGCTAGGCTACACAGCCAAATCAGACGGAATCTGGCTCTGTGGCTGCAATCATCAAAGTCAATACAAACCCGATAAACCTTGGAAGGCAGAAGGTGATAAGAGAGCAGCTAAGTATCGCTCTCCCTTCGGCGAATACGATGCTATGCTGCCTACCCATCCTACTAATCCTCATTACTGGCATGACACCACGGCTCTCAAACAAAAAGCATACAAAATTGATGGGCATCCTTGCTTAGTTTTGACTGAGGGCTTTTTCAAGTCAATCGCTGGTTGTACTAATGACATTCCCACCATTGCCTTATTGGGTGTTGAGATGGGTTTAACCTCTAAAGATGCCGACTTGCAAGGTAAGCGGTACTTAGTACCAACGTTGGAACGTTACGCCAAGGAGGGGTTTGGATTTATCATCGGCTTTGATGCCGACTGTGCTACCAACGATAATGTCATTAAGGCACAGCTAAAGCTAGCCCATCAGCTTAAACTATTTAAAGTTCCGGTTTATAGTGCAACGGGGCTATGGACGGTTGCAGAAGGTAAAGGCATGGATGACTACATCCAAAATAATGGCGCAGAACGCTTCAAGCGTAAGGTATTGGGCAAAGCTGTAAATATCGCTGCTTGGGAAAAGCAGTTTCAAACGCCTGAAACCCATAGAACTGATAAACTGCCACCTGCCGATTTAATCGGGCGAGAAATTATCGAAGATTACCGCGCTCGCCTGCTGTGGAACGACGAGCAGAAGACCTGGATGCATTACAGCTTGGAACGCTCAGGAGTCTGGAGTGCCGTCAGCGAACAGTATTTAGAATCTGTCGTAGACGCGATTTTAGAGTCCAAAGGCATCGTTGGCTATGGCAGCGCCGCTTACGTGACGAACATCGTCGCCAAGATGCGACGGCGGCTGTTTGAGCGCGTTTGGAGCGAACGCTCTGCTAACGAGATTTTGCCCTTTACTGATGGCGTACTCAATCTCGCTACTGGACAATTAGAACCCCACGCTCCTGGTAATCGCCTGACTTGGTGCTTACCACGTCCTTACAACTCTATAGCTACGGGCTGGACAAAGATCGATACTTGGTTAGAGCAGTCCACAGGGACAAATTCAGCCCATAAAGAAATGTTGATGTGTTTTGCTGCCGCCGTCCTGCGCGGTCGCTGTGACTTGCAGAAATTTCTACACCTAATTGGCGTGGGTGGCACGGGTAAATCAACTTACACTCGCTTGCTAGAAGCAGTGATTGGTCGGCAAAATTGTTGGAATGGTAGCCTGACTGACTTGGAAGATAAACACGAGGTCGCGCGCCTAATTGGTAAGCGCTTAATCATCCTCCCCGACCAAGATAAGGTCACGGGTAGTTTATCTAACTTCAAGCGCTTAACGGGGCAGGACACCCTCTGCGGACGACGCTTGTACAAAGATGGCGTTAACTTCCGCTTTCCTGGTTTAGCAATTGTGACTTCTAATGCACCACTATTCCATGCCGACGGCGGCAGTTGGCTAACGCGGCGGATTCTCATGTTGGCGTTTGACCATAAACCCGCCGCAGGTCAAGTTAAAGATTTAGAAGCGGAATTTGAACCGGAGCTATCAGCTTTTACTAACTACTTGCTCTCTATCCCTAACGATGAGATTACCCGCGTCCTGCGGCGGCTCGGCGCTGATGGGGTCAGCGCTACTTTGTGGCAATCTAAGCTCCGCACTGATTCTATTGCTGCTTGGGTCAATGACTTAGTGATTCATGCTCCTGATGCTCAAACCCAAATTGGCAGCGATCGCCATGAGTGGGCAGAGCAGTCTTACAACCCACTTAGTTCTACTTTATTTGGCTCTTACTGCCACTACTGCCGTATTAGCGGTCTTCAGGCTAAAGGTAAGAATAATTTTAGCGCTGACTTAATTGAGCTAGTCCAGCAGACTCTTGGTTGGAGTGATGTGCAATGGGCGCGTGATGCTCAAGGTCGCCGCGTCATTCGCGGACTAAAACTGAGGGCTGATGGTGATAGTGCGCCGTTTTTAGAAGATAACGTGGCAACTGACGACCTATCTGACGACCGTTCTGACGACCGCTCTGACGACCTGAAACACTCTCACCATAATACTTATGACGACCCTGACGACCTTTTACCTTTAAAACTTTTTGCTAGTAGAGATGAATTAAAACAAAATGCAAAAATTGATGGGGCTGTAACAGAAATTTTTGCCCCCCCACCCATTAGTTATCCTGAACCTCAATCACAGCTTACCTCTCAGGTCGTCAGTGAAGTCGTCAGCCAGGTCGTCAGCCAGGTCGTCGGTGAGGTCGTCAGTGAGTCAGCAGCGATGGCACAACCTCAAAAAGTTGAGCCAGAGCCTTTGAAAAAAGAAACACCACTAACTAATCCACTTGCCACTCTACCGCCACTAGGAACTACAACTAATATTGCTGCCGCCGAAGGACTGCCCACCAAAGAGTCGCCATCCGCACCACCACAACTTAAGCAAAAGCAGCCTTTTCATCGTCGGCTTCAGCCAGTGGAAATTTTAACTAGCGCTGGCGATTGGGTGGCGGGCTATTTTGTCCACAGTTGCATTGCTGTCGCCAATCTAATCGGCATTGAGCAAAAGTTCACGCTGTTTGATACTGAGGGGGGGGCTTATACCTTTTTGGGGCAGGTTCGTCCGCTCTAGCTAGTTTGGGCGCTGGTCAAGTGAGCGCTCCAAGACTGCTCAGTCACCAAAACTGGCGGCGATCATTCTTGCAACTGCAATTTGTTATCCCTAACTGCCCTTAAAGTTTCGACCGAGCGATATTGTGCCATTTCGGTATATCAACTGGCGAGAAGCGATGGCGCTTTACCCAATGCCGGATGCGACTGCTCAAAACACTAGGGCATCGCTCGATAAGCAAACACACCAAGAGCTTGAGCTTGAAGCGTATTACCAAGTGATAAAAGACTATGAGCCAGACACCCGAATCCAGCGATTGATTCAGGAGAGTTTAAGATAGTCCTAGACGGGGCAAGCACTACAGCAATCAAGGATCTAATTACCCAACAAATTATCAGCATGAGTGATTGGTTATCAGTGTTAGAGGGAGCTGGATTAAGCCTATTAGTTAAAGGCGACATTTATAAATTTGTTTCTACAGTTTTTGGAGGAACGGCAGAGCAAGTTACCGAGTTTGTAAATAACGAGGTTAGATACTTTAATGCCCAAAGAACAGCCCAAGCATTTGCCAAAGTCTACAAAACACTTGAAGAAGATGGCATACAACCTCAGAGGATTAGACGCAAAATACTAATTCCATTACTTGAGGGAATATCTCTTGAGGATGAGGACGAAAACCTACAGCAAAAGTGGATCAATCTGTTAACCTCAGCAGTAATTGGTGGCTCAATTTCCCCAAGCTACTCATCAATTCTTAACGACCTTAGTCCTTTAGATGTAAAGGTTTTAGATACAATTAATAAACTGAAAAATGATAGAGCCAAAAGGAAAATAAGTGAAGTTTCTGTATTATTAGAGTTAAGTATTGAAGTAGGTTTTGCTCCAGAAAAAGCAAAAATAAAAGATGCATTGGCAGCTTTTCCTAAAAGTGAGTTTTCTTATCAAGAAATTAAACAGATTGAAGAAGGTAAAGAGCTAATTTCAGAAAGTTTAGACAATTTAATAAGACTGAGTCTTGTTGAAGGAAAAGGAAGAAGGCAGAGTGGCTTACTTTCTAGTGGACAATTGTCTTCAGGTGTTTGGGGATACAAAGAAATTGAACTATCATCACTTGGAGCAAGGTTCTTAAAAATAATCGGCAAACCAAACCAAAGTCAGTTCTAAAATTGATATTTACAAAATTAGTTGTGTTCCCATAGTTTTTAAAAATCTCAAGTGTTCTCTAAATTAGGATTTCAGCCTACTTTGCCCTGGTGTTATCTTTGCTTGTTCTATCCCTTCTCAAAAAACTATCAATTAGATTCTTTGAAAACTTTCATTTAGGTGGTCACCTTGAATTCTTAATGGCATAGCTTCCTTTATAATTTTTTCCAGCTTCTTCAAATTATTTGATTTAACATCTTCTGGGGTAACTAAACTACAGTAAAAAATAAAATTATTAAAATCAATAAACCATGTATAGTCTAGTAAAGGAATCCCTGGAATCGTAATTAGTCTTAGCTTTGTCCTAACATCTTTTCTGGTTTGTGTTTCAAAATACTCAATCTTACCTTCAGGAAACCACTCTGTTTTAGATTTTTCTTGATATGTCAAAAGGTTTTCTAGGTCGGGGTGTATATCATTTTTGATGGTAATATACACATGGATAAACTCTTTACGAGATATAGCTTCTTCAAAACTTAATCCTATTTGATATAGAGTTGCTAATACATAAGGAATACGTTGTTCCCCATCAAGTAACCAACCATCAAGCGGTGGGAGAACAACACCTGCTGACTCTCTATAAGGAATACCCCAAAAACCTTGAAAATTTTCTAAGTCATTAAACTCTATAATTTTAATCTCTAAATCTTGGTAACTATCGTTTTTTGCTCGCTGTTCTGCTCCTTTAGTAAAACCTTTATTGGTTATTAATACTCCTTTATTAGCTTTAACATCTTGAAGAAAGCTAATAAAAGACTCAACAGTTTTAATATTTACTTTTGTATTAAAATATTTGCAATCAACAACAATATTTAGATGGCATCCAGCTACTTCTGATTCAATCAAAATATCAATTTGACGTTTTAATTTAGATAGAAATCCTAACTTACTGACATTGTGAGTAATCTTGGCATCTGGATATAATTTAACAAAGTGTTTGTGTATATATTCTTCGTAGTCTTTCCAACCCATAGTCTAAGAAAAAATAAAGAAGTATTACACATTATAAATACTAACAATTGCTTTATGGGGTAAAACAGGTTTCGTGTTACTAGCGGTAATGTAAATAGGGTTGGCACAGCAACTGACTTTAGTTGGCGAATCTTGTCAGTGCATGATACTGTCCTGATGACAAATGCCAGGTGTCCAGAGGACACTCTTGCTCATGAGCGATCCACAGTTAAATGACTTCCAATACTAAGCAACCACATCAAGCACAGGAGGAATGAATGACAGAAGCTAGATCGGAAATCACGCTCAAGTTTAACTCACTTCCTGAAGCCAAGCCAGCAGCTAACAAAAAGGTCGAAATTTTCCTCACCGACCAAAGCGGAGTTACCTTCACTGCTCTAATTAATGCCAAAAGCTGGCGCAAAGCTGAAACTGATGCGACGACTTTCAGTGATTGGGGTGGGGCAGTCAGCGGCAAGTTAGGGCAACCTACCGACAAGGGCTTTGAAGTGGTTGATGCTGGCATTAAGGTGTTTGAGAAGAAGGCGAAGGAACCCAAGCCAGAGGACACGACAATTAGGGCGGATGTAGCACCCATCGTCTGACCGGGGCGTTACCTGGAGAGGTTGAAAGGAGCGCTCTGCAAGCGCCTTAGACCAAACCTGCTGTTTTGTTAATGGTATTATACTATTAACGCATTAATTAATTATAGCTTTAGCTGTTGCCGCAAATCCTCTACATTCTTAATTTGGCTCCAGTCAATATCGGTGTCCTGTAGTAAGTCTATAGCTACACCAATAAGGTGCTGGGGGAATACGCGCTCGCGTGGAGCGACAGGAGTGTTGTTGTTATCGCGGACGGTACGTGCCGTTTGGGATAACCAGGTTTGCTGAGTGCGAGTAATTTTGACGTTGATATTTACAAGTTTCTCCTGCTCTGGTTGTTTTTGTCCAACTGGAGGCGAAGCTTCTAATTCTTTTTTGTCAACTTTTTCTGGCGATGAGGTTGGATCTTGCTCTAGTTCTTGCTTTGGCTTACTTGTTTTACCAAAGTCACTGAGCTTGCCCAAGCCACCCATGCGAGATCCTTTTCTATTAGTCATGACACCTTCCACAGTTTGCTGCATTCTTTAGCCAAAGATTGATAAGCTTTTGCGCCACTAGAGTTAGAGGCATAGTCAAGAATTGATTTTTGCACCGCAATGGACTCCGCCACGCTGATATTTTCTGGAATGACAGCGTGTAGCAGCCGATAGTCCATTTCTACAGATGATTCAACCAGTAAGTCGTCCGCCTCGCGGGTCAAAACTAATCGCGGCTTATAGCGCACCCGTAAAGCTTCAATGGGCAGATCCGGTCTTTCATCTCGAATTAGCGTTATTGCCTCAGAAAAACCCCGCAGGGCAGCAGGTTCGCATAAAGTTGGCACTAAAACGCGATCGCTACTCAAAAGCGCCTGCACCGATGCAACGCTCAAGCTAGGCGGACAGTCCATCAATACCAAATCGAAAAAGCCAGTCAGCCTCGACAGTGCAGGAGTAAACAAGTCGGATTCGGTCGTAAGGCGAAACATACCAATATCACCAGGAATCAGCGACAGGTTTTTTGTGGCTGTAGCTAGAGGAGTAAACAAACCTTGCGAAGTCAACCAATCGAGCGCCGTAGGGGTCTGCCCATCCATACCTAAGGCAAATGAAAGCGTTCGCTGTCCATCAAGGTCAATTAGCAATACTCGGCGCTTAGGGCTTGCAAGAGCAGCCCCCAGATTCAAAGCCGTCGTGCTTTTTCCGGTCCCGCCTTTAAGATTAAATACAGCAACCTTTAACATACATAATACCTAAATTGCTTTATTGTTTAACTCTATTAAGGTATTAGACCTTTATATAATTATCGGCTCCCTAGCTTTCTCTCTCCAGATATATTGGCGGAAATAGAAGGTTCGTGCAACCAGGGGCAACTTAGAATAATGTCACGTCGCTCGACCCTTTTTTGGGCTTGATTGATAAGTAATACGAATGATAACTTTGCCGAGTTTGTCTCCTTTTAGGCAATGTCTTTCCAAATAAAAACGTAGTCATAAAGCTTTGAGCTATATGTTCTCGTGCGTCCCAAGTTCTGTTTTAGGTAAAGTTTTCTGGTTGTATGTATGCACGCGAAAATTATTTGTGCAGCTTATCTTTCCGCAATTATAACTGTTCCTTAGCTAAATCACTGTAACTATTGCTGTATATGGGTTTTAGTTATAGGCTGCCCTTGGTTGCACGAACCTTCGATCTACGCCATATTCTACTTTTGATAGCTTTAACCTAATAATACTGTTAATTGTTAAAGGTATTAGACCATAACACCTTTAAAGTAGCCTACGTCACTAGCAGAGCGTTCACAGCTTAAGCAAAAGTGTGTTCCATGAGAAAGCTCTCAAATGCTTTTCTCTCATCAGGATTATGAAATGGAATCTTAAGACTCAATAGATGGCGAGGATCTTTCTTTTTCATCCCCAGGATTTCAACGCCTACTACACCGCCATGCTCGTTGAAATCAAATATAACACCAGGTACAACTTCTTCTGAATTCAGAATTTTTGCGTCATCTAGTTGCAGGTAGGCAGCATCAACTTCAGAATCGAAATCTATTTTCATCATCTATCCCAAGGAGCGCGGTCAAAGTAAGCAGTAACAATCCGCCAGGGGTCTGTGGTTTCATTAGACCTCCTGCGCGAATCAGGAAGGGTGTGCCAGTTCATAATTGAGCAGACCCGCAATGAGATTTAAGCGTAAGCCAAATCGCTTTCTACGGTTACGGTAACGTCCAGAGAAAAGGCGAAAAATCTTCAATCGTCGAATCACATGCTCTACTCGAACACGCAAGGATGCTAAGGTTCGATTGTGCTGCTTTTCTTGTTTCGATAACAATCTTTTAGGTGGTTTCTTAGTAGGAATACAAGCAACTGAAGAAACTTTATTAAAGCCTTGATACCCTCGGTCTGCTAAACACAACTGCGATGGTACAAACGGCAGGTGACTACGCTTGAGCAGGTTAAAGTCATGAGTTCTGCCTTTGTCAAACGCAGTGCAAATAATTTTTCCTGTTTCCAACTTTACCAACAGTTGGACTTTCAAAGTGTGACATTTTTGCTTACCACTATAATATTGTTTTTGTTTTTTTTGGGACGTTCAATTTCTATTTCCCCTACATCTACGATCATTACCGTCCGTTCCTCTCCAGGCTGGTACAATGAGCGCTGACTTGGCAGTGAAAACGTCCCCGACTTTGCTAGCACATTTTCCACTTTCTTGATGATACGACCGACTGTCGTTTCATGTAGCCCCCAACTGGCTGCAATATGAAATTGACTTCTATATTCCCGCCAATACTCTAACGTCACCAGGAGTTGGTCTTCGGCAGTGAGTTTGTTTTGTCCACCACGTCGCCCTTGTCTTTCCAAATGGGGTTGCACTTTCTCAACCATTTTTTTAAATGTCTTTCTCGTCACTCCACACAAGCGTTTGAATTCGACCGCAGACAATTGTTGTAGGTCTGTATACGGCATCGCCTTTCCTCCAGTGCAGCAATTCCTTTTTTCTTTCTACCTTCTCTAGCAGCGACTCTCTACTTAACTGTCACATTCCTTTACTATTCATGCAGGAGGTCTAGTATAGACAACACATACTACTCGGTCTGCCGATTCAGGAATATAACCCCACGCTTTAAATAACTCTGGGTCTTCTGCATCGGGTTCCTCGTGGTCTGGATTTTCTAATACACGTACTATCCAGTCAAGAGAAATCCCCCGTTGCATAATTCTTTTTCGTGCATGGTTGGTCAGTGTATAGGGGAAGTTAGTCGCCATTGAGACAATTGAGCGGATTAGCTAGCATTTAACCCCTTGCGCGTGTTATCAGGATTAACACGCGCAAGGTATTAAACAATAAGACATTAAGAAAAGTGCCTCACTTTAGTATCTAAGGCGGGGCTTTTCGCTTTTCTTACAAGAATTTTAGCACTCAATTATTAATTTTCAAATTGAAAATTGCATTGTTTTATTAACTTTTTGACTCGGCAAGTGTATGGTTATAAAATTGTAAGACTGCACAGAATATAGTTAGTTAAGCTAATAGAAAAACTAGAAACTGTTTCCGTTACCAATATTTTAATTAACTACGGAAATAATATCTTTAAAACTGTTTCCGTTACCAATATTTTAATTAACTACGGAAATAATATCTTTAAAACTGTTTCCGTTACCAATATTACTGTTAACTACGGAAATAATATCTTTAAAACTGTTTCCGTTACCAATATTACTGTTAACACATGAGTAGAGTCAGTACGCTGCTTTCCCCTTGCACAGAGCAGTTTTTGCTCCTGAAATCTCAACAACATTTTGTCTAGTATTTGCTGCTCGACACCACCCGCGATTAATCGGTCGCGGAATTCGCTTAAAACACTAAAATCAAAACCTGGATCTGTTAACTCTAAGGACAAAGCATATTTCCAATCAATCCGCCCTTGCACTGAAGAGGCTGCTTGTCTGTCAGCTAAATTTTCTAAATATTGCATCACCAGTATCATCGCCAAGCGCCAAGGTGCTTGTGCGGGTTGACCAACTTGCGGATAAAGAGAGGCGAAGTCTTCATCCTGATAGAAGACACCAAGCTCATCACGCAAACGCATATATAAATTACCTTTTGGAAACGCGGCTTTGGCTACACGTACCGTTTCATCAGGAACAGGAGGAATTTCTTCGGGATGTAAGCACATATACTGCCTCCAAAGGTATTTCTTCTAGTTTATTGATAATTGAAGCAGCTAACTTAATTTTCTTCTTTTCGTGTATTACATGGAAAAGATAGCTATCCCTCTCCATGTAATACACGGAAAATCTGC
>Ga0181464_1000688_pt1 | contig 10876 bp, 9 predicted proteins | sample InSIn2gowninarea_FD_119074 | JGI IMG/M metagenome (GOLD analysis project Ga0181464, IMG submission 119074) | Clean room microbial communities from NASA Spacecraft Assembly Facility at Jet Propulsion Laboratory, Pasadena, California, USA -... ...
TAATCATGCTAATTTGTACCGTAAGATGCTAGAAATATACTTTAAACTTAAGATTTTTTAACAGGTATTTAAACAATCGTCACCGTAACATAAAATACCAAATTTTAACAGATGTTTTAGCTCGTTCTTATAGTTTGGGAGAGAAAATGGAAGCGTGGATATGGGATGTTATCAGAATTGTTGTTGTTAGCTTAATTGGTGCAGCAATTATGTTTTTATTACAGCCTTGGCTGTATCAAAATGGCATCATCCCTTTAAATGATGTAGAACCGGAAGCTTGGGTTGGTGATAATTATATTATTAGTGCAGTTACAGTATTTACGGTTTCAATTATTGCTGTAATTCTCTGGTATGTAATAGCTGTAAAAGCAAAAGTTCAAAGTGCTAAAGAGACTTCCTCAATGGCAATCCTTTGGTGGGTATTTTTGCTCTTGCCAATAATCAGTATTTGTGCAGCAATTTACTTTTTTAATGATAGCAATGATGCACTATTATCTGTAACCGGGTTTTTTGTTTTTGATATTTTACTTATATATTGGTTTTCCACAGCAATAAGTTCTCCACGTTCGTTAATGTTTGTCGTCCCTGGAGCATTTTTTCTGCGTAACTTATTTGGTTTAAGGTAATGACACTTTATATTATTGCAATTGGCGGAACAGGGGCAAGATGCGTTGAAGCGGTAACTCAGTGCGCCGCCGCCGGGTTATTTACAGCAGAACCAATTAAAATTTTATTTGTAGACGCGGATGAGTCTAATGGCAACTTATCTCGCACTAGCGAAACTATCAAAACTTATCAAGAGTGTTACGAATTAACTAAAAATAATACTCAAATTCCTTGGATGCAAACACCCATCGAATTATTAAGTTTTTGGTCGCCGTTTAGTAATAGTACAAATAAAACTTTAGGCAGTTTTTTAAACTACAACAGTTATAAAAACAGCCATCCAGCTTTAGGTCATTTGTTTGACGTTTTATACACTAAAGACGAACGCGAAGCACCTTTAGATGTAGGTTTTAGAGGTAGACCTGCGATTGGTTCGGCAATTATTAGTCAAGTAAACTTTGATGAATCGGAACAGGAACCTTGGGCAACATTAATTAAATTAATTCGTGCCGATTTAGGGACGGGAAAGTCGGTTAATGTATTTTTATGTGGTTCAATCTTTGGCGGTACGGGAGCTTCAGGTTTTCCGACCATTGGGCGATTACTGGTAAATAAACTAAGTAGATTAGAAGGACGCGACCGATTAAAAATTGGCGGGCTATTAATGCTACCTTATTTTGCTTTTTTAGTGCCAAACGAGCAAGATAATAACGGAATTTATGCTCGTGCAGACCAGTTTTTACTTAATACCGAATCTGCCTTGCGTTACTATGTTAATGAAGCTCAAAATACTTTCGATGCTGTTTATATGTTAGGCAACCAAAACCCTACAAATGTCCGGTTTAGTGTTGGTAAAAATAGCCAATGTAATGAGCCACATTTTATTGAATTGTATGCAGCTTTAGCAGCAAAACACTTTTTAAGTAATTCTTCTAATGGCGAGGCAGGTAAAGTAATATTAATAGGACGTAATTCTCCCGGACGGATTACTTGGAAGGACTTACCAGATAGCGAAGAAGTAAAACAAAAGCTAGTGAATACAACAAGATTTGCCTTTGCTTGGATGGCGAATCTTGTGCCAGAACTTGCTTATGCAAGTAAAGTAGGCGTAAAGGGATTTCAAAAACAAGCGCCTTGGTTTTCTAGATTCTTTCGTCCCGTACAGGGTTTATTTGGCATGATTGGCAGTAGAGATATGCAAAGCTTGCCAGAATTTAATGAAGTTGCAGAACAGGAAGCTATTGAAACTATTAAGAAGTGGTGCAATAGTTACTTGCGTTGGTTAAACAAGCTGCACTTTTCGGGAGATAATATCGAGCTATTTAGACCGGAAATGTTTACAGGCGGAGAAGGTAAAATAAGTGCTGAAAACTTTGCGGGGCTTGTATTTGACGATAGTAGAGACAAAGATAAGCGATCGCAAGATACAATTCAAGTATTAAAAGAAAAATTAGATGCTAAAACTTTGGGACAAGCGGGTACTGTAGGACTAGCTAAATCCCTTTATTTACAGTGCAAACCTTAAACTCAACTACTAATGAACAGCGATCGAATCGAAGAAAGTTCTGCTTTTTTATTACCAAAATTAAAACCGAATACCGATTTAAAATCTACCTCCGCTGGACAATGGGATATAAGACAGTCTGTAGAGTTTCAAAATGTTGCTAAAAGCTTAGACTTTAGCGCTGGTGGACAGGATATTAAAAGTGTAAGTTCTATTCCGAATATGTGGGCGCGTCCCCTTTCAATGGAAATGGCATTACACATTAACAACTACCCTATTCGCCGCCAAATGATTGAACAGTGGCAAGGAATGTTAGCGGCTTTAGCTTTGGCAGAGGTACGGGGATTTAATATTAAAACTAAGTTATTGGAACTTGGAAACTTAAATCAAATTGACGATTTTGCTCGTTCGTTAGTGGAACTTTTGCCGTCCCCTGTAAACTCTTTATACAGTCTTAATGGGAAGCATCCTTGGCAAGATATTTATGTATTTTTGTGGCAAGGAAAAGCTGTAGGAATGACCTCCCCTAGTACGTTAATTTGTCCTTCAGAGGAAGGCGACTGGACGGGCTTACCTTGGTGGAATAATGGTAAGTTGAGTTCGCCCGTTGAATTTCTCAATGCTGATGAAAAAACTCAGCTAAGTTTGTGGTTAGAGAGGTTGCGGCGCGAACTATACAATTATGGTGGTAATCGCAATCCTTTAAATACAATTGCTGGATTAATTATAGAGTTTCAAAATAGCTTACAAAATAATACTTTTAGCCTAACTGAAGTACCAGAAGAAACCTTAAAATCTGTTTTTAGTGTTAATCCGCAGTTTTTTGGAGATGAGCTTAATCGAGGAGTATTAAAAGCTTTAAATACACCAATTAAAGCCCAGCCAAAACCCTCAAGCGTTCGCTTAATTCCCAGCTTGCAAAAGCAAAATGTTCGTGACTTACTAATTATCGACTTAGATATTGATAAAAAGTGGAATCAGCCGCCTCAAAATATTTGGATACACGACACAACTAATTTAACTAGCTTAAATTTAGATGCTCTACGCAACAAACAACTTATTTGGAATGTACGTTGGGTAGAATCTGAAAGTTTGTTAATGTCAGACTTTTATTTTATTGCTCAAGAAAATGCTTTACCTGGCTGTTTGCTTCCGGCTGGTTGTCAACTGCTAAGTTTTAACGGACAGCGCATTACACCATTAATTCCTATTAGCCCAATTCTATTAGAATACTTTACACCGGAAGATTTAGTTAGAAAAATTAGCCTTGAATCTATTAATGGCAATACTGGGGTGCGGGTGGTTTTAGACTTACCACTTTATGGTTTAGATGGCGGTAAATCTACACAAAATTATCGTTTAGTGCGCGAGTATTCAATTAGCGAAGATAATGTATTGTCAGAAGTTCCTGTACTTGAATTGTGGCCAAATTTTAAGGCAGATAGTTGGCAAGAGTATTACGCCTTTTATTATGATGGGGAATATGGCGATTATACGTTTCAAGTCCAGCTACCAGAAGCGGCGGAACCCCACCCTTTTAATGATGGGAGAGGGATTTATCAAATTGCACGATTAACAGAGTTTCCAGCTTACATTAGCTGTTACAATAGCTTAAGAAATCAACTAGGCTTAATGCTACTGAAAACTCCCCAGCAGGTAGGCAAAACTCATGCTAGTGATTGGACAGTTGGGGTTGATTTTGGTACGTCTTTTACTAACGTCTATGTCAATCGCGATAGTGTAGTGACGCGATTGAGTTTGGAGTCATTGCACCTTATGGTAACAGAGAGCGATGCTGATGCGCGCGATCGCGTAATGATTAATTATTTTATTCCCACCGAGCCACCTTTTCCCCTTTCTAGCGTTTTAACTACTAAAAAAAGCTCAAGAAAAAGCGAAGATCAAACTAGACAAGTTTTAGACGGTAGAATATATATACCTAAAGATAGTTCTACTTTTAAACCAGACGAAGAAGGCATTAAAACTTATTTAAAATGGTCAACAGAGAATCTAAACTTTAATCGCTTGTTTCTTAAAAACCTAGCGCTGCAAATTACCGCCGTAGCCGCTAAAAATGATGTTAAAAAAATTCAATGGTCTTTATCTTTTCCCTCAGCTTTTTCTAAAAGCGACCGAAATAGATATGCTAAAACTTGGCAAGATATAACTAAAGAAATTCAAGCTAAAACCGGAATTGAGCAAAGTTGTCCAGACGCGAGTAATGTTACATTTTATCGAACTGAAAGTTTAGCTGTTGCTCAGTATTTCGCCGACAAAGAAGGATTTAACTTAGTTAATAGCACCTGTATAGATATGGGTGGCGGTAGTTCAGACATTTCAATTTGGGAAGAAAACAATCTCGTTCATCAATGCTCGGTGCAACTAGCTGGAAAAGATTTATTTTCTCAATTTTTTAGAGTTAATCCTAAGTTTCTTAAACGCCATTTTGATGTTGATATATCCCAGTGGCAAAACTTAAAAGGGGCAAAGTTTTCTGCTAAATTAGATGTGCTGTTGCGTCAAAAAGGCGAATATTGGCTCAATCATCAGCGAGACTTAGTTGCTGAAGATAAGGAGTTTCAAGAACTTATCCAACTAACTGCTTTAGGAACAGCTGGATTGTATTATTACGTGGGTATACTTCTGCGAGTTTTACATACAGAAGGCAAGTACAATAAAAATAAAATTACTCCAGTGTATTTAGGGGGAAATGGTTCTCGTTTCTTGCATTGGTTGGCGGAAGGTGGACGCTTTAATCGCAATTCTGAAGCTAACGAACTTCTAAGTAAAATTATGAGTTTAGCTTCAAAATTTGATAATACGCATGAAGATAGTTTATTAAGTTCTGCTCCTAAAGATGAAGTAGCTTGCGGCTTAGTATTAAGTGAAAGCAAACTTTCAGGATTAACAAATAAAGACGATTTAGTTTTAATTGCTGGCGAAGTCTGTAGTATTAATGGCGAATCCGTAGATTGGAATTCTCGTTTAAAAATTAGCAGTAATGAACTTGATGATTTTTCTGTAGAAGCTAAAATTGAAAGCTTTTCTATACCAGAGGAACTAACGCAAGTTCCTAAATTTGTTTACGCTTTTCATGCAGCTTTACGAGTGTTACAAATTGAGGGTATCAAGCCCTTAGAAGGCTACAAAATTCTTAAAGAATACTCTATCGAGCAAGATAGATTAGACAACCAAAAATTGTGGAGCGATACTAGCAAAGAGTTAACTGCATCTTTGCTCAAAATAAAGGGTAATACCGATGATATTCGGATCGAACCACCCTTTATTTTAGCACTCAAAGCGTTGTTAAGTGTATTAGGTAAACGGTGGGCAGAAAAATGGAAAAACAGAGTTTAATTAAATATTATTGCGTTTTATTTGCAGTGCTGGTTTTATTAGCTGGTACTAAAAATGCTATAGCTCAACCTGCAAATTCTAGCCCTACGGTCAAACCAACTATAATTTCATCTCCAGCAACAACGCAAAGTAGAGAGAATCCAATAGCAGCATCTAATAATAGTACGCTTCCTTTAATTATTTCTATACTTGCATTAGCAGTTAGTGGAAGTGCGATCGCATTATCAATTCTTAAAAATAAAGAAATCGATCGTAGTATAGATTCCCTGAAGAAACAATACAGCGATGAAATTAAATTATTGGAAAATAAATACACTGAGTTGTTAAATTCTCAAAAAAATATTTCAGCTAATCAACCGCAAGAATTAATTAACCGTAACTCCGCAGCTTCTAATAATAATGCTTATTTAGAAACAACAATCGAGCGTCATTCTGAACAAATAAGCGAACTTGAAAATAAATTGCAAGTATCTCAAACTCGACAACAATTTATTGACTATTCTAAAAAATCTTCTTATAACCAAGCTCTCAATGTAAAGCCTAGTTTTAATCCTTTTGAACAGAACGATAGCCTACCACAATCCGATATTAATCAACCACTTGAAAATTTAGCCTATATTGAGTTGGTAAATATTTATAATACTAACCCAAAACTATTAGAACAAACAGCAATTAAAGTTTCCGAACCGACAGATAGTATTAATAGAAGACACTTTGACAGCAGCCAAAAAATAGTTTTAGAAAAAGCTAATAACTCTAATTATTGGGTTATACACGATGTTGGAATAGATTGCTGGTTGCTACCGAAAAGTAAGCTAAGAATCGATCAATTTAGATACGAAACAACTAAAGCATTATTTGAATGTCGTGGCTACCATCCAGAATACGCCACTTTTAAGCTAGTAAAACCCGCTAAAGTAATTCCTCTTTCTAGCGATGAACAAGCATGGCAACTTGAAGAACCAGGTATAATTGAATTTTTTGTATAAGCTTTAAACCGTCAATCATACTTGGTAAAAAATCTACGAACTAAATAATCGTCACGCCATGTCATTTAAGGAACAAGAATTAGTTGAAATTTATAATGAAGCTCCAAATTCTTTACTTACTAAGGTTGTGAAAGTTTCAGTTAATCAAGAAAGTATTACAGCAAACAACAGCGATTCAATTATATTAGCAAGTATCGGTAATGGAAATTATTGGCTTATTTATGACGCAGATATTAAATATTGGCTAATACCAAAAGCTAACTTAAGAATCGATAGATATAGATATGAAACAGTTAAACTATTATTTGATTGTAATGAGTACGAAATAGATTATCATAGTTTTAAGTTAGCTATACCTGCTCAGGTATCAATACTTGCTAATAACTCCGAATGGAAGCTACAAAAACGGGGAGTATTAGAGTTTGTTAATTCTTTGAAACATCAAGAGATTCAAGACAAAGACGACGCGGAAAAGCTGACTGTTAACTCTTTAGAGAATGTATCTAATCCACCGTCGCAACTCTTGGCTTATACAGAGTTATTAGATATTTATAATAATAATCCTAATCTGCTAGAGCAAAAAGCTACTAAAGTATTAGAGACGACAAATAGTATTAATAGGAAACGTGCGGGCATTAACCAGCAAATAGTTTTAGAACAAGCCACTAAGTCTAACTACTGGGTTGTATACGATGATGCAGACAAAACTTGCTGGTTATTTGTCAAAAATACTATGAGGATTGGCGAATATCGGTATCAAGATATTCAATCTTTGTTCAATTGTTACGACTATCAACCAGATTACTTAAGCTTTGAGCTACTAAAACCTGCTAAACTGATTTCTTTAGCTACAAAGGAGAAAAAATGGATAGTTGAAGAACTAGGTATACTTAAATTTATTTAATACAACTTATTTGCAACTATGACCTGGTTTAGCTGGTTACTACTATTAGTATGTATAGCCTTGTATTTAAGAGTTCTTAAGCTTTCTCGAAAAAACAGAAAAATTAGGGAAGTTGAGTATTTACTGGAAAACCAACGTCATACAATTCTTGACTTATACGATCAACTGCAAAAGCAAGATAAGTTGGTAGAAGACTTAAATCATCAATTAGCTCAAAAAGTTACTGGCAAAAAAAAGTACTTGCAGCGAAAGCTGTCAGAAATTAACGAGGAGACTTTTGAAGAAGTTAATAATATTAGTACAGGCTTTTTGCAGGAAGCAGAATTGATCGGAATTTTTAATAGCGAACCGAGTTCGCTATTAAATAATGCTTTGAAAGTTTCTGTAAAACCGGAGAGTACAACAAGAATTAATGACAACGAGCCAATCATGCTTGCAAGTATTGGGAATGGTAATTATTGTCTAGTTCATAATGCTGATGTAAATTATTGGCTGTTACCAAAAGCTAATTTAAGAATTGACCAATACAGATACGAAACCGTTAAATTATTATTTGACTGCAACGAGTATGAATTAGAATACGACGATTATCGATTAGATAAGCCTGCTAAAGTATCGATGTTACCTAACGAACGAGAGTGGAAACTTGAGGAAAGAGGTATACTGAGTTTTGTAAACTCGCTGTATGAGGAACTTGTCGAGCTTTATAATAACAGTCCAAATGTATTGATTGAATACATTACTGCTAAAGTTTCGCCGTCTATTAGTGATAGCCTGCAAGTTATTTTAAAAAAGGCAGTTAGTTATGAATACTTGATTATAGATGGGCAAGATGAAAATTATTGGTTAGTACCAAAAGAGGAAATAAAAATTAATTCTCGAAACTACAAGGACATGCAAAATCTATTTGATTGTGAGGGCTATAGAGAAAATTATTCAAGTTTTACCCTTGCAAAGCCTGCCAAAGTATCGGCTATTGTAGAACAAATACATTGGCAGTTGGAAGAAAGAGGCAAAATTAAGTTTGTATAAAAGCTAAAGTCACAATTTAAGTTTTGTAGCTATCGAGTTGCTGGCGTAACTGGGCTAAACTTGCCAGCAACTCGACTTGAGAAGTTGGAGTTTGTTCTTTTGATGCCATCCACTTCAACTTGACACTAGAAATTGCAGCTTCTTCCTCTCCTATAATTAAACACGCGATCGCGCCACTGCGATCGGCTCTAGCAAATTGCTTTTTAAACCCACTTCCACTTAAATCTAATTCAACGCTAAACCCTTGGTGGCGAAGCTTTTGCGCTAATTTAAGAGCTTGCGCTTCCGCCTCATCTCCTTTAGAAACGACATAAAAATCTATTACTGGCGCGGGTAATGGTTGTAGTTGTTGCAGCAAGATAGTTAAACGCTCTAAACCCATCGCCCAGCCTACTGCTGGAGTTTCTGCGCCCCCTAATTGCTTAACTAACCCATCATACCGACCACCACCACAAACGGTTGCTTGCGCTCCCAAATCGTCGGATACGATTTCAAAAGCGGTGTGCGTGTAGTAATCTAAACCCCTAACTAAGCGCGGATTTATGTTGTAAGTAATATCTAAACTTGTAAGCAACTGTTGTACTTTTTCAAAGTGTTGCTGAGAATAATCACCCAGATACTTTAAAATACTCGGCGCACCAGTCGCAATTTCTTGGGTGCGTTTGTCTTTACTATCGAGGATGCGTAAAGGATTACGAGTTAAACGCTCTTTTGAATCTGCGTCTAATTCTTCTTTGTAAGGGGTAAAGTAGTCAACCAAAGCTTGGCGATAGTTTTGTCTATCTTCGATATTGCCTACAGAATTGATATCTAAGCGGAGATTTTTTAAGCCCAAAGTCTGTAAAATATCGGTAGCGATCGCAATTACTTCTACATCGGCTCTAGGATCGGCACTACCTAACACTTCTAACCCTAATTGGTGAAACTGTCTTTGTCTGCCAGCTTGGGGACGTTCGTAGCGAAACATTGCCCCAGTATACCAGAGGCGCTGTACTCCTCCTTGAGCGTAGAGATTGTTTTGAATATAAGCGCGGACTACTCCGGCTGTACCTTCGGGGCGTAAAGTAATTGAATAATTTTCGCTCTTGCTATTAAAAGAGTACATCTCTTTACCGACAACATCTGTTGCTTCGCCAATTCCGCGCTTAAATAGCTCCGTTTGTTCAAAACTGGGAGTACGAATTTCTTGATAATTAGCTCTATTGAGGATATTTCGGGCGCATTGCTCTATTTTTTGCCAATATTCTATCTCTCCGGGCAATATATCCCGCGTACCCCGTAATGCTTGTATTGAGTCCATAATATTTTATTGGTCGTTCTTGACACGATTTTTGGCATCAAGAAACTTTAGTTGTTGGTAAAGTGTAGCAATTCTCGGTAACTGCGTACCCGTTTCTTGCACCATCCGTAAAGGGTTGCCAAAAATTGCGTCTACTTCCAAAACTCGCTTTTCGTCGTAGTCAATTTTCATACTGGTGCGGTAGGGCTTCATTTTAGCAGTATGGTCGAGCATTTCTTCAATAAAGCTTTCAGCTATAATGCGATCGCACTTTTTCGCCCCTGTAACTACTTCATCCATCAATTCTCTAATCAAAGCCACAGTATTAATATCTGCCATTAATTCGTTAGTTGTCGCATCTAAAACTACCGAAAGCCCGTTGTAAGGAATATTCCAAACTAACTTTTGCCATCTAGCTAGTAATAAGTCTTTTGCTAATTTAATCGGAATCCCCGCTTTTTCAAAATCCGCGCCAATGAGACGCATTCGCTCGGAAACCCCCCCAGGCTGATAATTTGAGTGATATTCGCCTAGCTTAATTTCTTTGTAGTCTAAATGGCGAATATGCCCTGCACCTACTTTATTAGAGCAAAGAAAGCACAAACCCCCCATTACCTTAGAGTTTCCGACAATTTGGGCAACTTCTGACTCAATTCCTAAACCATTTTGCAAAACTAATACTACCCCATCATCTTTAACTACTGGGGGCAAAAGTTGAGGTAATAAATGATTTTGGGTTGTTTTCAAAGCAACAACTACCACATCGCATTTAGGCATTGTGGCGGCGCTATTGTAGGCATGAACGTGAGGTAAATTAAAGTTATCGTCCGGGGACTCAATAACTAAACCACGATCCTTAACGCGATCGTAGTCGCTATTGAGTAAGAAATGAACATTGTTACCCGCTCGTTGCAAACAAGCGCCGTAGTAGCCACCTAAAGCCCCCGTCCCTAAAATGGCATAAGTTAACCGACTATTACAAAGGTTTGACATCGTGAAAGTGGCTGTAGTCAATATAGCGATCGCCATTTGGCTTCCAAACTAAGATATCAACAAAACGCATATCCCGGAGAATGTCTGAACTTGCAAAAATATGGTGAGCGTAAATATTTTGTCCTACAGTTTCATCTATTCCTGTCAGGGTAATGAGAATTGTTGTTTCATCCTCAAATAGTACCTCTTGGGAAACCTTATAAAGCGGACTA
>Ga0181464_1001353_pt1 | contig 10873 bp, 10 predicted proteins | sample InSIn2gowninarea_FD_119074 | JGI IMG/M metagenome (GOLD analysis project Ga0181464, IMG submission 119074) | Clean room microbial communities from NASA Spacecraft Assembly Facility at Jet Propulsion Laboratory, Pasadena, California, USA -... ...
ACCCAATCCCCCATCAAATTAATAATTTCATACTTCAAGGAAGGGGAGGATATGAATTATTGAAGAAAAAATTTACTATGCTAAAGTTGAAGAGGTTAAATCAATACTGGTTGTATGATCTAGAAGATTATTTCTAGAAGAAGATGAAATTACAATCAAACCTACCAAGCTTCAGAGTTGAGCAAAGACTTGAAATTGAGAAATGGAGGAACAAGGGAAAAAATGAAGCCCTAATGCCCACATCCCTGGTCACCAAGGATTTGTTACCACCATTGCTAATTTTTTATGAAATTAAAGTGAATTATGACCCTAGGAAGGATGACATTTCAAAGAATGCTATAAAAGAGCTTAAGAGTAAAAAGTGGCATGAGGAGAAGATAACAACTTTTAATCAGTGCCAGATTGAATCTAGGAATTAGTTTGCACCACTAGATTCTGACATGGATGATATATTTGTAAAAATGTGTCATCTAGAGCATCCTGATGATGTTTATTCTTTAGATGAATGCTCTTCAAATTAAGAAGAAAATAACCAAAAGGAAGACCAACCTAAGTGCTGAAAGAAGATGTTCCAGAGAATTCTCCATAGAAAGTTGAAAAGTTATATTCTTCAAAGAGAAAGGCTCAAACCAATCTTCAAAGCATACAATCATAGAAGCACACCAAATATACCACCCCACATTCAAGTATGCACTCTCAGCTTTATACTTCTTCTTCCACCCCAATCTATCAATCAATCCCACTTTTATCTTAATCAATCCCAAATCTCCCATCCATAGCAATATCGATCACATCTACACCAACCATATCTTAAGCACTCCCACCTCCACTCTCCACCTTAGCAATACAATCTGTTACCCCCAATGCTCAATATTCCCCAGTGTTTGCAATCCCACTTTCATGAGTGAACCCAGCCTTCAATGTCAATCTGGGCCTTACTCAAGCTATCCCTTCAACACTAGCTAAGAAAATCATGTCTACACCAATGCAATATTTGAGCCCTAGTTCACCATTTATCATCATTTTTGGGTAGTAGGTTTCCATTGATGTAATAATGTAATAGTATCAACAAGTGAAGGTTGATCAGGAATCTTGGATGGATAGGAAACTGAAGAAGATCCCTATACCAAATAATCCAATGATCCTATGAAGTTTTCTGGACTCTACAAGAAAAGTCTTGGAGATGGTAGTTGCTCATGAATCCCAAGAAGGTCCCAAGGACCTCACAGCCATGAATACAAGCATCAAGATAGACTTGACCAATGTGACCAGGTAAGATAAGAATGAGTTATTACAAACTATAACTAACTTGAATATTTCTAAAGTTACAAAATAGAGGCCAAGTATAACAAAGTGATCAAGACTAATGAGACATTGAGGAAGTAGCTAGAGCTTCAAAACTCTAAGTTAAAATTTGCTGACAATCAAATTAATGGGTTGAATAAAGCTTTGGCCAACACCCCTATAATCGATATACTAGCAAAGAAAGATATTGTACTTGCTAAAAAAGAGGTAGAATTAGGAAGGAAGGAAGCTGCCATTATTGCAAAGGACCAAGAAATATCAAATAAAAATATTGAAATTGCATTAAAGGATACAATCATTAGCATTTTGAACATTAATTTGGCTTAGCTACAACTACTTGTACACATAATTATTTCAGACTTGAAAATTTTGATACAATTTTGAGATCATGTAGAGGTTTGCTTTGGAGGGATAAATAAGCTCAATGTAGAAGTGCTCAAGAAGAAATTTGGTTGTAAACCATTAATAGAGGATTACATGAAGGCAATTGAGAAAATGAGTAAGGTTTTTGATGAGTAGTTGAAGGTTTAAAACTAGGGAGTAGGATGGAGATATTAACATGGATTAATCATCCTATGCAAGGGAAAGGAATCTATGATGGTATAGAAAAAAGCTTGCCCAAATGGAAAGGTAAGTTTGATTCTTTGAAGGGAGAGCTTCAAGACATAGTGTCTTTGGGGATACCTATTTTGTGGAGGATGGATAAGGCACATGTTCTAGATGTAGAGTTTTTAAGCAAAATTCAAGAGGTAGCGATAGATAGTTTAGATATAGATAACCTGATAGCTTCATTCAATGAGATAAGTATACTACAATTCTTTGATTACTATAGGATAATAAAAGTTAAGCTACAATAATTCCTTCAGACCCACGGCCAAATTTTTTATGATAATCCAAATTTAATGGCTTTGGTTGAATTTTAGTTGAATGATTTACCTAATATCCAAGAGAATTGGCAGAAGGTACAATAATTAATTATTGGTTAAGTGATATTTTTAGTATTCTACCTATTTAGGTCCCAAATTTCTTTTGATAAAGAAAACATTTTCCCTTAGAAGTTGCTAGAATGTATACTTATGTATAATTCTACATTTTGGGATACCCCAAAAGTATATTTAATTTATTTGAAGCATCCTTTTATAGTTTGTGAATGTTTCAGAATCATTCCAATGAAAATAAGCTAAGTATAAAAGTACTCTGGGATAGATGAAATCATGCAGAGTTGTGAAGTTTCATTTTTGTCTCAACATTAGACCTAGAGAGAGATGATGTCATCAAGAGAGTTTGCAACCCCCAGAGAAAAGGGAATAGATGAAAAATGAACTAAGAAAAAGATGACTCCAGAATAAATACTATATGAAGTGCAAAGGTCCCATTTTTGTTCTTACTACCAAGCTCGAGGTAGGACGATGTCATCAAGTAGCATTCATAATTCTGGTTTGGTTCAATTTGAAGCCTCAAAAGAAGGAATAAGGAGAAAATGCTCAGTATATGAACAAACCCCTCTAGAATGAATGTAGAGCTCCAGTAGAAGAGTAGATATAAGAATAAAGGCCCAAAAAGGCTCATAATATCATCTTCACCTCAAGAACCATAGGACTAGTACCCAAAAACTTTTGAAATAGCTTTTTACCTTTAGAGAAGTAAGAATAATTATTGAAAACCATGCTAGAGCTATAGATCATTATAGAAGATTTTAGGAAAGATGCAGGTCGTCATGAGAACTCAAAATACGTAACTATCGATCAAGAAGACTTTGAAAAAGAAGACCAAGCCTACTGAGGCATTTTGTGTAACCATCTATTGTTATTAGTTACTTGGTTGTTACTTTGTTTTCTGTATAGGTAGAGGAAGTAATAAGACAAAAGGGTTGGTATCCTTAGTATTTCCCTTTGCATTTATTTTTGAAGACCTTTTATTTTCATCAAAAATATGATACTATATTGACCTTTCTTTCCCAACACTTGTTACAATTGTTCTTAATTTAGTTATGTTATGGTAATTAATGAATATTTCTCAAATAATAATAGCAAGGTGTTGGAATAACTATGTTTGTAACATGGTAAATGTATGCTGAGAAATAAGTTAAGAAAGTAAAAGCTTGCTCAGTGGTTGCTATTGTAGATTTTTGTCAATGTTTCACACATTGTGGAAGCCTGCACTGAACTAGTGATTCGTCCCTGTGCTTTAATACTCATTACCTTATCTCTTTATTTTATTTCTCACACTTTACCCTTTTATTTCTTTCTGGTTACTTACTCTTTAAAGTTATGCCCAATGTCTAAGGAAATGACCTTCTCTAGAGATCAAATTATCATGGATAGTCTGTTCATAATATACTATTGTTGAGGTTGTAGCGGGTGAAAATATTACATAATCTTAATCAACACCTCCAAAATATCATATCCCAATGTATTAATATATGTCTATATTTTGATTCTCCAGAAAGAATAATTAGTACCATTAAATAATGGAGCTTTATTCGATGAGAAACCTTCACCTGAAGGCATAGTGCCATGTCTAAGATCTCCCTAGCCAATTAAACTAAAATGGGAACCTACTTTGATACCAATTATTGAACTATGTGTGACACTGAGAGGGGGAGGTGAATCAGTGTATCTTAAAATTTTACTAAGTGCAAAAAATCAAACCTTAGAAGCAAGCACACAAGCATGCATCACACAACAAGGATGTATAGTGGAAACCCAATGTCGGAAAAACCAATCTACAAAAGGAACCACTTGGACTCCAATATAATCTTAGATCCACACACAAAAACCCTTATTCATCTCATGTATTAAAAAAAAAAAAATATTTGTGTGTACCCACCATTTGTTCTTAACATGCTAGTTACTTTCAATAGAACCATTATGTTTAAGAAGTCTCTCACACACTTGCTCCACACAGAAAATCCAATGCTTGCTTCTTCTTTTTTAGTTACCAACTCATACATTTTTTTTTCTTTCCCAACAAATATCTTTTTGAAAAAAAATGATCTGTTACATCCAATTTGACTTATTGCCCAAAATAGAATAAGCATTTTATCAAACATGTCACATCCCTGTGTAGAATACTGATTAAGTTTTGAATCCCCACACATTTTCTAGAATGCAATTTTGGCATTTTGTCAAATAGTTGGCTACCAAAAATTGGAAAAAATAGAAAAACATTATCTAGAGCCTTTTCTAAAGATCCATAACTTTTTACTAGATGCACAATTTTTCTTGAAACTTGCACCACATCTTCTCCATACCATTGAATCCATACTATATAAATATGAAGATCTAAATCCCTATAGATTACACATAACTATTTACAAATATTTTTGGAATGCAAATAAATAAATTACCCATAGACCTAAAGCACTTATACTTGAGCTACGAATAGCAATTTATAACAAGAAAGATGATATAGAAGATAATGAATAACTCAAATCGAAATGATATTACCAAATAAGACTGAGTTTATATACTTACCTCATGGAATGTACCTAATATCGATGAAAAGAAGCTAGTGATTAAGCCTCAACAACTAACAAAGTCTGCACTCAAAGTCATGGATCAAGGTGATCCAAAGGGAGAGCTATGGGTGATCTATTTCATGCTTGAAAGGAATGTCGATGGTCTATTTCATCTATAGAGGAGCACCAATGATCTTTGTTAGAATGTAATCCATTTCAAACTAACTCTGTGCCTTCACACAAACTCTCGATGATCACATTTTGATACTCAGATAAGCCAATAATTGTCAAGACGCTCGCATAAGGAAGTACACAAACTCAACCTTGAATGGTGATGTCAAGAGACACCTAAAAGATTGCCATCATCAAGACCAGGTATGAGATCATCTATCTCCTTGATGTGGACTTACTATTAGACCCCTATTTATATAGATATAATAATGCAACCCATGGGTGGGTGTGTACCTACATAAACAAGGTTAGCCCACAACATAAAATTACATTCAATACAACCATTGACATCATAACTGCATTCAAGATAAGCATTTATATTATTGTCACATTCAAGATAAGTATTAATATTATTGTATTAAATATTCTAGGTGTGTATTAGTGAAGAAAATATATTTATTTAAATGCATAAATAAATTTTATGTGATAACACATGCCCCACTTTGGATGAGAAATTGATATCACTAGGTGCATTGAAATTTTTCATTCAAAGTACAACCAAAATGTCATAGTGATGAACTACCGACAAGTATTGACAAGCATAATACCAACACTAATCAATCCAAATTTTAATAAAAATAGCAATATAGCAAGCTTGTAAAAGCTAGATATGGGTTGAGAAAACTCCTTGCTACGATGTTTTTCAACCTGCCCCTTATTATCATATTGACAACACACGATGACATGCTTGATGACCCAACAACATAAGATAGTAATGATAAGATGACAACACATGACCACACATGACAACACATGATAACACATGACCACACATGACCACACATGACAACACATGACCACACATGACAACACATGACTACACATGACCACACATGACCACCCATGATAATATGACCATTTTGAAAAACATGAATGAATAGCATATTGTAGGAGAATGAGAGCTCAACTTCGCATCAAGAGGCTTGCTATAATATGTTGAGAGCTAAGCTCTACATAACTGTAATAAAATGGAAGCTGAGACTTCACACCAAGCGGCATATTGCAGCCATATAAGAATCAAAATCCATAAAAGATATATATGAAAGTTGAAACTCCACACCAAGAGGCATGACATGATGAGAGTTGAAACTCTATGCCAAGAGGCATATAACAAAATTTGATCTTGGATCTAGCCATTTAGGTGACTTGTAATCATGTCTAGCAAATCAAGGTGCTCAATCTAATGAAAAAAGGAATGCGATCAATCTATTTTTCTAGAAGAACAATATCAATGGTCCTCAATAACTGATAGAAGAAGGCTATGGGTAGTCCTTTTCTTAAGGAATCTTCAAAAATTGTAAAGTTTGGACAACAATGTATATTTTGCTAATTTTGATTAACTACTTCATTTACCTATTCGTGACCTATAATCATGCAAATCAAGACTATCTAGAGATATGTGCCTTTGAAATCTTATAAAAGGGCCTGGACCCCCCTTTCATTATCACCTACTTGATTTTTGACAGTGGAGAGTGTTGAGGGTTTTGGGAGAGTTATTTAGTGGTGCTTGTTTCTAACTTTACTATTATTAACCTACTATTGCTTTGCTTCTTTGTTACAGTTTCTTATCATGGCTTTATCGATCACATGCTGGGAGGGACATGGAGCTACTTTGGTTATGAATTCTCCTACTAGCCATCAAGTAAATCATCTTTACCTAATTTGTTTTTAGCATATTCAAACCTTTTCCTATGTTTTTGTAGTCTTTCTGTAGATCAGGCATATTGCCCTTGGAGTTTTACTAGTTAGAATACACATGCTTTTATTTTTTATTTTTAGGGCTATTTTTCATGTTTCTTACTCCATGGTTGGACTTTTCCTTTTTGTAGACCCTACATGTCAACTTTTTTCACCATGTTGTATAATAATAGGGCCATTGGTGATCCTTTCTACCCTAGTTTGGGTCATGGGAGGTCATTGTTACCAATATTCTATCTATCTTAGACCATGGGCAGTCCTCCTGTTATGCAGAAAAACTCATAAAAAATGCATTAATGATAGAAACTAACTTACCTTTTATGTTTTTCTTACCAAGATCATAGTTATTACATGAGGGCTTCTAGGAAAAGCACATCTTTTACTACTGCCCAGAAATGGCCCTAGTCAAAGAAGAGCTAGAGCACACTTCAGGCTATTTTCTTGAGCTACCTAACCTTTAATGACTATATCTATCATGATCAGGACATGTTGATAGCCCTAATGGAGAGGTGGGATCCTAATTCCAACACCTTTCACCTACCCATAAGAGAGATCATAGTGACACTCAAGGATATATATAGGATCACTAGGCTTCCTATTAGAGGTAAGCTGGTGAGTATGATTCCTGTTCTTAGCATGAAACGAGCAGAGGAGGAGACTATGCTAGCCTATACGAGGACCTATAGAAGGTGAATGGCTAATCTAGGATCTTTATGAGCAGCTACATAAGGTTGAGAGGCAGGTGGGTGAAGAAAAAGTAAGGGCCAAAAAATACAAGGCTAGGTGTGGGGGTAGTGGTTCTAGCAGGGCTACTAGTTCTAGCATAGGGGGAGGAGGTCCTTCAAGGAGACACTAGCTCTAAGCTAATGATGACCACTTAGCTATGCTGAGATTTTGTAAAATGATGGACACTATTTATGATATAAAAGATGAACTTTATTTATTTATTCATTGTGTTATTTTTGGTATGTGTTTATGATGAGATATGACAGCTGAAACTCTATGCTGAGAGGCATGCAGTGATATAACAATCTAGGAGTTGGAACTCCACACCAAAAGGAATTCATTATTTTTTAGTTTGACAAAATTTGGCTATGAAAGAGGACCATGAGTGGTCCATTCTTGACAAAAATGGAGCATCGATGCTCCCATTATGATGTTAAAATGATCCCCCATTTTCTATATCATGACATCGGTTGGTTCTTCTATCCTACTATTAGTTTCATTAGTGTTAGTAAGATCATAAATGTCTACCAAATGACATAACTAAAGGGCCTTGTGCCCCCATTGGTACTAGCTTCATTTTGTTGTTTCCCTTATTGTGCCCCTATGAAAGTGGGCTCTTTCATCACATTTCCTTGTATATACAATATCTCGATGTTGTGTTGTGGCATGGGGTTCTTATAAATCCCCAATTTCTCATTATCTACATGTACAAGAGTCTTTTTCATTTCCTCTTATTTTTCAAATGATATCGCTTTCTTATCTACCAAATCTTGAATGATTTCCTTAAACTCCTTGCATTCATATGTTTTATGTCCATGGACTCTATGATATCCACAAAATCCTCCTACAGTTTTAATGGCCTTCTGGTTCACGGGTGGTAGTTGAATCAAACCCTTTTGTAGCAATGATTGTAATAACTCATCATGATCTTCTATAATCTTGGTATAGACTCGAGGAGTTTCATGCTTGGTTGGAAAAGGTATTTTTGTTACCATTGCAACTGTTGCGATCATTCTTATAGTTGATGGTTTCTTTTCCTCCTTTTTGAATTTTCAAGAATCAATTTTTACCATGTGTTTCTCTTTTTGAATCATAGACATGATCATCTCGGAGAGAAGTTGTTCTAGATAGTTGAAAAATTCTAGTACCATCTCATCTCTAAGAGATTTTATCAACATATATTTTAGTTCTTTTTTACTCAAATTGATAAATGTTGCTACTTTCTTCCATGTTGTTACAAATTTGTCAAATGATTGATTCTCATCTTGTCTCATTCTTGCCAAATCAACAAGGTTTGGTTTCCTTTTTATTTTATGTTGGTATTAAGTTAAGAAATTTTGTTTCAATTGCTCATAACTTATAATTCTTTGATTTTTAAGACTATAAAACCATTCAGAGGCTTCTTCCCCTAAACTCAATTGAAATAATCTTGCTAACATATTTGTATCATTTTGATGGTTGCAAGCTACTTCCTCAAAGATTGTGATGTGCATTCTTGGGTCACTAATACCATCATATTTGTTGAAATCTATTTCTTCCCTTTCCTATGTTTTTCTTTTTATTTTTGCACAAAAGGGGTGACCTTCATTTAGTTGTTCACCCTCTCTTTCTTTACATAGTGATGTTAACCTTTTTAGTTGTTTAGCCATTATTTTCAATTGTTCCATTCTTTTCTCTGATTCCAATTTTTTATTTTGTGTAGTTACATTATTATCATTTTGTTCATTCTTTAAGAAATCAAGTTTTTTGGTTTCTTCCTCATTCTCCTGTTCAAGTATTCTAGGGTTAAATATTCCATTTTGTTCTCTCCATTTTTGGATCAATTGTTTGTCTAGCTCTCTTATAATTACTTATCTTACACATAGTTGAGCTTTTTTATAAGACTGTGTGCTTATTGTTTTTCTCACTTCTATCTCTTTAATCTCTTTTTCTCTATCTGACCAATAAGGGTAAGCATCGATAGGTCCTTATGCCACAGGGTCAATTTCAAGTTCTATCTCTATGTTGCTATCTAATTCTTCATCAAATTCTATTGTCTCATCATCCGAATATTCATAATTTGCCTCTTCTTGTATTATCAGTTCATGACTTTTAGAGTGTTTGATAAGTGTTAGAGATGGTGAAGATTGACGAAGGTTCTATTTGATCGATTCAAGGATGACAAGATTTTGGTTAGGACACAAAATGCAAAAATTAATGTGACTTTCCTTGAAGATAATGGGCTACAAGCGGTCCATTTTAGGATGATTCAAATCATGGGTGATCCTATTTTGATCGATTAAAGTGTACAACAAAAAGGTTGGCTTGGCAAGAGTTATCCTAAAAGGTGACCTAAGACTGTTTATAGTTAAAAATTCATAGATTACATACAATGAATGAGTTATGATAGGATCTTCAATGAACCTATAGAATATCCTAGGGCATGTTATGAATTTTTGCACCACCCTTAGTTTATATTCATTAAAATTTAGATCATTAAATTTTTTAGACCGATAAAGGACTAATTGCAATTGATTTTTAAGAGGTTGGACTATGTTTTCTAAGACTGCTTCTTCAGGGTTTTCATTTTCTTCTGAGTCCCCATGATAAGATTCATCATCTATTATTCTTATACATGTTTTGATAGGGTTATCATTATCTTTAGAATCTCCATGATAAGATTCTTCATTCAAAAAATTTATTTCAATAACCAAAGGGACACTATCTTTGTTTAACCTAGCACTTTTTCTTATTGATGTTACACCCTTCCACGATTTTCTTTTTCGTTTAGCTAGCTTGAGTTTTGATTGATTTAATAAGAGGAGATCTAATGAATTGCTCATGTTTTTATTTTGATTTTGATCAAAAGTTGAGTTTTCACATTGGGTTCACCAAATGTTTACAAATATTTTAGGAGTTTAAATAAATAAATTACCCATATACCCAAAACACTAGTACTTGAGATACAGATAGTAATTTATAAAAAGAAAGTTGATATAGAAGATAATGAATAACTTGAATCAAAATGACATTACTAAACAATACTGAGTTTGTATACTTACCTCATGGAATGTACCTGATATCGATGGAAGAAAGATAGTGATGAAGCCTCAACAACTAACGAAGTATGCACCCAAATTTGTGGAGCAAGGTGATCCAAAGGGAGAGCTATGGGCAATCTAATTCATGCTTGAAAGGAACACTAGTGATCTATTTCATCTATAGAGGAGCATCAATGGTCTTCATTAGACTATCATCAATTTTGAACAGACTCTATGCCTCCACATAAAATCTCGATGATCATAGTTTGATACTGAGATAAGCCAATAATTATCAAGATGCTAGCATAAGGAAGTACAAAAACTCAACCTTGAATGGCAGTGTCAAGAATGGAACAATTGAAAATAATGGCTAAACAACTAAAAAGGTTAACATCACTATGTAAAGAAAGAGAGGGTGAACAACTAAATGAAG
>Ga0181464_1001751_pt1 | contig 10872 bp, 12 predicted proteins | sample InSIn2gowninarea_FD_119074 | JGI IMG/M metagenome (GOLD analysis project Ga0181464, IMG submission 119074) | Clean room microbial communities from NASA Spacecraft Assembly Facility at Jet Propulsion Laboratory, Pasadena, California, USA -... ...
ACTCACTCAATCCATTAGGACTTGGAATGATATGAAACAAACATTTTTGGATAGATACCTGGACTATTGTATGCCCACCAATCACAAGGATGAGGTATTCAAAATGATGCAAAGAGAAGATGAAAACTTGGAAGATCTACTTGAAAGATTTCAATACAACCTGAAAAGAGAAAAAATGAGTAACTTAGATGAGGAAACCTTGAAAGCCCTTCTATTAAAAGCCATTAGACATGAATGGATAGATATTTTGAACATGATGGGAAAAGGAGATATATCTCAACTTCCACTTCATGATATAGTAGAGTTATGTGTCCATCTCTCAAGGGGAAAATCTAAAATTGGAAAAGGGCCTAGAGATCCTTCTCTCATTAGAACAAACAAATTTGCAACATGATCAGTAAGTAGAGCTGAGATTGGCAATGTGCTTGATGAATTCAAAACTGATATCTTAGGGAGTCTTAGTGAACAACTAGACACCCTTAAGATACAAAACAAGCAGAAAGTAGAAGCTGAAGCTTTGGCCATCCTTTGCCCAAAATGTAGAAAGAAACATGCTCTAAGGGAATGTCCCTTGGATGCAAAAGTTGTAGAAACATGTATGATTTGCCCAGAAAACCATGAGACCAAGGATTGTCCTTCAATTCCTGGGCTCAAAGCTATTTTTCAAGAGGATCCAAATTCAATGGAGTCTCTCTATTTTGTTGCAAGGAGACCTTGGGAGGGGCAACAAAATCAAGGGTTTAACAACTCTATGAACCTTCAACCCCCACCAAATTGGAATCCTTGGCAACAACCTTGGTCCCAACCTCAAAATCCTTTTCAATCATGGGTACAAGGTATGCAAAATCCTTATGGGAGATTTGCTCAATTTGCTCAATATCCTCCATCTTTTTAGAATCGATGAGCTCCACAACTTCCAAATCAAAATCCACAACTATCATTACCATTTCCACAACAACAAAAACCTTCTCAACAGAATCAAAATTATCAACTCTTGCTCCCATTCTAACAAAAGACAAATCAACTACCTTCCCAACCATTGCCAAACCCCAACAATAAAAACCCTCAAAATTCTTACATGGTAGAAGGGAAACAATTTCCTACCTATATGATTGTTCCTCTCAATGATGTAAAACTCATATCTGGTAGAGTTTTAAATAAGCCTTCCATAGATACTCAAATGAAAATCATTTCTGAGGAAGATTCTCTTGAAGCCAATAAAGGTTCTGAAGAATCTCTTCAAAACCCAAGCACTCAAAAAGAAGAAGAAAAAGAGTCAACCGCCACAACTCCTATAGTTGAGCAACCTGCATCCTCATCCACACCTCCTTTTCCTGAAAGATTACAAATTGACAAAGGGGTGGAAAAACAAATCTTGTTGTTTGACTATGATTTTCTGGATGAATTAAAGAATGTTTGTATCAAAATTCCCTTGTTACAAGCCATTAGAAAGATTCCTATTCTAGCAAAAACAATAAGTGAGTTGAGTCTTAAAAGACCAGGAAGGAATCCGAGAGATACAAGAAAAATCCACCTGGTAGGAAAAATTGCAGATATCATGATGGGAAAAATTACTATGCAGAAGTATGTAGATCCCGGTAGTCCAATTGTCAAAACACATAGCAATGGGGTAGAAATTACAAATACTTTGATTGATTTAGGGGTTGCTATCAACATTATGAGTAGAAATACTATGGAACAACTGAAAATTCCTAATCTTCTTTTTACACCAACTTTACACCAACTTGCAAATCGATCAATTATCAAACCAGATGGTGTACTAGAAGACATTTCGGTCTCCTTAGATTCTTGGGAATATGCAATAGATTTCATGATTTTAACTCCCAAGAGTAATTTAGGAGGACACCCTCTCATCTTAGGAAGACCTTGGCTAGCCACAATTGATGCTTTTATTAGTTGTAGGTCTGGGGATATGTATATTTCCGATGGTAATTCGACAAAGAAATTCAATTTGTATCCTCCAACAAAAGCAATTACAAAAATAGGAGATAATGAGTGGGTTGATGATGAGGATACTATACAACCTGTCTTTACCATTCCTGAAATCAGTGAAGATAGTCAAATTATGAACACATTAGAAAACTTTGAAACATCTTCAGAATATGACCACACACAATTTCAGTTAGATTCTGACATTGAGTATCTATCATCTAGACAAATGTCTCTTTTCTCTATGGAAAAGTTTGGTAGTTCCACCATTGAGATCTTTCCAGTTAAAACATTGAATATCAACAAAAACTTGGAAACATCACAACAGGGAGAGCTAACCAAAATCTTGCAAAAACATTCTACTGCATTTGCATGGGAGTACACCAACATGAAAGGTATTGACCCTAAGACTTGCATTCATCACATCTACATCGAGGAAAACAATAGACCAATCAGACAACCTCAGAGAAGGATGAATCCAAACCTTAGGGAGATATTGAAAGAAGAACTCCAAAAACTACTCAATGTAAACTTCATTTATCCAATTTCAGATAGCCGATGGGTTTCTCCTTTGGTTATAGTACCTAAAAATAATGGTAAATGGAGGGTTTGCATTCATTACAGGGAATTGAACAAAGCTACTTTGAAGGCTCACTTTCCTTTACCCTTTATCGATCAGGTATTAGATACTTTACCAGGCAAAAAGTACTTTTCATTGTTGGATGGTTTTAGTGGCTATAATCAGATTCAGGTAGCACTTGAAGATCAAGATAAGACCACATTTACTTTTCCATGGGGAACTTTTGCTTACTGAGTGCTTCCTTTTGGATTATGTAATGCACCCGCAACATTTCAAAGGGCAGTACTAGGAATATTTTCTGATCTAACCCATGATTGTGTAGAGGTTTATATGGATGATTTTATAGTTTATGGTGATTCATTTGAAGAGACATTAAAGAACTTGGAAAAATTCCTTACACGATGTAAAGAAACAAACCTTTCATTAAGTCATGAAAAATGATTTATGATGTTTACTAAAGGGATTGTTTTAGGACATCATATTTCAGGGGATGGGATTAAAGTTGATAGATCAAAAGTTGAAGTCATCTCCAAGTTGCCTATTCCAAATTGTCAAAAAGATGTTAGAATTTTTCTTGGATTTACTGGATACTATAGAAGATTTATCGAAAAATTCACCAAAATAGAATCTCCACTCTTCAAATTACTTACAAAAGACTGTGAATTCAAATGGGATCCTAATTGTCAATCTGCATCTGAAACTTTGAAAACAAGAATATTTGAAGCACCCATTTTGAGAGGGCCAATTTGGAAACTTCCTTTCCATATTTATATAGATGCTTCAGATACAACTTTAGGAGCTATGTTGGGTCAAAAGGATTTAGTTCCTTATGCCATTTACTACACTAGTAAAAATTTGACTCCCACTGAGTTAAACTATACTGTGACTGAAAAAAGAGTTCTTAGCTGTTGTTCATGCAATCAATAAGTTTAGACATTATATAACGGGCTATGAAACTTTTGTCCATACTGATCATTCTGCAATTAGATATCTAATGAAAAAACCTGTTACTAATGGCAGAGTTACAAGATGGCTCTTACTTTTACAAGAATTCAATATTACTATGTTGGATAGACCAGGAAAACAAAATACAGTAGCTGATTTCGTATCTAGAATCCAAAATACTAACAAAGATTATCCTGTAGAGGATAAGTTTCCAGATGAATATTTATTTGCAGTAACTACTAAGACTCCTTAGTATGCAGATATTACTAACTATTTGGTTACAAGGAAACTACCTCCACATTTATTTCCTAGTGAAAAAAGAAGAATTATTTAGGAGAGTTCGAATTATTCATGGATTTCTAACGAATTGTTTAAAACGGGGCTAGATTGTGTGATCAGAAGATGTGTTCAGGAAGATGAAATGCCTGACATCCTCAAGGCATGTTATGATGAACCATGTGGTGGACACTTTGCTGACAAAAGGACGGCCTATAAAATCCTTTCTTTGGGATATTATTGGCCTTCCCTCTTCAAAGATACAAAACAATATGTCAGAAGGTGTGACAGCTGCCAAAGAGTTGGGAGACCGACTCTTTCAAATGAAATGTCATTACAACCACAGGTACTCATTGAACCCTTTGAAAAATGGGCTTTAGATTTCATTGGACCCATTAATCCACCATCTAGACAGAAGAAGTATATATTGGTATGCACTGATTATTTCACTAAATGGGTAGAAACCAAAGCATTGACTTCTGCCGCTGAAAATTCAGTTGTTCATTTTCTTTATGAGGATATTTTTACTCGTTTTGGTGTCCCAAGGGAAATTGTGACAAATCAGGGAAGTCAATTTACATATAACTTGATGGAGAAGTTGATGGAAGAATACAAAATCAAGCACAAAAAATCTACTCCTTACCATCCGCAAGCAAATGGTCAAGTGGAGTCTACAAACAAAGTTCTTGAGAGCATCATCACCAAAATTGTCTATCTACACAGAAGAGATTGGGCAGAGAGACTTTCTGAAGCCTTGTGGGCCTACAGAACTACATGGAGGAATACAACAGGACATTCTCCCTATGAACTTGTTTATGGGAAAGAAGTCTTGCTCCCCATTGAATTTCAAGTCAAGACTTTCAAGATGGTAGTTCAGTTGGGGATGAACCTATCAGAAGCCCAAAAACACAGAATGGAGCAGCTGAATGAGCTAGAGGAGATCAAACAAGAAGCAATTTTAAGAAATGATCTAGTTCAACATCAAAGAGCTAAGTGGCATGATAGATATATCAAAGAGAAAAAGTTTCAAGAGGGAGATTGGGTGCTACTGTTTGATTCCAAGTTTAAAGACTTCAAAGATAAATTTCAGACTCATTGGCTTAGCCCATATGAGATTGACAAAGTCTTTAGCAATGGAGTGGTAAGAATCAAGACCATTGATGAATTTCAAACCCCTCTCATTGTGAATGGCCACCGATTGAAAATTTATCATAAGCCACTCTCAAAAGAGGAATTTGTCAAAATGTTTCAAGAGAATTCTGCAATAAGACTGGTGGAGAAGAATCCTTCTTCCCCACCAGCCTAGCCTTTGTTTCTTTGAGTTCAAAAAAATAAAAAATTTTGTATAAGTATGAAAACCAATCACAGATTGGCGGTCTTACACAGAAAATGTAGAGTGAAAATCAAGGACACCTGACACTCTATGTTTTCCATTTTATTTTTTTTTCTCTCCTTCTTCTTCATTTTCACTCCATTTCATTTGCCACTCCACTCCATCTCCATTTTTCATCTCACTTCACTCCATTTCATTCACTTCATTCCATTTCATCAATAAATGTCTCTTTCAAGACCATTTTCACTCAGTTAGTTATTTTCTAACTATCTTTGTTCAAGCCAAGTGGGTGTTGTGTCAGTTTCCGCAGCTGGAAGCAGTTTCTGCAGCCAAAAGCAATTTCCACAGCCAAAAGCAGTTTTTGCAGCCAGAAACGATTTCCGCAGCCACCACCACTCTATTTTTTTTTACAGACAAAATGTTAGTGAAAAATCATGAAAATATAGGTGTAATTGAGCATATGCTATAAAGACATGGAGAATATCCAAGACATCAAGGAAGAGCAGTTCGTTAGAAGCTATGAGCAAGAAATGACAAGGTTTCCAAAGGTATGAGCAATTTTTTTTAATCAAATAGCAATTAGAGTCATGATTATGAATAGTTATCAAACCATAAAAGCTCTACTATGTGAAATGATAGCTACATTACCCACTACCATTCCATGATATTATTCTGCACACCATGCATTCATCTCTTAATGGTCTCATGATTGATTTTCGGATTTAAACTCACAGTTGACTGCACTTTCATTTATCACCTGTACTCATGAGATGTGACCTATCCCATTATGGCTCCTCTAAACCACATTTTCCGCAGCCATCCATTGAAACGTGTAATATTTCGTATGCAACCATTTGATTCAAAAATATCAACGTCACTCCATTCACTTACCACTCTATTAAGACCATCCTCTTCATATGCATCCACATTTCATCTTGTGAACTAATTTGCGGCTGCTCATCCTCTGTTCCGCTTGTAATCCAAAAGTATTCCTGTTACCTGCTATCCATCTACCGATTGCAGCCACTACATTTTACCATCAACCTTGCAACTGAGCCACCTTCCATCTGCTAAACCCTCACATGCAATTGAATTTTCAGTTAAAATTCAAAATAAAGGAAGGAATGGGAAAATTACTAAGGGCAGAACCAGAAGGATTGAAATATTTGGAAGGTTACCCTCAAGTAAAAGATTTGCTGAAGAAAGCCAGATGGTTACGCTTCATCCAAAAGTTTAAAGGCTATAATAAAGAGGTAACCAAAGCTTGTGCACAGTCTTTCGATGGCCAAACGGTGGAGATTGGAGACTTGAAGCTCATGGTGACTGAAACAATAGTAGCAGCTGCCACAAGCTTACCCCAGGAAGGTGAGCGATGGTTCAAAAACAAAAGCATGGATGAATAGACGTGGAGAATTATGCTACGAAACCCAGGTATGGACACCATTGTGTTTACTAAAGGTATTCTTGTTCATGAATTAAAAGAAGAATGGGATAGCCTATTGTTAGCTATCCAAAAATTTATCACTTGCGAAGGACATTTTGGTTCAATGTACATGTACCATGCTAGAGTGATGATGAATTTCTTAGAGAGTCAAACCCTTAATTTGCCTTATTTCTTATTGCTGAGTTTAAAAAATATGAGTATTACAATCCAAAAACACATAGGCAATATAGAACCTCATCTATATCATCATGGGCTTGTAAAAATTCTCATTGAGGACCAACTGAAGAAAAACAAAGATACCTGGGAACAATGCTTAATAAGAAATTAGTTTCAAGAGCCATCTGAGGCATCTGGAAGTAGTCCACCAAAGATACCAAGAAAGAGTAGGAGAAAAGAAAAGAGTGCCATAGTCCAAGACTCTCCTACCACAAAAACTCAGGAAGTTGGTCAAAAAGAAAAAGAGAACAAAACTAAAGACAAGAAACAGAGAAAAGTGGAAGAAAAAAGAAACATACAAGAAGTCTACCAATCACCTGAACCATCTATAGAGGAAGATTATCAACCATTGTCTGAGAAACTAAATCATCTTCAAAAACAGGCTGCTACCGCAAAAGAAATAGAAAAAGGAAAACAAATCATAGGAGAAGGGAGTACTAGTCCACCATATTTAAGAAGAAGCACCAGGCTTAGAGGGAGGGGGAGTAAAACACAAGTAAAATGGCCTTACTTCATTGACTTAGGTGAGGAAACACCCGAGAAGCCTCCATCTAGCCATAGTCCACCTCGTCCTCAGCCAAGTATTGAAACTAGTCCTCCACATATTGATGAAAGCCCTTCTCGGCCAGAGCTAGAAAGCAGTCCTCCTCCTCTACAAGACTTCGAGGTCAGTCCAAAAAGAACTCCAGAAGTAGATCCAAGTCAATAGGAGCTATATGATTACCTTGAATCTTTAGAAAATACATCTGCAAGTCCGAGTACTAATCTGCCCCATATGCCACCAGATGAACAAGTTCAATCCTTAAAGCAACAAGTGTTTGAATTAGAGGTTCTTAACAGGCATATTAAGCAGGAAAATGAATCACTTAAAGAGCAGAGCAAGGTGGATAAAATTATTCATGATAATACTATGCTTCATTTGGGACTATGGCAAAAGAAAAACAAGAAACTAAAGAAAAAGTGCAGGAAGTTAAGCAGAGAAGTGATCAATCTCAAATTCAAGTGTCTGATAAGGAAACCCAGAATGGTGGTGGCACCAAGGAAGAGGAAAAGAGGACTAGATGTCCTAGCAGAGGCTTCAGAACACATGGATTAAAGAGAAATGACTAAAATTTTGGTTGCATGAGGACATGCAATACCTTCACAATGGGGGTATGTTGAGTCCCAAACTTGCATCTTCCTGATACACCATTTTAGCATTCTTTTCCATTTACTTGACCCACCAAGCTGACAAATCATTGCATATTAGTCTAAAAAGAGCTTATAAAATGGTTTCCTAACTATGTTTGTGACTGCTTTTTGATTTAGATTTTTGTTCAATCATCTGCGGAAACTTGTCACTTTCCGCAGCTAGCTCAAGTTTCCGCAGCCAGCTCAAGTTTCCGTAGCCATTTTTTTGAAGACTATGTTACAGGTGTCCAATGGAGAATCTGTCCACATGGGAAAGCTGCAAATGACATGTACATGGAGCGTTTCCCTTTAGTTTAGCCGAATTGCTCACAGATAGCCATGGTCAAAGATGGTCAAAGGAATGGCCAAACCAAGAGTTTTGCGGTGGCACGGCTCCGTTTTGTCCACGTGAAGGTTTGCGTGGAAAGATCCTTAATTTCCGGAGGTGTGCCAACACCTGTGGATCAATCCTTGAACCGAATCGAGCAGCCAACACTCCATGGATTTATCTATCGTGATTACCATACCGCTAGATCACAGGCCGTGGATATTTACATGTTTGTATGGCAGCGTAGAATCTAGGAAACAGTTACAGCATTTTCACTTATAAATAATGCGTTGTTATATGCTGGATAGTTAGCTTTTAAGATGTAATTTTGGCTGTTGTTATAAGTCCACTGTACTATTCTTTACTTTTGTCTTATTACTGCACTTGAATATTTGAGAGGACGACATTCTTGAATTCGATTTGTGACTGAGTATTGACTGGCTAAGGTTGTAGAGGGCCCTTGTACACCAAGGCTCTGTATAGTTTCTTACTTGCTTTCATTATGTTACTATAATCATTGCTTGTATATATTGCATTGTTCTGATGTCCATTATTCACTGTTGTCCATATTTCCTTTTATGTTTTCTCATAACAGTTAGCTGATCAGTGCTTTTCTTACAGGTTTTTGTAGGCAGCCCGGGAAAATTTACATATTTTTAATGACTACTGACATGAGATCATCTTGTCCTTTCTGTTGTTTCATTTACTGAGTTTTAATTCCAGCATTGTTATTTCTTTCAGTTTTTGCTTTTCTTATTTACTTTTCTGCCACTTAGATATCATATTACTCATTTGTTTATGATCTCCTCTCTATAGCCAAGCGACTCAATTAGTGAGGAATCATAATATTACTTAATGTAGTATGATTTAGTTTCCTTTCCTGCAAGTTAGTGATTAAATTACTTATGTCATTTTGAAAGAATTGAAATATGAATTAGTTAAATCTTAGTTTCCTCTTATGAAATTTGATTTCCTGCAATTTAGATATCATGTTACTCATCTTGTTTATGATTGCTTCCTATAGTAGGAGCGAGTCGAAAGGTGAAGGGTTAGAATGTGGGTTGAAGTACTATGATTTAGTTTTCTTTTCTTTCAGTCTTTGAGTTGCTTTAAGTTCAATTTTTATTTTCTTTTCATACAGCAGTAAGGATACTGGGCCATTGTCACTAGTTCACCGTTTTGGTACATTTCTATTTTCTCTTGAGAATTGACTTCACCACAGCAAGTTTTTCATTGAGAACCTTGAAGCTAGGAAAATCATTGTAGAAATCACCATTTCCATCCATACTTTCCTTTCAATTCCATCATCTTACATTTAGGAAATCAACAAAAGATAAACCTAAAAACAAACCAAAAAGCTCAAAAACGACAAAGAACTAAGAAGTTGGATACCTTGCATATATAGTGCACTTCACTTCATCAGTTTACGATCCTCAGATTGACATTTTAAATAGCAATTTAGGACACACTAAATTGACCAAACACTACTGTGCGATAACAGAGTTGTGAAAGGCCTCTAGGAGTTAATAAACAAATGTGTAGGAAAAGAAAACACCCCTAATGGACATTATGTAGTAAGAATAATTGGCAAGCATAAGGCTAGAACAGGGCATGAGATGAGGCTCACTGCATAGATAGGAGATTATGAGATGAACCAGGTCATTCTGGATCTGATGTCTGATGCCAACATATTGCCTAAAGAGACATGGGAAAGAATGGGGAGACCTACGTGTAGTGGTCTCCAATCCATATTAGAATGGAAAACTAGCAGAAGATCATTCCGATGGGACGACTATATGGAGTAACAGTGGATATAGAGAGTGTGAGCGCGCTAGCTGATTTTGAAGTAATAGAGATTGTTGATGACAATAATCCATACTATGCACTCCTCGAAATTGACTGGGCCATTAACATGAATGGTGTCATCAAAATAAAGAAGAGGACAATGTCATTTGAAAAGAAATTGCTTCGAATTGTAGTACCATTGGACCCTACAGAAAGGACGTGCTACACTGAACCAGTCTGCGATTATGAAGAAAGTGAGGATCATTTAGACCAAATCTACAAAATAAAAATGCGAGATCAAGACCAAATCAATCCAATAGTAGATGGATGGATTTCATGGGACCGAGAGATTTCCTGCAACTCTGATTCAGATGAATATTTTGAGCATTGGCAAAATCGGTTGCATGAAGTATCTACACTGCACTGTAATATGATGACTAAATCATTGTGCTTCGTTTCGTCTAAGGTCAGGAATTTACCTTATTATGATGGCTTAACTGACAGGGATAATTTTTTGGATGCATTTGAACATGAAGTCCCTAAGTATCACCACTTCCAAGCCTTAGACTTGGCACTACGCGCTACGCCTGCATGATGGTGGGGTATGCACAAGGATAGATTTGATGAATGGCGAGATTATAGAAGAATGATGAGGACACGATTTAGGTGGACCAACCTTCGATTGAATGAGAAATATAATGGGAAGGATGATTCATGTGATCACCTAGCAAAGTGGACTTATAACAACAGCCAAAATTACATCTTAAAAGCTAACTATCCAGCATATAACAACGCATTATTTATAAGTGAAAATGCTGTAACTGTTTCCTAGATTCTACGCTGCC
>Ga0181464_1001752_pt1 | contig 10870 bp, 13 predicted proteins | sample InSIn2gowninarea_FD_119074 | JGI IMG/M metagenome (GOLD analysis project Ga0181464, IMG submission 119074) | Clean room microbial communities from NASA Spacecraft Assembly Facility at Jet Propulsion Laboratory, Pasadena, California, USA -... ...
ACTATGTAACTGGGCATCAAATTTTTCTACCGTTTCCTGGGCGTAGGAATAAGCACTTTCCCAGATCAAATCTGCCAAGGTAACGTGAAGGCTACCAGGCGGTACGGGTATAATTAAATTGTCCGGGGTAACTTCAATTAGCTGTTTTTGGAAGCTATGGAGACTTGCATAAAATTCGCTATTTTGCTCGTCTTCCTGGGCGGGGGGCGCAATTATGGTATAACCCGCAAAAGCTACAGCTTTTCTTTCACCTCCGGGAAATAATTGAAACTTCGGCGATGATTGGATATGCTGCACTTGCGTTTTATAATTTTCTGGCATTGCCAGCTTTGCTGCCCGATTTAAATAAGTCTGGTAATTGTCATCCAAGATCCGTCGCCTCGCTTCACTTGCTAGATTTTACGCCAATTCTAGCCACTTAAAATTTGTATAGCTAATAAATACTTTATTATGCCAATTTACTACTATTGGGGCGATGATGAATTTGCGATCGCCGACACCGTACATAAATTGCGCGATCGTACTGTAGATCCTAACTGGGCTAGTTTTAACTATACCCAACACGCCGATAATGCCGATGCTACTATTGAGGCGCTCAATCAAGCGATGACTCCACCTTTTGGGAGCGGTAGCCGTTTAGTTTGGCTCGTAAATACTACAATTGGTCAACAATGCCCGGAAGAACTACTGACGCAATTAAAGCGTACCTTGCCTGTAATTCCCAATTCGTCAGTTTTGTTACTAACTAGCCGCCATAAACTCGATGGCAGACTTAAATCTACAGCTTTATGGAAAGAGTACGCCGAAATTAAGGAGTTTGCCCTAATTCCGCCTTGGGAGACAAAGCAGTTAGTACAGCAGGTAGAAAAAATTGCCCAAGAAGTAGGAGTAAAACTTACAAATAGTAGCACTAGCTTAATTGCCGAATTTGTAGGCAATGATACGCGCCAACTTTATAATGAATTGACAAAATTGCGTTTATATGCGGGGGATTCTTTAGCACCGATAGGTACAGATATTGTCAATAATTTAGTCCAAGCCACATCGCAAACTAGCTTAGACTTAGTAAAACAAATTGCTTCTGGAAATACTGCCCAGGCTTTAACTTTGGTAGCTCAACTATTAAACCGTAACGAGCCAGCCTTAAAAATTGTTGCCACTTTAGTCGGACAATTTCGGACTTGGTTGTGGGTAAAAATGATGACACAAGCGCAAGAGCGCGATAAAAAAGTAATTGCTCAAGCGGCGGAAATTGGCAACCCCAACCGCGTTTACTTCCTTCAGCAAGAAGTCTCGGCGCTCCGCGTCGAACAACTAGTGGCGACGTTACCTTTACTGCTGGAATTAGAAGTCAATCTCAAGCAAGGAGCCGCAGAAATGCCTGTACTGCAAACCAAAGTTATCCAGCTTTGTCAAATTTTCCTCTAACTTAACGATAAACTTTCTTGTATAGCAATTAATCGCTGGAACTTCTAACGCCTAAAACAATTCAAAACAAATGATACCAATCCGGCATTCTAGTTTTGTCAAGCTCTGAAATTATGCTCAAATCTCATTTACCAATTGCATCTTACCCAAACCGGATGTTGTCGCAACTTGTGGTGGTTTCCGTTCTTTCTTCCCTAGGATTTCTTTGTGGGGTTGCGCCCGACATTTCTGGACGTGGCAGTGTAGTTTTTGTTAGCGCCGCCTACGCCCAAGAGTTTAGCGATAGCGATATTGCCAAATTTGCTCGTGCAGCATTGCCTATAGAGATAGAGCGTAGAAATACTCAGCAAAGAATTAAAGACATGACTGGGGGGAATGTACCAGAAATTGGTTGCGATCAGACGGAAAATTTAGGTAATCTTTCAGAGAATGTCCGCAGCGCTGTAGTAGATTTTTGCAAGTTTTCCGCCGACAAAATTAGGGAAAATGGTTTAAATGTAGGACAGTTTAACGCCATCAAAATTAGATACAATAGCGACCCTGGCATTAAAAAACGGGTAAATCAGGAATTGCGCCGCTTGCGTGGTTAAAATTACTTTTTATGCTAACTTTGACGCAAATCAAGCCACCAAACGGAGCTATTTTAGTTAGTCTTAATTTAGCTCTAACGTCCGAAGAACGTACTCGTAGCCGTCATCGTTTTACAACAGTAGAAGGACAAATCGTATACATACATTTACCTAGAGGGACGGTATTGCGCGACGGAGACTTGCTACAAGACGAAGGTGAAACTACTTTAGTTCGTGTTTGCGCCAAATTAGAAAAAGTTCTTACTGTAACTACGACTAATTCTTTAGAATTACTAAAAGCTGCTTATCACTTGGGCAATCGCCACGTACCTGTAGAAATTTCTCAGCATTATTTACGCCTAGCTGCCGATCCGGTATTGCAGAAAATGCTAGAACAGCTAAAGTTTGAGGTAACTTCTGAGCTTCAGCCGTTTTATCCCGAACAAGGTGCTTATCAGCATCATACCGATGGATAGTCAGGTTTTGAGCTTGTTACAGCTAGTTAGTCCAGCTTTACCTGTAGGAGCCTACAGTTACTCTGAAGGAATAGAAACCTTAGTAGAATGGGGCGTAATTAGTAGTAACCATAATCTTAAGCACTGGTTAGAGCAAGAATTGAGCTATGGAGCAATTCGGATAGAGGCGGCGGTAATATTGCGGGCGTATCATGCTACGGTATTGAGCGATCGCACTGCTTTAATTTACTGGAATAATTGGCTATCCGCCGCCAGAGAAACTAGCGAATTACGTGCCTCTAGTTGGCAAATGGGACAAAGTTTGATGCGCTTACTACTCGCTATTAAGCCTGTAGAGGCGCAAAATATTTGTTTGCCGGGTGAATGTAATTATGCGATTTCTTTAGGAATTGCTGCGGCGTTGGAGCAAATAACCCCAACATCGCTAATTCTTGGTTATCTGCACAGTTGGGCAACTAATTTAATTACTGCGGGTGTAAAACTCATTCCTTTAGGACAAACCGCCGGACAAATTTTATTACACGAATTACACACTAATATTAGCGACGCGGCTACAGAAATTCTCAGCTTAGAAGATGACGAACTTGGTAGCTGCACTTGGGGCTTGTCGCTGGCAAGTATGGCACATGAAACCCAGTACACGCGATTGTTTCGCAGTTAAAGCCTTTTAAGTTAAAATACAACTTTAGATAATATACGTGAACGCTTTTCGTGTTGGAGTAGCAGGGCCAGTTGGCTCTGGTAAAACAGCTTTGGTAGACGCTATGTGTAAGGCATTGCGCCAGCAATACAATATTGGCGTAGTTACCAATGATATTTACACCCAAGAAGACGCTCAGTATTTGGTGCGAAGTCAAGCTTTAGAGAGCGATCGCATTATCGGGGTAGAAACGGGTGGTTGTCCGCATACGGCGATTCGGGAAGATGCATCAATAAATTTAGTCGCCATCGAGCAACTAGAGCAAAGATTTTCTAATCTAGACTTGGTATTTTTGGAAAGTGGCGGCGACAACTTGGCAGCAACTTTTAGCCCAGAATTGGTAGATTTAACTATATACGTGATTGATGTTGCTGCCGGAGACAAAATCCCCCGTAAAGGTGGGCCAGGAATTACTAAGTCTGATTTGCTAGTAATTAACAAAATCGATCTTGCTCCTTATGTAGGAGCCGATTTAGGCATCATGGAGCGCGACACTAAAAAAATGCGGGGTGATAAAGCGTTTGTATTTACCAACTTAAAAACGCAAATCGGAGTCGAGACGGTACTCGACTTTGTGCAAAGCTATATTTGCTAGGGTTTACTCCTTGTATTGACTATTTATATAAAAAATTATGCAAATTCCTCGCTTGCATCCTGACACTGTGGAGCAGGTAAAGCAAAAAGCAGATATTTACGATGTCATTTCCGAACACGTTGTTTTACGCAAGGGTGGTAAAGGTTTTGTCGGCTTGTGTCCTTTCCACACAGAAAAAACTCCTAGTTTTAGCGTCAGTCAATCTAAGCAAATGTATTACTGCTTTGGCTGTAATGCGGGGGGAGATGCGATTAAGTTTTTGATGGAGCTTCAAAAGCAGTCTTTTAGCGAAGTAGTGTTAGATTTAGCTCGGCGCTATCAAGTAACGGTACAAACCTTAGAACCGGAGCAACGCCAGCAATTGCAGCAGCAATTGTCATTAAGAGAGCAACTATACGAGATTTTAGCGATCGCAAGTCGCTTTTATCAACACGCTTTGTCCCAACCCCAAGGGCAAGAAGCTTTAAACTACTTATTGTCTGAGCGACGGCTAAAAACCGAAACTATCCAACAATTTGGGTTAGGTTACGCCCCGGCTAGTTGGGAAACTTTGTATCGTTACTTAGTAGAACAAAAACGCTACCCAGTAAAGCTATTGCAACAAGCGGGTTTAGTTCGTCAACGTCAATCAAATGATGGCTATTATGACTATTTCCGAAATCGCTTAATTATCCCCATCCTTGATTTGCAAGGGCGAGTTATTGGCTTTGGCGGCAGAAGTTTAGCAGATGAGCAACCAAAGTACCTTAACTCCCCAGAAACGGAGCTTTTTAGCAAAGGTAAAACTTTATTTGCTTTAGATAAAGCCAAGTCAGCCATTTCTGAACTCGATTGCGCGGTAGTAGTAGAAGGATACTTTGATGCGATCGCCTTGCACGCGGCGGGTATTAATAATGTAGTAGCATCCCTCGGTACGGCGCTCAGTTTAGAGCAAGTTAGGCAACTGTTGCGTTATAGCGAGTCAAAGCAATTAATTCTAAATTTTGATGCGGATGCGGCGGGTATCCAAGCATCCGAAAGAGCCATTGGTGAAATCGCCGCCCTTGCTTATCGCGGCGAAGTACAACTAAAAATTCTCAATTTACCCGCCGGGAAAGACGCAGACGAATATTTGTATACTTCTACCCCAGAGGAGTACAAAGAATTACTCGCCTTGGCTCCTCTGTGGCTAGATTGGCAAATTGAGCAATTAATAGGCGATCGCGATCTCAAACAAGCTACGGCGTTTCAACAAGTAGCTCAAGCAATGGTCAAGCTACTGCAACAAATCGACAATAGAGATACCCGCAACTATTATGTAAGTCGCTGCGCGGAAATTCTCAGCCTTGGCGATGCGCGACTTGTACCATTACGAGCGGAGAACCTACTAGCCCAAATTTCTCCTAAATATCAGTCAAATAAACCAATTGCTGTCAAAGCTCAAAAGCAGTCTAACCCCAAAGATAAAGCCTTTCCAGAAGCCTCAGAGCGTAGTCTATTAGAGCAAGCAGAGGCTTTGTTACTGCGAATTTATCTCCACTGCCCCGAACATCGTCAAGCCGTCAGTAGCGCCCTACAAGAGCAAAGCTTGCAATTTAGTTTGTCTCATCACCGTTTTTTGTGGCAGCAAATTGTTGATGAAAAATCTACCATCCATCCTACTGAGGAGCAAGTGAGTTTAGTTTCTCGGATTCAAACTCGCTGTTTAGAATCCGCCGTAGAAATAGCCCAAGTTTCTCCCTTATTTCATCTAGACGAAAAAACCCAGCAAGAGTTACTAAACGGTACGCAAGTAATTCAAGCTGCAACAGCTTGTATGGAAAGAGTGCTATGTGAAAAACGCTATCGCTTGTTTTTGGACTTGTGGGAGCAAACCGATCCTACAAACGAGCCAGAGAAGTCACAATTCTATTATCAGTCGTTGTACACCGAACAAAGGCGGCTGCAAAAGTTAGATTTGATGCGCCAATTCTGTTTAACTGATTTAATATAGTGGCGCATCTACTATTTATCTACACATCAAAGTCTCGCGGGTTTCTTTTCCGGTAGTAGGGTTAGTACCTTGAGCTACTTTGCATAATTTATCTTGCTCATCTTGACGTAGCAATACATCAGTAAAATCTGCGCCATCAATAATTGCGCCATCAAACTTAGCATTAGCCGCAAAAGCCCCCGTTAAAACGGCATTAGTCAAGTTTGTTTTAATAATTCGGGCGGCATCTAATGTGGCATTAGTTAGATTTGCCCCTTCCAAATTTGCCGATTCTAAATTAGCTGCAAAAAAACTTACCCCTGTCAAATCGCTATGGCTGAGATTGCTGTTGCGTAAATTGGCTTTGGTAAAACTAGCATCTGTCAATACCTGCCCAGAAAAATCCCTACCAAGCAAGTTTTCTCTGTTATAGTCGAGAGCAAAAGCTGGGGAAGTTGCCCCTATACTTAAGCTTACTAGCACCGCTAATAAACACAGTACGCTTTTCATAATCCGCTTGTTTAGCCTAGTTATAGAATTCATTTTAATTTGAGCCAATGGCAAACCATCAATCATCTCATTATCCCGATATAGGTGTTTTAGGTGAAGATTTTATTGCTCAATGGTTACAATCAGACGGCTGGCAAATTCTCCATCGTCGTTGGCGCTGCCCTTGGGGAGAAATTGACCTAATTGCCAATAATTGCGCTTCTTTAGCCTTTGTAGAAGTAAAAACGCGCCGTGCGAGAAGTTGGGATGCGGGAGGGTTACTCGCAATTACACCGCAAAAGCAATCTAAAATTTGGAAAACTGCGGGTTGCTTTTTGGCTACCTATCCAGAATTTGGCGATTATGCTTGTCGCTTTGATGTAGCGTTGGTTCATTGTGAAAAGCGATCTTTCGATCCGAAATACAATTTATCTTTGCTTGAATATATCCCTGCTGCCTTTTAAGACAGACATAGCGATACTACGTCTCTAGGCTAACGTTTCTGGGCAATAACCCAAACCTTGCACAAATTGCTGACGAAAAGCTTCGATTTCTTCTCTTTCCGGGTTACCATGAGAAACCACCGCTACTTGATAGCGGCGCATGACATCAATTGGCGATTGCCCAGCTTCTAAACTCCAAAGTGCCATATTTACACGCATGGGCGGCTCGTAGGGTATGCCCAACTCATGCAAAAATGCGCTAAAATCTCCATCCTGTTGCGAATCAAGGGGAGATGCCATTTTAATTTTGATGACCCAGCCATCAATTTGATGAATCACGCTAACAAAGCTAACCGTTATTTGAGGTCTGCGATGCAGATGCTCGATAATCCTCAAGGTGAGGGTAGCATTAGCAAGATAATAAAGGTATTCCATTGCTGCTTTGTTGGAGACGAATCAATCTTACACCTCCATTGTGGCAAAGCGAGGATCGTTATGACTAGGGGGTAACTCCTACTTTTAGCTGGGTAGATCTACCCAATTTTTTTGTTCCTATGCCTAGCGACAGGTGAAAAAACTATAAACCTACAGTTTACTAATCGTTTAAATTATGCTCTCAGATCCATTTAAAGATTTGCATCCTACTTTGGATACGGTAAATTCACTGGACTTTTTAGATTGCTCTTTGGCTAGTTATGACTATGACCTTCCCTCAGAGCAAATTGCTCAAGATCCTGCGGTTCCGAGAGATAGTGCTAAGTTACTGGTGGTAGATTCCCCTAATACTTACAATCATTGCATTTTTAGAGATTTACCTTCATTGCTTCATCCGGGGGATTTGCTCGTAATGAATGACACGCGAGTAATTCGCGCACGGTTGCACGGGCGCAAACCTAGCGGCGCAGCAGTAGAAGTTTTGCTATTAGAGGAAAAACAGCTTAATACTTGGCTGGCTTTAGTTAAGCCGGGGAAGCGCTTGCAGGTGGGGGCAAAGATTTTGTTTGATGGTAGAAGCGCGCAGAGTTGCGCCCTTACGGCTACGGTAATAGAAATTGATGAAGCTACTGGGGGGCGGTTGTTAAAGTTTAATGTGCCTAATGGTTTATCTTTATTGCAGGTTATTGAGTCTTTTGGAGAAATCCCGATACCTCCTTATATTACAAACTCCCAAGCAGATGATGACCAATATCAAACAGTGTATGCTCAAAACTTAGGTGCGATCGCTGCCCCCACTGCGGGACTTCATTTTACGCCCGAATTAATCCAAAAATTGGCTTCTTCCGGCATAAACTCGGCTTTTGTAACCTTGCACGTTGGCGTAGGTACGTTTCGCCCGGTGGAAGTAGAAGACGTAACCACTCACCAAATGCACGGCGAATGGATAGATGTTTCCACAGCTACTGTAGAACAAATCCGCGCTACCAAAGCTAAGGGTGGGCGAATCGTTGCCGTGGGAACGACGGCTGTTAGGGCATTAGAAGGAGCCGCAGCGCAATCGGGGCAATTAGAGCCTTTTTGTGGTAAAACCCAGCTATTTATCTATCCTGGCTATCAATGGCGGGTTGTGGATGGGTTAATTACTAACTTTCACTTGCCGCGTTCTAGTTTGCTGATGCTTGTGAGTGCTTTGATCGGACGACAAAGATTGTTAGAGTTGTATGAAGATGCGATCGCATCTTCATACCGTTTTTATTCCTTTGGCGATGCGATGCTTATATTGCCAGAAGCAAAAATTAATCGCCCATAATGTGAACTACAAGTTCTCTTTGCTGGCTTCTTTCTCGATGTTCCCAAATGTAAATTCCTTGCCAAGTGCCTAATACTAAACGATTTTGAGATATAGGTATTTGCTCTGAAGTATGAGTTAAAGCTGTACGAATATGGGCTGGCATATCGTCCGCGCCTTCGGCATTATGAATGTAAGGTGCTGATTCGGGGACTAATTTGGCAAGGAAATTAGACAAATCTAGGAGTACGTCAGGATCAGCATTTTCTTGAATTATCAAGCTTGCAGAAGTATGACGAAGGAATATTGTACATAGTCCTGTTTTTACTCCCGATTCGGCAATTATAGACTCTATTTTGGCTGTAATCTTGTATAGAGACTTACCTTTAGTGGCAATTTTGAGTAATTGTTGATGGTGCATAATTATTGAAAATAGCTGATAACCGATTGTGCGACTTCTTCATTTCCATTCTTGGCGATAGATTCTGTTTTGTGTGGTAGTTGTGGCGATTGATGTAAAAATTCCCAGTCTCCTTGAAAAAACTCTGCTGGGGTAAGAATTTGATGTTGGGAATAGTTGGTAATACCTTCTAAAAGTAAAGCAGCTTCAGCAAAGTCATCGCGAGTCATAGTCACAATTGGTATATTTAAACGTACTGCTTCGGCGAAAGTACTATAACCTGGCTTAGAAATTACTCTCCCACATAGCGGCATAATGTCTACTGGACGGTATTGTCTATCAGCGATTTTGATTAGATTAGGCAAGTTGGGCGCAGAAGCATCGAAGCTGATAAATTGCCAGTCGGGAAAGTTTTTGAGATTATCGTAGGGGATTTGCTGTAAACCCAAGCCACCAAAGGTAAGTAAGGCGGTTTGTTCTATAGAAGTCGTTATTTGCCAAGTTGCTTTTAATTCGTCTATTTGGTAGCGAGGAGAACCGCCTGTTAAACCAACATCGGTAATATTATTAAAAGCGCTCATCGGTTCGTGGAATGGAAACCGAAATAATAAGTCGCCTTGACTATAACATTGGCTCATCCAATCGCCTATTTCCCGAAATTCTTTTCCCCAATCTTGATAAATAAAATTCCAGCTAAAGTTACTCATTGCCCAGCAGGGAATATCGGCATTTTTAGCAAAAACTGCGGCTAAAGGCGGAATATCAGCCAAAATTAAATTCACCCGATTTTGCCGAATAAAGTTGACTTCAGAAGTTACAATACTGCGCTGTCTTGCTTTAATTTCTTGCAATTTTTCTAAGGTGGCGGCTTTATCCATATTGAGACTATCCGCCTGTACTACACCAATATCAAAGCTACGCGGACGATAAATAAAATCTCCCTCAATGTATGACTCCAATAACCAACGGGGTGCAGTGGTGACTATTATCAGTAATACATCAGGACAAAGTTTTTGGATAGTTGCAGCAATAGAAGCGGCGCGGGTAGTATGACCAAAACCGTGATTGGTGATAGCTATATAAATAATTGGTCTAGACATAGTTTAGTAATTTAAAAACTCCAAAAGTATGTTACGGCACAAGTCTTCCCAAAATGTCAGTTTATAACTTAATTTGATGAAAGAGATAAAAGCAGAAATTATCGAAATTGCAACCAAAATGATTGAGGAAAAAATAGATTTATTAGAAGGTTGTCGTATATTAGTGCTTCTTCAAGGTAAATTAAATGAGCCACCTGAAGCGTTCTTTATATTAAGAGGTATAGATTCCGAAACAGATATTTTTCCTACTTCGCAAGCAGAAAGAAAACAATGGAATCCAGAAGTGTTAGCAAGGTTAGACAAAGAAAAAGATGAATATATTTCTTCAATCAAAGAAATAATGATAGAAGCGTGTAGCAAAATAGTAGCTACGGGGTTTGAGTAACGAAGAATAGCGCATCTAAAATCCTTAACTCAATCAGTGTAATAGAACTTAATAAGGCTATTGTTGCCCAATTCATCTTGGTAAGTAGCTTAAGCTTAATCCAGATAAGTTACGGCGATCGCAATGTAAGCTAAATATTGCTGGAAAATTTTTCAATTCCTTCCACTAATCGATCTATTTCTGAAGTTAGCGTTAGATAATGAACGCAAGCACGAACGCAATCAGGATCGAGTAATATCCGCGTCATCATGTTTTGCGCCTCTAAAAACTCCACTAATTGGCGATTTTGATGATTATGCACTTGAAAAGATACAAGCCCCGCTTCGGGTGGCGATGTTCGCAAACATTTAACTTTGGGCAGTTGATTCAACTTTTCCCACAAATACTTACTAGAGTGACAAATTTGCTGATATCTTTCTTCCGCACTTCCCCATTGCTGATGAGTTGCGATCGCTGCCCTTAATCCGGCATACTGTCCGTAAGCTGAAGTTGCCACTTCATATCTGCGTCCATCTGGTTGCCAGCCTGTGGGATTGCCTTTACTGTCAGTCAAAATACCCCGCCAGCCTATAAACGTCGGCTGCAAACTTTCTCTAGCTTCTGGATGC
>Ga0181464_1001753_pt1 | contig 10865 bp, 8 predicted proteins | sample InSIn2gowninarea_FD_119074 | JGI IMG/M metagenome (GOLD analysis project Ga0181464, IMG submission 119074) | Clean room microbial communities from NASA Spacecraft Assembly Facility at Jet Propulsion Laboratory, Pasadena, California, USA -... ...
CAATGCAATTTAATTTAAATAATAATTTAAATGCATCGTAATTGTTTTCAAACTTTCAAATATTATAACGCAGTGAACTTTGTAAATTGCAAATTAGGGGAGAGTAGCTTAACCAGTACATATTTTATTAATAACATTTATATATTTGAATTGGTTAATATTAGTTTATGCTTTTTTATTATTTATTTATTGACGAAGTATAGACAAAACAATGCAATTTAATTTAAATAATAATTTAAATGCATCGTAATTATTTTCAAACTTTCAAATATTATAACGCAGTGAACTTTGTAAATTGCAAATTAGGCGAGAGTAGTTTAACCAGTACATATTTTATTCATAACATTTATATGTTTGAATTGGTTAATTATAGTATATTTTAAAATAGTGATTTTATAATTTTAATTTATTTATTAATAATTATTAAATGAATGGTATGAATTTAATTTTTGTGAAATATTTAAATTTTTTTTTTATCATACATTTATCTTAAAAATAATTATGACATTTTTACTTTTTTAATTAAATTGATTAATTAAAAAAATGGTATATAAACAAGTATCATGTGAAATGATTTTTTATTTTTTGAACATGTGGTATTGATAAATGGTGGTTGTGACACATGATATTGTATAGAAATCTTATTTACAAATCAAGAATCTCCATAATAAAGCAAGGGTGAATCTCCATGGTTAAAAATCTTGTTAAGCCTATAGGCTTATCTATTTTGTAATAGAGTTTCTAAAATTTCAATCTAATTATCAATAATTATTAGGTAGATGGTAGAGATTTAATCTTCACATAATGTTTTAGAATATTGATAGTAGTAGGCAAAATAAAACGGTCGAGATTTATTATTTTTATAAACAAGTGTGTGTCATCGTACGCATGTTAACATCCACATTAAAAATATAATTCACGTGCAATCTTCTCTGGATGAATCCATGATCAGCTCCGATGGCCGAAAACATAAAGCAAGGGGAATGTTGGACGGAGACCCCTCTCCCACTAGATTCCCACATTTAAATTGATTTGACGAAGTAGGTGCATTTTTTCTTGAAGGCAGTGTGGATGCCACGCGAGGATGAGGTCAAGACAGGTGGAGACCTTGGATCTCCCCACCATGCCCACCTTCCTTTTCACTGTTGTCATTTCACATATTCTAATAATGGTAACTATCCTTTGAAACATTAATGTCACCCCCATCGGGGATGCTTCCCTTTGCTTGTGACTTATAATGTTGCAGACACCATTTTATTTAATGAATGTCCTCAATGTGGGTAGCAGTCGTCCATTATTCATCAAGGGCCAAGCACTGAGAGTGACTGCTCCAATTAGCTATTATGTTTGCCACCTTATTACCTTCATGCCATGTGTAGTGTGGAAGAATATACTAAAAGGAAGAAAGCATGTTTTTAACACTCATAATCACCTCATGTAGTTTCCAATTGTGACTTAACTTGTCCTCCGATTGGCCATGTAACAATTTTTGTAGACATTGTATGGCAAGTTGAGAGTCACCATGTACCTGTAGCAGCATATACCCTTTTCGAATAGCAATTTTCAGGCCATTCTCTGGGCCAAGAAAGTTTTCCATATTATTTGTTGTAATGCCCTAGGAGAATCCATATTCATGCAGTGGAAAAGAATTTTCATCTCGAAATATGCCTCCATAGTCGGTTGGCCCCGGGTTCCCCTTTAATGCTCCATCAAAGCTTAATATCCTAAAACCTTTTAGAGGAGGTGTGCAAATATTGGTACCATTATTTTTTATTTTGAGCAGCGGAGAGGAAGAAGAGATGAACATGGAGGGATATAGGTCCAAGTTTTTGAAAATTTAATCCTTCATCTCAACAAATGACTAATCATCCTTTGTAAAATAGGATCCATCAATTATTTATTAGATATTTCGGATGATGATCTCTTGTAAATTTGTAACATCCCTATTTTTTGTATCAAACACTCTAAAATTTCATTATTTCCACAAATTCCATAATAAAATGACAAAGGCCAATCGCTAGGCTTGTAAGGCGATATGATTCTTGAAATTATTTTCAAATAATTGATTTAATAGATTTGTAACCATTTTGGACTCTGGTAGGGGGCATCAGAATATTTGTGGGATAGTGTCCCAAGCACAATGCACAAAGGTGGAAGTCACAAAAATGTGTTTTGTTGTCTCTTCTCCTTTAAAGCATAGAGGGCAAGTTGATGAGCCCTCATATCCTTTTCTTCGTAATCGTTCCCATGTAAGAGTGCGTCCTAGTGCAAGCAACCAAAGAAAAGTTGTGATTTTTGGCCAACATTTGTTGTCCCACAGTTTCTTCCAAAAAACTGCATTGTTACAATTATGAAGACTTGTAAGTATATCGTATACTTATTTCAACGAAAATGCGCCTGATGATTGAATCTGTCCTCGTCATAAAATATGTGAATGTTGCAAGACTCTAATCTACCTATTATCTAGTAATTCTTTAAATTCCTTCCAGGGGTAGCTGTCATCATTGAGTGGCCAATCATCTCTATCCTGTAATCATTGCGTGGCCAGGCATCTCTATCCTTCCACACCCTCCATTCTTGATTATTTGTGATAGATTTCCAAAAATCTACCAACCTATGAGCATCAAGGCTTTTGGAAAGTGTTTGTACGGGTTGAAACTTTTGAGACTCTTCCAAGTGTGAAAATTGTTGCCAAGATTCTTCCCAGAATGTCACAATTATATCATCTTTGATATCCTAGAAAGCATGGCGATTAATAAGATCTTTACCTTTTATAGCCTAGATCTAGTTAGTGGACCCTTTGATAGTTCCATCAAAATGTATTCTCTCATCTTGGATAACAAGAGGTAAGTATTTCCTTTTCCAAATTTGCTTCCAAAATTGTGGGCATCCATGAACACAAAGCCACCATAATTTCATACCATAATCCTAAATGATTATTTATGGATCCCAAAGTCCCAAACCTCTCATGAGCTTAGGTTTATTCAATTGGTCCCATCCAATCGGAGCCCACTTTCACTCTTTGGTAGCACCCCTCCACAAGAATTCACTTCATAATGAGCAGAAGCATTGAGTAACTACTAAGGGAATAGGCATGACCCACGCATGACTGTTAGTTTATATTTGGGATTGTTTGTAAGGTTTCTTTTAGTAGTGTAAGGCGACTTGGAAAATTTATTGCTTTGAAAGTCTAATTACTTAACCTATTCCGAGTCTTTTCTATGAGGTCTTCCCAAGATTCCACCTGGTTAGATTGTATGACCAGAGGTACCCCGAAGTATTTGGAAGGAAGATGACCTTTCTTAAAACCTAATACTTGGGTCGACTAATCCTGAACAATCTCTATGCAATTGAAAAATAAGATATTTGTCTTATCTATGTTTACTAATGTGCCAGATGCATCCATGAAAAGTTGGATAATTTTGGTGATACCATGCCCCTCTTTCATTGTGGGTAGCCCATGGAGAACCACATCATTAACGTATTGTTGGTGCAAGATAGGAATTTATTTTCCATAGAAATGTAAACCATGTACGTGCCCCAGTGAACACGATTTCTGAATAATTCTCCCAAACCCCTCCATCGCTATAATGAATAAGAAGGGAGATAATGGGTCTCCTTGCCTCCAACCTCTAGAGGAAGTAAAGGTATACGAGGGAGAACTATTGATACGAATAGATAATAACACTGTAGATATGAGGGAAGATACCCACAATATCCATTATTCAGAGAAATCATAGGCTCTGAGTCCCTGAAACAAATAAGTCCAACTGATGTAATCATATTCTTTAGATAAATCAAGTTTAATAATCATACTTGGCCACTCAACTTGAGGGAGTGAATGATTACTTTTGTTGCATCGATACCATTAGTAATTTGATGACCCTTTACAAAACTAGTTTAGTGGGCAATATGAGAGATGGAAGGATTGGCTTCAATCAATTGACTATCAATGATGAGATGATTTTGTATATGACATTGCAAAGCATAGTTGATCTGAAACGATTAGGACTCTTTTACTGACCAACTTTGGGAATCAGGGTGAAAAAGGTATCATTGAGAGTAGGGTGTAAAGATGTTGTTTATCACGATTCTTCTATTAGTTTTTGGATTTCCTTTCCCAAAAATATCCAACAGGTTTGAAATAAATATGATGTGTAGCCATCGAGGCCAAGTGCATTATTTTTAGGCATATTCATGACTACTATCTCCACCTCTTGGAAGGATATTGGCCTCATCAGGACAGTGTTCTGGTCATTACTGGCTAGCCTTGGAATGTGTTGAAGTACAACGTTGATATCATGTTGTCTACCATATGAATGCTCAGTGAGAATGTCCTTATAATAGGTAATCAATACATGTTTCATATCCTAGTGTTGTATCTTCCTTTCCCCATCTTCTGATATAATAGAGAATATTATATTAATGTGATGGCACTAAATCATGGAGTTCTGAAAAAATTTGAGTTGTGATCCCCTTCTTGAAGCCATTGAATCCTTGATTTTTGCTTCCATATTTCTTCCTCTTATTTATGTCTTTGTTCCAATTTGATGAGGGTGGTTCCATCTTTTGTTACAAATTCTAGAGATCGTCCTCAATTATAATTCATTGTTGTATCCTTGCAATTTTATTTTCAAAAAGTATCTTACCCTCAAAGATATTTCCACAAACATGCTTGTTTCATTGTTTTATTCTAGGCTTTAAATCCTTCAACTTAAGCTAGAAATCTTTCATTTTAGTCTTTCCTTTGATGTCTAGCTCCTCCCACCATTTTCTTAGTAATTCTACAAACTAGGGATTCTATAACCAAAAGCGTTCAAAACAGAAGGGACGATTGGAGGGACCTTCCTTCAAGTCAAGTTCCAGTAGGATCAAACAATGATCTGATCCCATACAAGGAAGGATGGAGGCCTTAAAGAAACTATCCTTGTGTAAGATGCCTTCAAATAGGAGGAATGTTTCCAACCGACTGGCTATTTGATGAAAACATCCTTGTCAATTATTCCATGTGAATAAACCATTAATTGTGCGTATGCCTACTAGCTTCAACTATTGCATATAGCCATCAAAGGCAATCGATGTTTGGTCAAGTCTTCTTACCCCTCCTTTTTTCTCTTGCAATGATCTGATGAGTTTGAATTCTCCCCCAACAATCCATAGGGAGTCCCCCACTATTTTTTTGGTATCAAAAAGTTGTTGAAAAAAAATTATTTTATCCCTCATGGAGGAGGGACTATATAATTCTTTTAAAAATACAAACTCCTTGCTTCCTATATAGCCGAACCGCCTTGTAAGAACTCTAAAAGTGGCCATCCAATCTCAAAATTCTACCTGATCTAAATGGAAAGTAGCATCCACCCATGGTATTTATCTAACCATGGAATCTACCCATGGTATTGTAAGTGGCATCCAACCATGGTATTCATTCACCCATGGTATTTATCCATGGTATTGTAAGTGGCATCCACCCATCGAATTTACCCATGGTATTCATTCACCCATGGTATTTACCCACCCATGGGCTTTACTTGTGGTATTGTAACTAAAAAAGGTTATAAGTAGCAAGTCAAATTTTGTAAAATGGAATATTGTCCACCACAATGCAGCTTTTACAATTCTTCTCTATTTTAATAAAAAGTTTCTTGGTGTTTTTGTTTATTGTATGTTCTAATATATTTTTGGCATTTCAATTTTTTTGTTAGCTTAAATGGGTTACGACTCCATTTTTTTGTTAATTGATCTAGATTAGTGGTATCAGAGAAGGTTACGGCTCCATCTTTTTGTTAATTGATCTAGATCAGTGGTATCAGAGAAGGTTACGACTCCATAGGAATGAGGGTTTGAAGCACATGATGGATGAAAAACATAGAAAAAATCTTCAGTAAAATTCATGCAAGTTCCATGACCTCCACAAATCATTTTATAAGTTGAAGTATATCTCATTTAAAATGATTTTTTGTTAGCTCAAATGGGTTGTTTACGAAATTTGATTTTGTTTCCCAGTTTGAGAGATATGAGCAATTGAAGTTACATATGTCTAGAATGTTGCGTGACCGCGCGTACCATGAGGTTCAAGAATCATTTTCTCACTTCAAAGGTCATCAAATTTCAAGTATATTATATCAATAGAAATATCTCTTTAATACTTCAAATGAGTCTTTGATAGAATTTGATTTCATCGTCCGTAACAGAAGTTATCAAAAAAGTTGCAACAAGAGGTCTATTGCTAGAAAAAAAATAATGTGAAATAATTCTATACAATGTCCCATTAGATAGGAGAATCTACCAAACATGCCACCATACATTTACCAAGAAGAATGACAAGCATCACAGTTATGGGTCACCCACAAACCCAATGTTATGGGTCAACTTCACAAAACCCTTGTCATCGAAATCCATTTGCAACGACGCACACTATTAGTATAATAGTTGGTCACAAGCATTACAGGGTATCTTTATCCTCAGATCTTCATTTGTCATGGTTATGGGTCATCCACAAACCCACGCTTCATTGAATTCCATTTTCTAGGTTGCACACTATTAGTATCACAGTTGGTCACAAGGATTACAAGTTATATCTATCCTTGGATCTTTTTTCATCATGATTATGGGTTAACCACACAAAACCCTTCCTTTAGTGGCTATTCATATTCAACAAAGGCTTCTCAACAAGAAACTTCAGGCAATGAGGACCATTTCTTCTTAAGGAGGGAGGAATGATCTGAATGGAAAGTGGCATCCACCCATGGTATTCATCCACTCATGCAATTTACCCATGGTATTGTAAGTTGAATCCACCCTTGGTATTGATCCACCCATGGTATTGTAAGTGGCATCCACCCATGGTATTTATCCATAGTATTGTAAGTGGCATCCACCCATGGAATTTACCCATGGTATTATAAGTGGCATCCATCCATGGTATTAATTCACCCATGGTATTTACCCACTCATGGAATTTACATGTGGTATTGTAACTAAAAAAGGCTATGAGTAACAAGTCACATTTTATAAAATGATATATTTCCCACCAAAATGTAGCTTTTACAATTATTCTCTATTTTAATAAAAAGTTTCTTGGTGGTTTTTTTCACTATGTGTTCTCATATGTTTTTGGAATTTTAATTTTTCAGATCTTGGGGGCCTCTCCCCAAGATCCAGATCACTACCTCACTAGGGTTCCATCATATAACCAAACCCCCAACACTTCCTTTTTCTTCCAAAGCAATAGAGTTTCATCCTTTCCATAGTGGGATGCAATTTGTGTCAATTTATCACCCATCACTTTTGTTTCTTGCAAAATCGCAATCGTCAATTTTTCCTTCCTTATTCAGTCTCAAATATATTGTTGTTTCCATTTACTATTAAGCTCTCAGATATTCCATGAGAGCATTTTCATGAGGATAAAGTAGATGTTTGGAGGGTTGCATCTGGAAAGGTTATTACCTAGCTAGCATTAGCTAAATTATATTGATCAGACAACATTGACTCCTTTAGGTTCCTTTATCTTTTGTTTTTAAGATCCTTGGTTAGGTCTTCAAGGAGTATTTCCTTTCTTTTCTCCTAGAGAGCTTGAACAAATTTAGGTCCTTGAGTACTTCCCAAGGATTGTAGACATTTCATTTTCCAAGAGAGGTACTCATTCACATATCATTTGCAATCCTCTTTTGTTAACTCCATGAGATATTGCTATACCCAGTCATTAATCAAACCAACCAAAACATGTTATTCTCTGAAGGGTTCATTGGAATATTGAGTGAGTAGCTGAGCGACTTCATCAAACCCTAGTAAGCCAAAGAAGTCAAAGTCCCTTTGTTGGGGGTCTTCATCCTTCAATTTGTGCTTGTTTGTCTAAGATGTATTCTACTGAGCTATCTACCATCGTGGTACCTTCAATATTATTGAAATATTCTTCCAGGACTTCCATAGCAGAGAAAGAGTTATTGTCTTCCATCGACATGACATTTGGAGGGATTCGATTCTTCTAGTTTCGCCGCCTTGTGGAGACCTTGGTGACCATCATTCTCTAGAAGGCTTCCAACTTCTTGTTCTTTTCTTTGTAGTGGAAAATCCCGAATAAGATGACCATGCTCATGATAGAGAGAGAATTTGAATGGAACATGTTCATAGTCAATTTTTTGATTCCAAATTTCACCCTAGTAATCCAACTCTACGGATTTCGGTAATAGTTGGGATATTTTCATATAGACACATAAACATGCATATGACATATTTCTTTCTCATCAAGTCACTTCAAAAACTTTGACAAACCTCCTAAGTGCCTATCCAATGCCCTCAAGAATCTTTGAGATCCAGAAGTCAATAGGGAGGGAATATAGCCTTACCCAGACCGAGGCTGCAACAAATTCCTCCTTATCCAGGTTGAAACAAGCTTCCTAGTGGCAGTTGCATAACCCTGCATTATTGTAGAAATATGGTTCACCTTCAAAAATGCACTCTTTATCCTCTAGACTAGAGAAAATAATAGTGGAAAAACCTTTTTCATCCAACCTTAAATCAAACTCACCTTTGGGTTTCCAATTCTGTTGAATCTACCATTTGAGATCCATTTCGGGAGGCCAAATTCCAATGAATTTGAAAATAAAAGCATGGTCTCTCATCTACCTTTGATGGTCTTCAAGGAATTTTGAGGATATGATGAATCTAGAGTTTGTAGTGGCCTTTGGTATACATTGTCCTCTCAAACCATGTTTCCATTTGTCACCCAAAATTGATACCTGTGAAGAGCTAGAAGTCCTTCCCTTAAGGTCACGGTTGTCGTCTGTTTGGATATGTTTACCTTTAAGGGAATTTCGGAAGGAGTGGACTCCCCTCCTGCCCTTAGTGCCATCGCAGTGTTAATTACTTTTGCAAGAGAAGGGTGGATAAATCGAAAGGATTTTTTTGAGAAAATATATTTCAAACCCTAGTGCCTATGAGAAATGAAAATCAGAAACCCAGGATCTAACCCCATCTCCTCAATTATATGCATCACCAAAAGCATACCTGTTTGAAATAATAAACTCTAGGTTCTAGTTTTGGTACTTGTTTTCACTTTAATTCACAATTTTCAACCTTTAATCCTTTACCCAATTCCTCATTATTTCTCATTTTCCCCATACTACTATTGTTTCATATAAGATATGCATATTAAGGACTCCAAGGTATACGTTGTCTATTTTGCAGACTTTCCATGTGTTGATACGAAAATAAAATTGAATATCATTTTACTAATTTGTTGATACAAGACAACATATCAGTTGGAGGTTATCATGCCAAATGAAAGCGAGATTAATTGGGACTTGTGATTGTTTTTCCTCCCTTTAATGACGACATTCCAACAAAATGTCATTGTTTGACTGTCAACAAAAAAAAAAAGATAAATGTGACTTTTTCAAGTCTCATTGTTGAATTTGGGATTGAATTTGCAGGTATTTTTGTTGTGCTAGGGGAAGACTTTTGGATTGATTGGTTATTTACTTCTTTGTCGATGATTGAATCTTTGAAAGTTCCTTCCATGTAAAGGAAGTTAAATATATGGGCATCATAATCAAAGACTTCCCAATTTGTAACATTATTTGGAACTATATGCTTCTACATCAGTTCCACATAAAAGGAGTTAGTGAAGAAATTTTCAGAAGGAATTAAGTTAAAGGTAATGTTAACCAATAAGTCAGCATCAATATTTTGAAAACAAGGAACAAAAAAATATTGAATACAAAAAAACAATTAATTAGGTTCCATGCCTCATGTTAGTAGTTTTTGAAATGACTCAAGGTATAGTAAATTAAAATACGTACCTATTTAAATACAAAATCAAAGTCACAAAATACCTTTAAGAACCTAACGTTAAGATACATTGCTTTCTTCAGTCCCTAAATCAAGGCCTCGTACTCTATAGTGTTGCTTGTGCACTCGAACTCTAGTCTACAAGCAACAAAAAAATCATTTCCCTTTTCATCTATGAGAACAACCAACACCTAAACCCTCCTTAAATTTGGAGCCATCGAAAATAATGACCAAAATTTGACACTTGATTTTACATATATTATATCTGAGTCTAGCATAAGACCTTCGACAATTGAAGGTTGTTGATCATTAGCTAGTTTTGATAGTATGGAAGAATCTACGTAAGGTGATTAGTCTCCATGGAAGTTTCCAAAATAGGTGTCGACAATTTTTTTCCCCAAATATAATTATTAAAAAATGCAGGTTGATTAGGGGCTTCCAAATCAATCACCACATACTTCATATATCTTTCACGATCTTCCTTAGTTTGTTATCTTTTCCCCTATAACATAACCACATATGGGACCAACCTAGTGGAAAAATAACTATTCAATTTCGATGAATAGTCCCAATTGAGTAACATACCATAATGATCAAGAATGTCGACTAAAAAAATGTTAATGGTCTAGAAAAATTTAAGATTAGAAGCTAGTCAGATAAGGACATTCATAAGAGTCCCCAACATAGTAACATTGGATCAATCAAGTTGAAAAACGTTGGTGATACACTACTAAGGCTGAAACCCTAATTTTTGTGTAACTACATGAGCATCACATTCATTGAGGCTCCTAAATAAAGCATACAATTATGAACATTCCTATTAGAAATCACAAATGTTAACAAGAAAGGAGGTGTTTCAAACGTGGTTGTTTTTCCCTAATAGAGAATTGCCACCAATTATCAATTTATTATCCAACGAGTTATCTATTTGAGAGACACTCTTAAATGCACTGCTTCTCTCAACACTCTTAATAGTGTTTTCAATCACCTTTAGGAGTTCAGGCTAGTTCAAAGCGAGGAGATCATCTAATAAGACATTAGATTTTAACTTCTTAATATCATTGATTAAGCTGTAA
>Ga0181464_1001754_pt1 | contig 10865 bp, 7 predicted proteins | sample InSIn2gowninarea_FD_119074 | JGI IMG/M metagenome (GOLD analysis project Ga0181464, IMG submission 119074) | Clean room microbial communities from NASA Spacecraft Assembly Facility at Jet Propulsion Laboratory, Pasadena, California, USA -... ...
AGTAACACGGAATTTATCTAGCTCGTAATGTAATCCATCTTGGAGATGGTACTCAACTATGATTATGTAGATGTCTCTGGATCTAAAAGTATTGAAACATCTCATTTGAACCTTCCCTTTAGATATTGCATATTGGAACTAAGGAAGAGTGAGGAAGGATCTTACAATAGATTCCTTAAAGGAAGAAATAATTATTCAGAAAATCAAGAAAATCCATATAGAGTTACAATATACACTATACACAGAGGAAAAATATAAGGTGAGACATGATCAACACAAAATAGTGAATTCCTTCATGATGGGAAACACAGTATGGTTATAGTTGAATACGAAGAGGCTAGAGGATACTAGTAAGAAAAAAAAGTCTCTGTGAAGTGGTGCATTTGAGATACTGGAGAAGGTGGGAGATGATTATTAAGGGCTCATTATTCCACCATATATGTGCATTTTTATAATAGTGAATGTAGAGAATATAAATCTCTTTGATACTTGCATGCTACATTAGGAGGAGGAATTTGTCCTACCTTCTGTAGAGGATTTGATACAAGATGCTCAGTTAGAGTTGATAGAGCATACATTTTTTCAAAATAGCTATAGGAATATAATATTGGGATAACATGGTCTCTGGTAGATTGGATTGAACGGAAAACTTCTAGGTAAGGCGAAATAATACACCTCAGAGAAGGTAGAGGAAATACTTCCTCGCCTCGTTTAGTAGAATAGTTTGGTGACAAAAAGCCTCCAAAAAGGGATATGTGATATAAATTGGATCATTATATTTTTTAGAGCACATTCAACCATTAGTCGCTATCATCATCTCTCTACTTTGACTCACATACACCCCTTTAGATCAAGGGATGGGATGTTGGAGACCTAATTTGTTAGTGTCATTTAGCAAGCCAATCGCTAAATAAAATGATGGATGAATGAATGCAAGGCCTTATATATTTTTTGGGCAGTTCCATTAAAACCCATTAGTGATTTCACTTTAATTGACCTCCTCAGTGTCTTCATAGGCCATAACCTCTTCATCACTAAGCTTTAGATGCACTTAAAGACAATACAATTATTTCCTATCCCAGTCTCCCTTACCTTTATATTTTTGAATCCATCAAAAATACCAAAAAAAATTATTATGGTTTTTTAGTGGAGTTACCTTCCTCGAAGCACGAGCTAGGAATCTTAGATACACTTGGACTTTTTCTTAATAGGTGGAAGATATGTATATGCATCCTTGTTCCAATTGTTGGTTCTATAAATTATTTGGAGAATTTTTGAAACTACGGGAATTCTTGCAATGACATATTTTGAAGTGGATTTATCACTTTAATGGCATCTAAAATACTTGTTTCTTATTCACAATTAAGAATTTGGTGGGGGCCTTAATAAACAAAAATACGAAATGAATCTGATTGAGGAGGATCTCATTAGATCATTGCACAGGTGTTCAAGTCTCATCGTCAATTCAATTTGGTGTCGTCAACTTCGATAGTGTTGGTTATGGATTAGGTTGTTCAGGTAATTTTTATGGTTTTCAAGGTGTTCAATTGATATGGGTTTGTACCTGGCTATCGATTTGTGTTCATCGACAGTTCCACCAGGATTTGGTCGATGACATGTGTCTTGTCGTTCACTTGCAAGTTTATCATCGACATGGTTATGTATTCCGTTGCAGAGGTTCGATACTATTCATCATCAGGTTATCATCACAAATGTTACTTGTGTTGATGATGTGCATCTAGTTTTATGTCACATGCTTCTAATGTCACTTTGTGACATTTGGGGTTAAAGGGGTTTTTCACTATGTAATGTAAAGTCCTAAACCCTACCCTAATACACTAGAAATGTATTAAAAATACAATCAAAATGTATTTTAAAGCCTAATTCTAAAACCTAACCTAAGCCTAAACCTAAATTTATGAAACATAGATTGAAAACAAATCAAATTCCAAATACATATGAAAACCTAGCTCTAAACCCTAAGTTAAATGACTCTCGGGCTATGCGTAAACACATTATAAAACATTACAATAAACAAACAATAGTCCACAGCTCTAACTGCAGACAAACCGCGTCGGAGGACATGTGAACATGGTAATAAAGACCGTCGGAGTTAAGCCATCAGGAACCGCCAGTTGCAAACCACATCAGACACATTGTCATGCGAATGGAGTTAGGGTTAGAGCCAGCAGTCAGGAGGTTAGCCACGGCAGAACCGTCAACCAAAAATGTTAGCATGTGATATGTATATAACTGTTGGCACCTAACCGCCAACCTATGACTACACGGGGATTTTCAAACTGCAACAGATCATGCGAACAACAAAACTGTCAGCAGGTTGGTCATTCGAGCTGCGGGATAAACCTTCCAGGTGGCCACCAAGGGTTACACTGCTTGGTCACATGCTAGCGGTCCACCCAATACACACTACCAAAACTATAGTTCAGATTTTATCATAATGTTTTATTTTGCGTTTTTGAATAGTTTATTTGTTGGAATTAATTCGATGACCATTCCAACCTGACTAGGTGTCATGAAACAACCAGACTGAGTTCCAAATCTATCTTGAAGCAACCAAATTCACCTTGAACCTGGACAAGGCAGTTTTGATGAACCTACAGGCCTACAAGAGGCAGATTTTCTTCATTGATCAAGAGAGAGTGGTTTTGATATTTGTTTGCACATTTTGGAGGTCATAGGCAATTTTGTTTTCAGTGTAACAGGAGCATCCGGAGTTGGAATTGGGAACTGTGACAGGCACTCAAAAGTTGGTTCAAAGGGATATCTATTGACAGTGATCATAAGTACTTGTATGCACACTCGGACTGATCAAATATCTGTGTAATTGACGTCTACTGTTTCAATCCTAATAAAGAGGTCACCCATCCTGAAAGCAAACCCGGAGACATAGTCCATTAGGGACGAATTCCGTAATCAACTTTGATGTCTGGTATCACTATGTTTTTGTTGTTTTCACTTCTGTTATGCATCTATCTTATGTTTATTCAACTATCGTAAAGTCTTCTTCTCAAACAGTTTTCCTCATTTTCTACACTTTCAGCTAACATTCAATTCATTAATGGCTATTCAATTCTACATCAGTTTTAGTCTATGATCACATTTAGGAGAATCACTATGGTAAAAGTAGTTACAAGAGAATACACAAGGATTAGCCATCAATAAATTTTGAGGAAAGGAAATGACTAATCATAGGGGGAAGAAATTCCCATTAGCATCTATGAGCCTCTATCTTCTTTGTCTTTGTACAAAGCTTGTAAAATTTATTTTATCACATAAAATGATATCATATTCCTTTCTTATTATCATTTGTACATCTCCATTACTAGTTATAAATCATAGAAAAGGGGACTCCATTTAGACAATATATGAAGCCTATTTAGTATTCCTTTCAAAGAAAACATTTCCATCCCTTAAATTACAAAAATATAACTAGCTAGCATAGATCAATTTATCATGCTTAGACTTTATGTCATTTTGGAAATTTTATCTAGCCAACAAGTTGTGAATATGTTTCTTTGACATATTCTTGAGATGCTACTACTAATATAGTAGTAGAATTAGAAGGCATTATGTGGAAGTGTAAATTCCCAGTTTTTGGGTTCAATAAATGGAAAAAGTGATCAATTATAATGATTGGATGGTAGTGGTTTTTTACTTATTATAAGTGTTACAATTTTAGATATGTATGTACAACTATGTGTGCTCTTTGGTTTATGAAAGGTGACACTACTCTAGTAACATTTTACTATAAGTGAACATGGATACGACACATCCTTAATTCATGTTGATACATCAGATGGTCTCATCCTTAGCTATTTTCATCATAATTTTCCCCTTCATCAATTTAAATAGTATACCCACATATACTTCTCATACCTTCCTCACTAATGTGACATTCAGTTACAACATTTAGAGAGCATCTACTCAATTTTGAAAACATGACTCAGATCATTAATGACGTGCTTCGTTTGTTCGACTCAATTTTTTTGAAAATGGCCAGAATTCTCAAATACCACATTGTTGGAGGCACTAATTAACTAATTCAACTAGCCTAATTGAGTCGATATACTAAATATGTATTGTAAGTCAGTGGACTCTTCTATTGATTCAACTGACCAAGTTAGTTAATATAAGTTAGCTTAGATAGTTAAATTTTTGTAATGATCTACAAGTATATAAATATGTATGTAATTGACTCTATGTAGTTCTTTAGTTGTTTTTTGAGAGATATATCCAATAGAGGTGTGCTTTTGGTGGTTCTGTACTAATGTTGTGTCTCTTTCTCTCTTCCCTATGATGTATATTACTCTTTAAGACTACTTGATGTTCCACTTTATTGGTCACTAATTCAAACCTTTCACTAAACTACATTATTTGTTCTCTTTCCTTTAGTTTTGGACCTAAGTATATATTCTTGCATAAATTCTGAATTTGGAAGAGATACAAGAGTAGTGGAAAATAAAGATTAGTAATTACATGAAAAATTGTGCAAAAAGAAATTGAATATCCATCATAGAATCTAGGGAAAACTTCTTCACTAAAATGCATGAGAAGTTTATTGAATTAGTCACTATTGAAATAAAAAAGTACATTGACCAAAATATTTATGTGAAAAAACAAATTTAATGGTAAGTTAATGTTAAAATTGAGCAATGATAGGAAAACAAATTTACATGAGTTGGTAGAAAAATACTAGATGATTTCTCTCAGGAGCAACTGATAGAAGAACACACTTATGTTGAGAAAATCAAATCAATGTTATATCATGAGTTTCACAAAAGTTTTTTTACACTATACCTACTTAATTGCATAAATTTCTCCTTCTGAAAGGACTTGATCATGTAGTTGAATATAGCCCGCCTTTACAAAACCCAACAAACTATAAATGCAATAAGTGATAGGTTGACTAGGAGAAATTCCTTGATCCCATTTCAAATACACAAGAGAACCATGGGATTAATTCTTGATTAAATGAAAATGCTTTACAAAATGCTTGTCACTAACCAAAAGTAAGCCATTTTGGCGATCAGGAGGGTAGATGTTCATGAGACATAAATAAATAATAAGAAGAAAAATAAGTAAACTGGTAGTCAGAATGGGTGGAAAATGGTCAGCTATAGGAATGTCAAATTACGAATTTGATGAGGAATCCTAATGAAGAACCCAATCATGTATGCAAAAGTATAAACAAAAAAATAATATTCAAAAAATAGAAAGGGACAAAAGGGAAAAAAATAGCAATAGACGAGGAAGGAAAATAATTTCTGAAAGTTAAGACATAAAGAAGCTGCATAGTGATAGATTGAATATCCACATAACTTATATCAAGTTAGCACAAAGAAAATGAAGAGGAGAGACATATCATAGACAACCCCAAGGAGAAGCAATAATCTACAATTAAGCCCTAATAAGCATGTAAAAGGTATGGAAGTTGATGACTCTAGACGAACAATTCCACGATCTCCCACTAAGGGAATTTTGAGGTAAAAAATGGGCCTATAAAAATGTACTAACAAAATTAACTTTAAAGGAATGATAGGATTCAAGATCACGATGTCATCCCTAGGGGAAAACAATTCAAAATACATGAAAAGAACATGTTAAACACACTTTTTCATATATTTTCATTTTTTTTCATTATGGGTCTTCTAAGAAGTATTTAAATTGGGTACTCATTAGATGTGGAATTTAATTCTACATCCAACAAGTGTCTACACACATTTGAGTAAATCTATAAGAATATCAACAAAAAATACAATAAAAAATGTAGTTTCTTTTTCCTTTTCTTTAAAAATTTCATAACTCGTATTTTTTTAATTTAACTATTATTTTATTATCTTCTTTAGGAGGTCCATCTTAGACATAAAAATTACCATACTGTGCAGCTATTATAACAAGTCCCATTACAAAAAAATTACAGAATCAAAGACTCCATATTCACAGAAAACCTTCCTGAATTTACTATATACAAGATGAGCAAGTAAATTTGAAAAATTGTTTCCAAATTGGAATACTAGTAGTTAAATAGACTTGCATGAACAATGAGGAAAATGAAGATATACCTCTATAAATAGTAAATATTGTGAAAATGCCCCTCATCCCAAGACTAATATATACACAAGAATAACACAGAATTTGGGACAATGAATCATCAAAATATATAAGTAACTGGTTCGTTGAGTATATAGACGAAAGGTGTCAAATTGACGACAACTTTGCAAATTTTGTAAGCGTCAAAGTAGAAAATAAAGAGTTCACCCCACAAGTTGAACATATACCAAATGTCAAGGTATAAATTGACATAATAATTGATTTCATTCAACTGACTAACTTATCTTAGGAGCGTACCATCCCAACAAGCTCACCCCAAGTCCAAATGATGTTACATACAAAGATAAGAAAATGCCACAACTTGTAGTAGCTCTTAGAAAATGAGATGTGACATGGATCATGAATTTCATAGAGAACCATACCAAAAGTGAGAGTAATATTAAAAAAACTACTCTCCTTCTTTAAAGCCTAATACTTTAAGCATCTTGACCAAAAAATATCGAAGAGATTAAATAAATACCATAGGAAACAATAAGATTATGGAAAAGGATTTAAGGATTTGTTTAGTAAAATCCCATACACCAGCGATTAAGATATCCTAGTTCAATGGTATGTTTCTAGATTACAATAGAGAGTCATAGCGAATGAAGAATATGTTAGGGTCCTATAATTATTATAGGTTCACTTGACGGTGATTATTATATTTTAGATGTTGTAAATAAAATTCCATATTGTAAATTATTTCCAAAAAAGGTCAAAACCTTAAAAAAACAAAAAAATATGCTTGCAAGATGAAATGCAACAATAGAGGATAATTAATCATGTTTAGATTAAATTAATCACATCATTTAAACGTCATTAAATAAAACTATAATTAAGGCTTTTGTACTATAGTTTGATTTTATTGTAAAGTTGAAAATGACAAAAAGGGATTTTCTCAGATGGGGTTAAATAGTTTCATCTTTCCCGCTCCTCAATCCTCTTGCTCCATAGATCTAAGGCTCACAATCCTTTTCAACCCCCCTTCTCCATCTTATCTTTACTTCCAGGGGGGGTCCGAAAAGGCGGTTTTACCCCATTAGTCCCACGCTACGTGTCTTCCCCTCTGCGTTGCGCACCCCTCCCGCCCTCTCATGATACCACCTACCACTTCGACCCCTCTCCAAAAATTGCTTACCACATTCCTGCTTACAACTCTCCTTTCCCACCATCTTTCCCATGCACTCCTGTTTGTGTTATCCCGCATTCCCCAACTGCCATGTCATCTCCTGCATCCACGTCATTCATATGTCTCGTGACCAGTTGAAACTATGCTTTTTCATATACGTCACATTGACTTAAAACATGGTTTTCAAACCCATGAGGACTAATTTTCAAAAATTAAAAGAGGTTTTTTCTTCCAACATTCTCATGTACAAAAAGCTCTCTCCAGTTTCTAACAACTATTATGGTTTGGGATATACAGGTGACGCTTTGCAAACATATTTTCCCAAATTTTCCTGTTTAGTCATACTTTTGCATAACATATTGTGGCCAATCAGAGATGACTCTTGAGAAAATGGAGGAGGTTTATGTTCTTAAGATTCCAGAGTAAAATAACTTACTTCATATTTTACACATATATTAGAGAATGAAAGATACATGTACATCTTTACAGCCTTTTTTTTGGACTGCGCAATGTCATGTTTTAGCCACTATTTTGCAGAGAATATTAGGAACAGCTGGAGCAGAATTTTTGGAGTTTGAGAAAGGTTATCTCAAGAACATATTTGTCTACAATAATCTCTCACATGTTTTACAGCACTATCTTGGATTGAGATATACAAAAGGATGACTGGACCCTATTTTGCAGAATTTTGGGAGGAAAATGCTCAAAGACATTTAACCGCCTCATCAACTAAGAGTTGCAATCAAATTCGAACTTCTCTTCTTTGTCAACAAAAATCCATAATGATAGTGCAAGTAGATACATCAGTTTTGAATGTCCTACATTTCATTTCTATTTGTGCAAAATAGTTTAGGATACTTGTAAAAAGATCTTGAGATTTTTATCAAGATATTTTAGTTTAGAATTTGTATAAATACTTCATCATTTGAAGTAAGAAAGGGTTGGGATTTGTAATGAGAAAGACTATCATTAATTGTAAAGTTGTCAACTAAGTTCAAGTGACCTTTTGCAGTAATACAAGACAAGTTGTTTTAGGATTCATGTGTCATATCTATTGGTGAAGGGAATCTATTGTTATTTGTTTATTTTCTTTGTCTATCATGCTTATGTATTCTCTATTCTGAATTAATCAACAGAATTTGTGATAAATAGGATTCGTTACCTAGAGTGCTCTATTTTGGTTGTTGTTAATTCTAAATGTTTTCCTCTGATATCAAGTTAAAGAATTCTTAACTTCTCTTTAACTTCAATTGAATCTATTTCTCCTCTTCCACTTCATTTAATTTAAATCTAAGAGATCCAATAGTATGCCTACCTTGCCTTGTTTCACTTAAGCTTGATACTTCTGCAAGTTGATCACCCTAAGCTCTTCTGACTCCATCGCCCATAGGCCTTCCCTTGTTGTTCCAATCAAACCAATTCAAAAACCGAACTCTGAGCCCAATAACTAGCCTGAAATTTTGAGTAAACAAAGTTAAATCTCATAGAGAGATCCCACTCTGAGTTTAGGAGGGCTAGATCCTAAACTCGAAAGTGGTTTTGATGTTGCCTCCGTGATTTTTTCCTCAACCTTGAAATTATAGAACAATAACATAGTGGTGACCATAATAGGGAGGACATTTTATCTTCCTCAGAAAAGTGTATCGAGTTCTAGATCTGATTGTTGATGATGAACAATGATCAGACACAAGAAGGCTGAATTATTGACCTGGCGACTCCATGTTCAAAGTATCCAGAGCTTCACATTTTTCAGGATGACTCCACTATCAAATAATCTAGATTTTAGAGCATTCATGGTGACTCCACTACACGTTGATAAGATTTATTGCTAAACAGGATGATAGGGTATATGGAAAATCTTCTATCTTGTGAAGTTTTAAAAGGAATAAGGAATTAGTTAGAAGAATTTATAATTGATGAAGCTTTTTAAACATCCATGTTTCATCATTTGGAATCGATAAAATATCCCTCTAAAAGTAAAATTTGTTTACTTGAGTTAGTTGCTAAAAGATCTGAGAAGGATATTGAACTTTTGGATCTTGAGATTCAGTCCTATAGTTTCCAAGATCCTCAAAATTTCTTGGAAAATCTTCCTTCTCCAAAACAATAGGCTATTCTATTTCCTTTTGATTTTCAGATTGATAAAAATTTTGTTTTGGAATATGGGACTGAAAGTAAAGAGTGGGAATCAAGGTTTAACCTTGAGGATACAACAGATAAGATCATGCATGATCTACTGGTCATTGAAGGCCTGCAAGGTAAACTAGTTAATCATGTCTTTATTGATCCTGTAGCAGACTACATGGAGGTTCTTTCAGCTTAAGTGTTGAACCATGATTTCATTATAAGGACAAGATCCATCTGCACTTGCCATCACATATTACAACCTTGATTTTGGGGACAAAAAGTCAAGCTATCCATTTATTTTTGCTAACAGGTAGTCAAACAATCCACTTGTTTCAAAAACTACTTGACTGGCTTCACTGGAATTTTTGTATTATTTGAGTTAGCATGATTTTCAACAGTGTTGGGTAGGTAGTAGTATGCAAATAAGCTCAATACTTAGAGAATTTTTCCAAGCGTTCTTTCCAGTTTCAGTTTCAGTTCCGTGTGTTTTAGATTTCAGTTTGCATAAAAGGTTTGATTTTAGATTGATATTTTCAGTCACAGATATTTATTGGAAAAGCATCATGCAGATTTTGGATCAGCCCAATGGATCATGATACTAATCTACGATGTTCTTGACACTTCACCAAGAAGTTCCATCCCTAGCTGGAGCCATTGTTAGGGTGCTATAATTATTATAGGGTCACTTGATGATGACTATGATATTTTAGATGTTGTAAATAAAATTTCGTATTGTAAATTACTTTCGAAAAAAGTCAAAACCTTAAGAAAAATAAAAAATATACTTGCAAGACAAAATACAACATTAGAGGATAATTAATTATGTTTAGATTAAATTAATCACATCATTTAAATGTGATTAAATAAAATTGTAATAAAGGCCTTGGTACTATAGTTTGATTTTATTCTAAGGTTGAAAACGAAAAAAATAGATTTTGTCACATGGGGTTAAACAGTTGCAACTCTCTCGCTCCTCGATCCTGTTGCTCCATAGATTGACTACTCATAATCCTTTTCAGCCCCCCTTCTCCATCCTAGATTTACCACCAGGGGGGGGTCTAAAAATGCGGTTTTACCCCGCCAATCCCATGTTACGTGTCTTCCCCTCTGCATTTTGCACCTCCACCCTCACAATGCCACCTAACACTCTGACTGCCCTCCAAAAAATTCTTACCACATTCCTTCTTACAACTCTCCTTTCCCACCATCTTTCTCGCTCACTTCTGGTTATGTTACCCTCCATTTCCCGACTACCATGTCATCTCCCACATCCACATCATTCATCTGTGTCATGATTAGTTGAAACTATGATTTTCCCTATACACCACATTGCCTTCAAACATGGTTTCAGAACAAATGAGGAAAACTAATCAGAAGATGAAAGAGATTTTTTCTATCAACATCCTCATGTACAAAAACATCTCTCAGTTTTTTAACAACTATTATGGTTTGGGATATACAAATGAAGCTTTGTAGACATATTTTCCGAAATTTTCCT
>Ga0181464_1001755_pt1 | contig 10864 bp, 11 predicted proteins | sample InSIn2gowninarea_FD_119074 | JGI IMG/M metagenome (GOLD analysis project Ga0181464, IMG submission 119074) | Clean room microbial communities from NASA Spacecraft Assembly Facility at Jet Propulsion Laboratory, Pasadena, California, USA -... ...
GAAGTTTTTGCATCCAGTAATTTGAGCGGTAGTAAAGTTACGGGGACGCTCGAAAATACTTTCTTTAGTCCCAGAAGCCGCCAGAGTGCCGTCAGACAGCACCAAAAGATTTTTACAAATTCGATAAGCTTCTTCTAAATTATGGGTAACGAATAGCGTTACACCTTGGTAATTGCTCAAAATAGCAATTAGCTGTTTTTCTAGCTGGCTGCGGAGATGAGTATCTAAAGCGGAAAATGGCTCATCTAGTAAAAGCACTTCTGGTTGCATTGCTAAAGCCCTCGCTAAGGCTACTCGCTGCTGCTGTCCGCCCGATAAGTTCTTAGGATGACGCGAACTCAGTCCTTGCAAGTGCATGAGGGTTATTAGCTCGTTTACGCGCCGATTTTGGTTTATTTTTGGCAAGTGTTGTAAGCCAAAAGCAATATTTTGAGCAACATTTAGGTGGGGAAACAAGGCATAATTTTGAAAGACAAAACCAATAGAGCGATCGCGTACAGGTAAATTTATTTGTTTAAGCGCGTCAAATAGCACTCGTCCATTTAAAACAATGCAGCCACTATCAGGCTTTTCTAACCCCGCAACACAGCGCAAAATCATACTTTTACCCGCTCCCGAAGCCCCCAATAATCCGAGGGGATGGTTATCAGCACTGAAGTTAGCGCTCAAAGTATAGTTAGGCAAAGATTTTTGGATATTTATAAGCAAATTATTTTCAATTCTTTTAAAAGTGGGTGTTGGGATTAGATAATGTTCATCTCTATGTTGGGAGATAGGTTTTTGGGTTGAGTTTGAGGCTTTTGCGACCCCAAAGTCCCCCAAACTTGGGGGACTTTGGGCCCAATAGTTTAAGCCAAAAGTTGCCGCTAGAGAAATTGCCACAATTATCACTACCCAAACCAAAGCCTTATCTATTTCCCCACCTTCGGCAGCAAAAAATATCGCAATGGGAATAGTTTGAGTTTCGCCAGGAATATTCCCCGCCAGCATCAAAGTTGCCCCAAATTCACCTAAAGCACGAGCAAAAGTTAAAATAGTTCCAGCAATAATCCCAGATTTGCTTAGAGGTAAAGTAATTTGCCAAAATACTCGCCATTCAGATGCGCCCAAAGTCCGCGCGGCGGAAAGCAAATTTGCATCTATTTGTTTAAATGTTCCCAACGCTGTTTTGTACATAAGCGGAAAAGCAACTACAATAGCTGCGATCGCCGTTGCATACCAAGTAAAAATTACTGTAATTCCTAATGGTTGCAACAGTTGCCCTAAACCATTTTTACCAAGCATTAATAGTAAAAACAAACCAACAACTGTCGGCGGCAAAACTAGCGGAAGTGTAAGTAAACCGTCGATTAAGTTTTTCCCTTTGCCGCGATAGTTAAATATCCACCAAGCCGTAGCAATTCCTAAAAAAAATGTAATTGCTGTAGCTATAAAAGTAGTTTTGAGCGATATCCAAAGCGGAGATAAATCTAAATTCATGAAATATATTTAATTTAATTATTCTCAACCTTGGTAAAACCATACTTTTTGTAAATATTATTAACTTCTTGGCTCAGTAAAAAATCTGTAAACTCTCTAGCTTGAGTAACGTTTTTACTACTTTGGATAACTGCAATAGGATACACTACTGGCGAATGCGATTTTGCGGGGGCGGTGGCAACAACTTCTACTAACTTTGACTGTTTAGTATCAGTAATATAAACAATACCTGCATCAACATTTTTTGTTTCTACATAACTTAAAACTTGACGAACATCTTTCGCAAAAACAAACTTTGGTTTAGTAGCTTCAAGTATTTGGTAATAACTTAAAACTTCCTGGGCATATTTTCCCGCAGGTACGCTATTAGGTTCGCCTAAAGCAATTTTTATAATGCGATCGCTCTTTAAATCTGCAAAACTAGAAACCTTGTTACTATTCTTCGGTACAATCAATACAATTTGATTGCCAAGCAAATTTTTTCGCGTGTCCGCAAGTAATAAGTTTTTACTTTCTAAGGCATCCATTTGTTTAGCCGCAGCCGAAATAAATATATCTACAGCCGCGCCTTGCTCAATTTGTTGCTGTAAAGCCCCAGAAGCGCCGAAATTATATGTAATTTTTACGTCTGGCTGCAATTTGGCATACTCTTTTTGTACTTCTGCTAGCAGATTTTGCAAACTCGCCGCCGCCGATACGGTTAACGAATTTGATTGTTTTGGGGTGCAGCTTATCAGTAATACAAATAAGAGTGCAATCGCGCTTAAATATAAACTTAGTTTTTGCCTCATTAGTTTTTAATTGCCACTATCCGCAAACGGCGATAATCTGCAAACCACTTACCATTTTTATATAATACTGGGCGCAACTGTTCTTCTACATTAGATAAAATTTTTGCTTGCGCTTTCGTAGAAAAAGCAGCTAAGGTACTATTTCTAAACATTTTAAGCCAATTAACTATTCCTTCTTCTCCATCTAAAGGAGTTGGACGAGCAAATAAGGTCGCAAAAGTTAGTTCAAAGCCTTGCTTTTCTAGCAAGCTGCCATACTCAATAATACTAGGAAAGTAATTAGGATTTAACACTTTTTCAATATCAGAAGTTTCACTACAAATTGCTTGTTTTAATGCAGTTTGAATTAAATTAATGTTTCCTTTTCCGCCAAACTCTGCAACAAAACGTCCACCAGGTTTAAGCGACTTCCAAACCCCAGCAATAACTTTTTCTGGTTGCTTGATCCAGTGCAGCACGGCATTAGAAAAAACTGCGTCAAATTCTACTTTAAAGTCTAAATTTATGGCGTCCAAAACAGCAAAATTTAACTTAGGGTAATTCGTTTGTGCTTGCAAAATCATCGTTTCTGCACTATCAATGCCCAGCACTTCCGCGCCGCAATTAGCAATTTTGTGAGTTAAGTGTCCCGTACCGCAACCAATATCTAGTATGCGTTCTTCTGGTTGTGGCGCTAATAACTCTATTAAATCTGTAGCCAATTGCGAGACAAATTTATGCTTAGTATCGTATAAATTAGCATTCCATTGTTGAACGTTACTATTCATGCCGTGATGGGGGTACAAATCTAATTTATGTATATCAGAAATGCGACGGAAACCGATTTAAAGGCGATCGTTAATATTTATAATGCTTCTATTCCCAGTCGTTTAGCAACGGCGGATTTAAACCCCGTATCGGTGGAAAGTCGCCTTGATTGGTTTTACCAGCATTCCTCTACCAGCCGCCCTATTTTGGTTGTAGAAACAGAGAAAGATATTTTAGGGTGGCTGAGTTTTCAATCATTTTACGGACGACCAGCCTATCAAGCAACCGCAGAAATTAGTATTTATGTCTCCCCAGCCTACCAACGCCAGCGCGTGGCGTACAAGCTACTTACAAACGCGATCGCCCTTAGTCCTAGTTTAGGCTTAACTACCTTAGTCGGGTTTATCTTCGCCCACAATCAGCCCAGCATCAAATTATTTGAGCTATTTGGCTTCCAAACTTGGGGACATTTGCCTCAAGTAGCTAATTTAGATGCAATTGAACGCGATTTATTAATTATGGGTCGTAAAATAACTTAAAATAACTTAACAGAAGTTCTATTTAAACTGATTACCTGTTTTAATTGCTGATTGGGAGCGTCGCTCCCCAGCCTTAATTTGCAGTGGTTCACTTCAAGAGGCTTCTACTAAAGCTAATTTTATCAGCAAGGGATTTGAGAAAAGTTGCTTGCTCAATCGGTGTTATTTAGGTATTCATGACTACATCAGAGATCAATTTTCAGAGCGTACCATCTGCTATTTCTAAGTCAGATATCAGTCTCAAAGATATTATCAAAACTTTACCAAAAGAGTGTTTTCAGCAAAATCAACGCAAAGCTTGGTCTAGAGCGTTTATAAACGTGCTGATGGTGGGCTTAGGCTATATGGGACTTGCTTTTGCTCCTTGGTATTTCTTGCCTTTACTATGGGTGTTTACAGGTACGGGGCTAACAGGATTTTTTGTAATTGCTCACGACTGCGGACATCGTTCTTTTGCAAAACGCCGTTGGGTAAACGATTTAGTAGGGCATATATTTATGATGCCGTTAATTTATCCATTTCACGGCTGGAGAATTAAGCATAATCATCACCATACTTACACCAATAATCTCGATCTTGATAACGCTTGGCGACCAATTACCCCTGAAAAATATGAAGGTTGGGGAAGTTTTAGACAATCAGTGTTTCAAGGATTTGCCAAAAATCGTTTTTGGTGGGTAGGTTCTATTGCTCATTGGGCGGTAACGCACTTTGATTTATCAAAATATCAGCCCAAAGAACGCTCCTATATTAAGCTTTCTGTTGCTGTTGTAGTTATTTTCGCTGCGATCGCTTTTCCCTTACTAATTGCCACGACCGGAATTTGGGGCGTAGTCAAGTTTTGGTTAATGCCTTGGATGGTATACCATTTCTGGATGAGTACCTTTACTTACTTTCACCATACAGCGCCGGATGTAAAGTTTGAAGAAGATAATAAATGGCAAGCTGCGATCGCGCAATTATCGGGTACTATTCACTGCAACTATCCGCGTTGGGTAGAATTTCTCTGTCACGATATCAACGTCCACGTACCGCACCATATTTCTACAGCGATTCCCTCTTACAATTTGCGCTTCGCTTATCAAAGTCTCCAAGACAATTGGGCGACGTACTTGCATGATGAGTGCAAATTTTCCTGGGCGTTGGTTAAGGACGTTACCGATAAATGTCATCTTTACGATGAAAAAGATTGCTATCAATCCTTTTCGGAGTATCAACAATCTAAGCAATAATTTTTGCTAGGGCTTGAGATAGAGACGTAATCTTAACGTCTCTATCTTCGGGCTTCGATTTGTCTAACTACAGTCAAAGCCGAATAACTAACCCCAGCAGTCCCTTCACCAGGATGAGTAGAATCGCCCACTAACCACAAATGCTTAATCGGGGTGCGATTAGCAAAACCAAAAGGGCCAAAAGTCGGGATTCTTTGCCCAATTCCACCCACAACGCCCAAATCGCGGGCGGTATACCGAGCAAAAGTGCGGGGAGTTGCAGCTTCTTGATACTTAATTGTTTCGGGGGTAAGACAGAAAAATTGCCTTAAGTGCGCGATCGCATTATCGGTATATTCTTGCTTCATTGCGTCGTAATCGCCCCGCCACCAAGGGTTAGGATCGACAAAGGAAGACGCGATAATCGTTGCAAGTCCCTCCGGTGCGCGTCCATCGCCAGGGTGACTGACGGATACAAACAAAGAATTATTTTCGCCAATATCTCCTTCCCCGTCGTAGAGAAATTGTAAGTGTGGCGGACAATTAACCGGAATCGCCTCTTGTTTTACACCCAAATACACCACAAAAGCCCCGGATGCTTGGGGGAGTTTGTCTACTCGGTGAGTGTAGCCTTTAGGTGCATTTTTCCCTAATAATTGCACCAAGTTTTGCACGGTGACATTAGCAACTATTTCATCGGCTATTTGCGTCCAAACTTCACCATTTTTTTGATTGCGGATAACTACACCTGTAGGTTTACCGTCTTTAATCTCAATATTTTCAACGGTATGGCGCATTAACAATTTACCGCCATCTCGTTCTAAAGCTTTTACCAATAAATCGCTCAATACCTGCATACTACCTTGCAAGTGAAATAATCCTTGAGGTAATTGGGAAACATTTAACGCCGTTGCAGCGTACAGTAGCGATGTTTCTTCCGCATCCACTTGAGAATAAAGCTTGAGTTGCAAATCTAAAAAAGTCCGCAAACGGCGATCGCCCTCTAGCCCACAGCCCCGCAGCGCATCGCCTACAGTCATAAAGGTATAGGGCAAGGTAATCAGCGTTCCAGGGCGTACAGCCTGCGTTAGCTGCCACAGATCCCACAAATTGCGGGGAGGTAGCACCGGATCGCGTCCTTGAAACGCCCAGCTTGCTTTAAATAAATCTTCCAATAATTTCCAAAAGTCTTGACTTCCAGGAAACTGTCTTAACCTTTCTTCTTGCCACTTTTCCCGGCTTCTCCATACGTTTATAGGTTCAGTTTCCCCCGGTAAATAAACCGCGCAAGCCGGATCGCAAGGTGTAGCTATAGGTAAATCTATCTCTAATTCCGAAAAAATACGATGATGAATCCCGCCAGGTTCTAAACCCGCTACTTGAGTTGCACCCACATCAAAGGTAAACCCCTGACGTTTAAAGGTAGAAGCACAGCCCCCAGGAACGATAGCTTGGTCTAAAATTATGACTTCGTAGCCGCGATGTGCTAATAATGCCCCTGCCGTTAAACCGCCAATTCCCGCCCCAATAACGACGATGCGGGATTTATTACTTTTTGCTGGGCTAGGCATAGATGAATAATGACAACGTACTATATAAAACTTAACATTATTCAAAACTTGCGTCAGAAGTTATTAAACTTTGGATTACACCGCCGCAAATGGCAAAGGTATTTTTATGAAAACTCCGCAGACGGTAAAGGCATTAGAAGAATTAGGGCGCGTTCAATTATCTAAAAGCTTTTTTATGCGGGAGTTTCTTTATTCAGAAATTGCTCAGATAGAAAACCTTAATAATATGCCCGAAAATTCAGAACTTGCGATCACATCTGGCAAAAACTTATGCGAAAAAGTATTAGAACCGCTCCAACAGCAGTTAGGAAGAATCAGCATTCGTTCGGCTTATCGTTCGCGGGAAGTGAACGCAAAAGGTGCAGAAAACAAAAATCAATACAACTGTGCAGCCAATGAAGCAAACTATGCCAAACACATTTGGGATGTTCGAGACAAGGACGGTTATATGGGCGCGACAGCCTGCATTATTGTTACTTCGTTTATACCTTACTACGAAAAAACCGGAGACTGGACGGCTTTAGCTTGGTGGATTTGCGATCGCATTCCCGATTACGCCGATTTAACATTTTTTCCCAAATATGCAGCTTTTAATATTAGCTGGCATGAAAATCCAAACTATCCTAAATCTATCTATAGCTATATAAAAAATCCGCACACTGGTAAGAGCAGTGGGTATTTAACAAAAGAAGGGATGAGCAATTTTACAGGTTTTCACGCCGAGTTTTATCAAGAATTTATCCAAGGATTGTGAAAGTAATAGCTCAAAGTCTTTCAAAAGTAAGGAAAACTGAGTTCTTTAATGCTGATTCCAAATGCAGAAAGTGCAGTAATTGATATTCGCAAGCTGCGTGATTATTGTCTGAATCTTGAACATGATGAAGGAAAACACAAAGCCCTACTATTTTTAACAATTTTTGGGATGACAGCGAAAGATGCGGAAAACTTGCGCCAAATTCTTCTAGAAGTTATCAAAACTCACGAAGCCAAGTTAGGGCGACAAGATGAATTTGGACAGCGCTATACTCTAGATTTTCAGCTTGAATGGCAAGATAGAAGTGGAATAGTTCGAAGTGGCTGGATGATCGAACGTGGCTTTAACATTCCTGAATTAAATACTTGCTACCCTCTATAATTTTTGAGGTATAAAACTATGACAGCAAAGGAAGTTCAATTATTAGATGTAGTTGCACTTACAGTCGATCTCCCCGAATATAACTTGTGGCGCGGACAGGTTGGTACAGTAGTGGAGATATTGGCTAATGGCGATGCCTTTGAAGTAGAATTTAGCGATCGCAACGGACGCACCTACGAATCAATTGGTTTGCGTGTAAATCAAATTATGGTGTTGCGTTTTGAGCCAGCATCTCCCGATTCTACCCGTGAAATGGTTACAGTGTAAGCAGTTTGATTTTGCTATCTACAGCTAATAACTCGAAACTTTTAGTGTGAATAATTCTTGTGATGTTGAACAAAAATCTCATACCTGGCATGGCAGTCTTAACTTAGTTTATGCCAAGCAGCAGGGAAAAACGCAGGTAATTAGTAGTCAAATGAAAGCGCCGTTAAAAGTACAACGTCCTTTTTATCCAGAAAACGGGGTTTGTCATAGTGTAGTGTTGCATACGGCGGGGGGAATTGTCGGAGGCGATCGCAATAGTCTATCTTTTCATCTCCAACCGAACGCCCAAGCTTTGATTACAACTGCAACAGCAAGTAAAATTTATCGTAGCGATCGCTTGCAAGCAAAGCAAAGTATACAGATACAAGTAGACGCGGATGCTTACTTAGAATGGTTGCCTCAAGAAACGATTGTATTTGATGGAGCAATTTATCGCCAAGATTTGCACGTTGAATTAGCACCAGGCGCTAAATGGCTAGGTTGGGAAATTACCCGTTTTGGGCGCACAGCTAGGGGAGAAAGGTTCTTAACTGGCGATTGGAAGTCGCATACAGAAGTTTGGCAGCAAGGAGTACCATTGTGGATTGATAGACAATGGCTACCTGGGGGAGAAAAAATTATTGATAGTCCTCATGGTTTAGCAGGACAGCCAATTGTGGGTAGTTTAGCTTGGATTGGGCAAGCGGTAGAACCGGAAATAGTCGAGAAAGCAAGGGTTTTATTTCCCCACAATAGTAGTAGCCAAGGGGGAGTAACTCGCTTACCAATGGGTTTATTGTGTCGCTATCGTGGATCTTCGACAACAGAAGTGCGAAACTGGTTTACGGAAGTTTGGCAATTATTGCGGGTTCTATTTTTAGAACGATCTATTTGCCTTCCCAGAGTTTGGCAACGATAAAGGAATTTATGCAACTTACACCCCAAGAAAAAGATAAATTACTAATTTTTACGGCGGCTTTAGTCGCTGAAAGACGTAAGCAAAGAGGCTTAAAGCTAAATTACCCCGAAGCTGTAGCTTACCTCTCCGCAGCCATCCTAGAAGGCGCTAGAGATGGGCAAACTGTAGCAGAATTAATGAGTTATGGCACAACTTTACTATCGCGCGATGAGGTAATGGCAGGAGTACCAGAAATGATTGAAGATGTACAAGTAGAAGCTACCTTTCCTGATGGCACAAAGCTAGTTACCGTCCACAATCCAATTTTGTAGTTTTAGACAAAGTTATGATTAAAGGCTAAATCCGGTTCGCTAAAGGTGCGCGTTTCTTCATCTAGCACTTTAATTAAACGGTTGTAAATTTCCTGCGCTTGTTGCGGCGAATCGCCAATACTTGTAACTCCAAGCTTGCCAAACTCCGAAAGGCAACCCATTAAGTGAAAAACTGTACCCGTTTCTGTGCCAGAGTCAAAATGCAGTCTGTGAGTAGCGATAATATCCATTAAATCGTTGGGTAATAATCCCTTATAGCGTTCTTTTTGCAGGTTATCGGTTGCCGTGTAATATTTTTCTCGTCCTTGCTGGCTGTAAAATAGCCCCGTCGAAAGGTCGTAGCGTCCGTTAGTTAATAGCTTCAAAGTCATAAATGGGTGCGTAGTCCCGCCTTTACGCAAATTGATTTCAATCGCCTGAATATCCCAAGTATCGCCATCACTTCCAGAATGGCGGACGGCAATAAAATCAACGCCAAATCTTTCTAAGGAACCTTTGGCTGCCAATATTCTGCCAACTTTTAACCCCAAATCCTGAATCCGCAAACGGTAAGCAATATCTGCGGGAAAACGGCAACCTAAATAAATTTGCCCATCGGGGCCGCCTAAAATTTGGTCGTGGGTAGATAATATTTCTACTTCGCCATTAGGAGTAATTCTCCCTTGGACGCTAGGACTGCGCTTTTCTTCGCCTTCGACAAATTCCTCAACTATTGCGCCAATTTCGGGAATCCGCCCAGAAAAATTCTCCCAGTTTTCTGACTTAGCTTGAAAGCGCATTTGTGCTAATTGCTGCCTAATTGCTGCTGGCTTTTCGGGAGAAGATAGGTTTTGAATTGGTCTTAAATCGAATAAAGCATTAGCTTCGCCGGAAATTCCTTCATTGAGTTTAACTACCAGGCGTTTTAACTGCGGCTTGCGTTCCCATAGTTCGCCAATAGCTGCAACTAACTCCTCTACATTCCACAAGCTTTCATTAGTTCCATCCGGGTAAGGAATGCCACCTTCAGCAAAAATTTGTCGGCTACCGCTTTTGGTTCCCCAGTTTTGCAATTTAGGATCGGACGCATACAAAGGTACGCCAATTTGCACGGATAAATCTCGCTCCCAGTCGGAGGAGTTGTAACAAATCATAAAAGACTTCCCAGGACGCAATGCTTGACGCAGCCGCGCCATCAACCGGGGACGTTCTAAGATTTTTTGCGTTAGGGGTTTATGGGAAGAATCGTAAGTAGAAAGTAATAATAAGCGATCGCGCGCGTGAGAAAAAGGTATCCCTGGCAATAACTGCAAATAGTAATCAATAACGCTGGGATGCAAGGGTTGAGACGTAACATAAATTAAGCGCGTGCGCGGATTTTGCAAGCGAATTAAAGAAAATAACAGCCTTTCTTCGTAGTGGTGAACCCCGTCAATTTTCAGCAATTCCCGCCGATCTAAACTCAAAGAAGGGATAACTAAAATATCTCCATCGCTGCGATCGAAGTCCTCTACTGTCTGCCAAAACTCGCGCAGACTTGCCTGCAACTGGCGAAATTGTAATTCTTGTTCCGATAAAAGAGAACTATCTATTATTTGCATCGCCTCAGTCCTGCCACGATCGCCTATAGTGCGATTTTACTGCGGCAGTCAAGATAAGCAAAATATATCTCTAGTAACAATCCTCAGATGAGGAGATGGGGAAACTTCAAAGATAGTTTAATCAAGTTGTTTTCCCCTTATCCCCTTGTCCTTTACTTAAATAACCGTACCATCCTTAATTACAGCATTTTTTAGCACTACGACAATGCCACTGCGAATGTAGAAACCCTGACTTTCTTTCTCAGCTTCTTCAACGCGATCTTTATTAATTATCTGCACGTCGCATCCTATCCGAGCATTTTTGTCAATTATCGCTCTACGAATAGTGCTATTTG
>Ga0181464_1001528_pt2 | contig 10859 bp, 4 predicted proteins | sample InSIn2gowninarea_FD_119074 | JGI IMG/M metagenome (GOLD analysis project Ga0181464, IMG submission 119074) | Clean room microbial communities from NASA Spacecraft Assembly Facility at Jet Propulsion Laboratory, Pasadena, California, USA -... ...
TTTCCATTTGATTTCTGTAGAACACGATTGTTGCATTTATTCTTGTAGACTAAGGTGTTGTTGCTTATTGAATTCAGTTGTTGTTACATTTCCTAGCTGCTGTTCCATTTCTTGGACTTTGGTGCTACAATAGAATTACCTGGGTGGATTGTGGTTGCTAAGGTTGACGTTGTAGAGGAATAATAGGGTGCTCGTCTCTCCTGAAACGAGTAAGACAACTTACCAACATTTTGTACTGAAAGTTGGAATTGCAATATAAAGTTTTAATTCCTATGCAAAGTTTTCGTTAAACCTATAACACGAGTTGGTGAACTATACGAGATTAGATGGAGAAACAATTAAATACTTTAAACTATATAATGGAAGTATTTAGAGTTTAAAGTGTAAGCAAATTCTTAGAAAAATTCTTGCTTTTTTTTGAAAAAAGTATTGAACATTTGAACTCTCATATTCTGTCATTAAGAAGTAGGGAATGTTTTGGATGAAGACAGACAGTCTCAGGTTAGGCTCGGGCTAGGTCAGATTGCATGAAGTATAAAAAGTAAAGAGAGAATTGTTATATGCTAGGTTTGGAAGTAATTTAGTGAGGAAGAGAAAGAATTCATAATGAGAATGTAGGCGAGCTATGATTAATTCCATGAGGGAAAATTGAAGAATTGTCTAGGAATAGTCCGAGTTCAATTATGGAGAGGTAGGTAGCGCCACATGGGAAGAGAGAAACCCTATAGACGTAAGGTCGCTACCTTGTCTGGTAGTTGAAAAAATCGTAATATTTGAAGAAAATCGATTGAAAAGCATATTGTACATACAAGAAAGAAGTTGAACAGATTACAGATAACCACAGAGACTGACATGTATAATATATGCATTTCTTAAAATAACATTATTTTAAATTAGAGCAGAACAATTACATTATGAAGAAACCAAATGTGCAAAAGTTGACTTCCATAAAATAACGAGTGTATTTCCTTAAAAGTTGATAGGTGAGGAAGCCCACAAAATTAGGAAGAAAATATTAGAGTTGGAAGGAGTTAATGAAGTTCTCACATCCATTGATATTGTTAAGCAAAAGTTGTTAACAACATGTATGTTGTCGATTGTTGATGGACTGGTAGCCCTCATGGAGGGTATAGACAAATCATGTTATTTTTTAAAGGAAAAGTGTGTAATGAACACCTAAGAGCTATCAGATATTCAATCGTTGGTGGAAGAAGGAGGAATTTAAAAACCTATTATGGCTGTGACCGAGTCCGTTCACCAAGGTTGTGAAGTCCATGAGAGGCATTAAGAGCCCGTTTCTATAACCCACAATTTTTAGAGTAGTTATCTTTAGAATAATTGTTAAGAAGAAGAATAACAAAAGTTATACAATGTAAATACTAAGAGGGAACCCAAGCCTTACCTCTAAAGTCCATGCAAGCTCACCGGTGAAGGGCTTAAGTTGCGACATTTCCACTTTCCAAGAATTTGAAACTCCTTCAAAATAAAGTAAGTTGGGTCGGATATCAACCCAAGTAAATGTATTAAAATGGTGATAAAATTTCACTGACTTTAATCAAAAAAGAAGAGGGCAAACCTAGACTTAGCCACTAAAGTGTCCCGACTAATTTGTGATCCCAACTAATTTGTGGAAAAAAATCTTGTAAGTAGCTGAAACTCCTCGTTGAAAGAGTAGGAAGGTAAGATTGAAGACCTAGGCATCAACGACAGCAAAACATCCATTTGTCATGGTATTCTTACGGTGATAACCCAACCCCTTCGATAGTTGTAGGTAAACCTTCGAGAAACAAGCTGAATAGATTACCAAAGAGAGATAGAGAGATCTATAATATATGCTATTTAAAAGGAAATTGTACATTACTTTGGCCACCCTTGTACTTTTTTTCTAAAATTCTAAAATGATAATTCCAACTTCTGATCCAAAACCTTTAAAATGACTATGAATAAATGAGAAAAGTGATCAATTGCATTTGTTTTCACTTATTTTTTAATAATTCTTTCTTTATATTGATAATATCGTTATACAAAGAATAGTAAGAAAACTTTGTTAACCAGTAATGAATCCCCTCAAGATCAATACAAAATATTAACAGTAACCTTAGCAACATCGAAGATTTAACATTAAACCTTAAGATATAAACGCACAAATTATTATCTTTAATTTAAATGGTTTATTAATTAATATTTATAAATTTTTAAATGGAAAAACCAAAAAATCAAAATACAGATAATGGATTTTTCGAAGATAAATTAATTTGAAATGAATATTTTTAAAAAATAATCTATCACTTTGTTATTAATTTATTTTCATAATAAAAAACTTTGTTAATATGAGGACTGTCAGATCAAGGGTATAATATTGCTATGTTAAGAGAAAACATAAGATCTATTGTTACAGGATGGATGTTGACAGATGTATATTCTTATTGTGTTAAAAAAAGGGCATGACAAGTTATTGGATAGATGTTAGTTAACTCTTGTATGCTAGGGAAAGAGGAATTGTAATCAAAGAATTGGTATCAATGGGATAAATCCTTATAGGTCTAAGAAAATGTAGGAACCCTTGACCCTGCCAGTAAAAGTTGTTTATGCATTATTGTAGAATAAAAAAAGCTCAACATAATCAAGCTAAGGAATCTGGACAAGAAGTTAAAGATTCAAAAATTTAAAACCTTGAGCTAAGAAAATAAACTAGCTCTCTTATATAACCTTAGCAATATAGAAGTGTTAACATTAAACCTTAAGATATAAACATGTACATTATTATCATTAATTTAAATGGTTTATTAATTATTATTTTATAGTTTTTTTAAATGGAAAAAAAAATAAAAAAATAAAAAATATAGATAATGATTTTTTCAAAAATGAATAATACATAATGAATTTTTCAAAGATAAATTAATTTGAAATGAATATTTTTAAAAATAATCTATCACTTTATTATTAATTTATTTTCATAACAAAAAACTTTGTTAATTCAAGGAATGTAGGATCGAGTTTATAATCTTGCTATGTTAAGGGAAATGTTATTGTTACAAGATGGATGTTGGCTGATGTATATTCTTATTGTGTTAAAGAAGATGGAATGAAAAGGTATGGAATGCAGATGTTAGTTAACTCCCATATGCTAGGGAAAGAGGAATTATAATCAAAGAATTGATATAAGTGTGATAAATCTTTAGAGGTCTAAGAAAATGTAGGAACCCTCAACCCTGTTAGTAAAAATTGTGTAGAATAAATAGAGCTCAACAAATTCAACGTAAGGACTCTGGAAAAAAAGTTAATTATCATATTGATTTTGGGAAAATAGAGGATATGGAGTTGGAACAAGCGAAGTGAGCATTCGAACGATGTCAGGATCAAGGATATCTGGGATAAATAAGTTGGTGTTGGTGAAATATTACCCTGTGGAAGCGAGTTAAGTCTACTTCCGAAACTAATGGCCCCAAATAGAGAATAATCCCTCTCCCTAATATTAATAACTACCCAAAGTACCAAGGGTTAGGTGCAACAAATCCCGACGAAGGTCAAGTTTCATATACTCTACAATAAGAGAAATTTCACTGGAAACATTAGCATAAAAACTAACACAGCACTGGTTACAAAATTACTGTAATTAAGAGCATTGCATGTAAACCAAAAAACTAAGATTTAATTAAGACAAAGAAACAAAACTCACACACACACATATATATATTAAAAGAACATTTTTTTAAACCAAAATTTGAGCAGAACAATTACATTATGAAGAAACCAAATGCACAAAAGTAAAATTTAATAAAATAGCGAGTGTATTTCCTTAAAAGTTGATGGGCGAGGAAGCCCACAAAATTATGAAGAAAATATTAGAGTTGGAAGGAGTTAATGAAACTCCCACACCCATTAATATTGTTAACTAAAATTTGTTAACAACATATATGTTGTCAATTATACATGGATCGGTAGCCCTCACGGAGGGTATAGACAAATCATGTTATTTTTTAAAGGAAAAGTCTCTGTGATGAACGCCTAAGAGTTATCAAATATTCAATTATTGGTGGAAGAAGGAGGCATTTAAAATTTCGGTATGGCTACGACCAAGTCAGTTCACCAAGGTTGTGAAGTCCACCAGAGGCATTAAGAGCCCATATCTGTAACCCACAATTTTCAGAGTAGTTATCTTCAAAATAATTGTTAAGGAGAAGAATAAGAAATGCTATACAATGTAATTACTAAGAGGAAACCCCAAGCCTTACCTCTAAAGTCCATACAAGCCCACCGGTGAAGGGCTTAAATCACTGAATTTATGTTTTCCAAGAATTTGAAACTCTGTGAAAATAAAGTAAGTTGGGTCAACTATCAACCCAAGTAAATGTATTACTATGGTAATAAAATTTCACCAACTTTAATCCAAAAAGAAGAGGAAAAACCTAGACTTAGCCACTGTAGTGTCCTGACTAATTCATGGTCCCAACTAATTTGTGGAAAAATATTGTAAGTAGTCAAAACTCCTCCTTGCAAGAGTAGGAAGGTTGGATCGAAGACCTCGGCATCAACAACAACAAAACATTCACTTGTCATGGTATGCTTGCAGTGATAACCCGATCCCTTCGATAGTTGTAGGTAAACTTTCCAGAAATGTTTTCTTGATAAACAATATGTAAGGATTGAAAACCAAAGTGTAGTTATAGGAAACAAGTTGAACAGATTACCAGAGAGAGAGATGTATAATATATGTGATTGAAAAGGAAATTGTACATTACTTTGGCCACCCTTGTACGTTTTTTTCTGAAATTCTAAAATGATAATTCTAGCTTCATATGCAAAACCTTTAAAATGATTATCAATGAATGAGAAAAGTGATCAATTGTATTTTTTTACTTATTTTTTAATAATACTTTCTTTACATTGATAATATCATTATATAAGTCCCAGATGCGAGTGAATAATCGGCACATAGGTATGAAGGAGGCGCAAAAGGTGGGCAAGTGGCAGCCCACAAGTGCCAAATCTAAATGCAGTAGGCTGGAAAATTGGCTTCGCACAAACATATTAATGGCAGCTTTAACTCTGCCTTCCCTAGAATTCGTTTTATGCACAATGGCTCCACGTTTGGTCCTCAATCCTGCTGCTTCTCCGCGTGCTTTTAGATCCATCACGGTGGTAGTTACTAGCGGTTCCTCAAAAGCCAACTCCATCCCCTACATTCCTTCAGCTCTGGTTAATGGTGCTTATAGCCATAAGCGTGTTCAGTCCTCATTATACTCAGCGTGTTCTCTCCTCAGTCACCTCCTAGCCTTTCCCTCTTCGTTTTTTAGTCTTTGCTGTTCTTCAACTACTAACAACATCCCCTACTTCCCTTCGGCTCTGGTTCCTAGTGCATACAGCTATAAGCGTGCTCAGTCGTTGTCGAGTGATAGAAATGTGTCTTTTTAACTCCTAATTACCTTCACATTAATTGTCTTCCCAGGGACAACTTTTTATTTCAAGAGTGTACTCAGTCTGAGGTGGCTATTTACTCAAGAGTAATGTTATGAAAGATGTAGTACAATGCTCAAAATACAAAAGTAAATGAATGCTTGAAAGAAAATCTACTTATAGCAAAATACCTTGAAGCCTAAATCATTCATTCAGAGAAATAAGCAATGTATTAGTCAAGGGTCTAGTAACAATAACTCATCCCTTTGGAAACTGACGTAACCAAAAGTAATCAAGGAACAAATCATAAATCTAGGGACTAGACAACAAATGCCAATGCCCACTAGAATTTCAGATCGTTCTACACACCAAAGTAATCAATAACGCAAATAATAGGAAATGGAACAGCAGCTAGGAAATGTAACAACAACTGAATTCAATAAGCAACAACACCTTAGTCTACAAGAATAAATGCAACAATCGTGTTCTACAGAAATCAAATGGAAATCCTTCACTCTTAAGGATGAATTGAACAACACACAAAAATGGAACAGCACTGATTAATGATGAAATATGGAACAACGCTTGAAAGCCAAATACAAATGCATAATAACTTAACACACGGCACACCATAATAGTAATCTGATCTGGTAATCCAATTATCAATCTCAGTTATAAAGAGTACGACTGTATTTCAGAATGGAACAGCAATGTCTATAAATTCAACAATCGCAAAGACATAATCACTAAGATGAATTCTGTAATATCAATGAATAAGTGCATAGCATAGAGGCTCTATAATTGAACCGCAACAATATTCCGTAAAGACCGGCGATATTATATTAGTGCTTAAAAGAACAGTAATACGTTGCAAAGTTAATACAATGGTTCTGTCCTCAGAAACTTTAATAAATCAAACATAACAGCGCGTGTGATGTAAACTAACAAAACATATCAGATTAACAAATAATGCTGATAAGCAAACCACGCATAAACCAAATGTAATAGTATAGCAACAGCAGCGTACTCCACCAGAGGTTGGGCCCTTAGCCGCCAGCGGATGCTGCTGGGTTACTTCAGATGAACAGAATGAATAGCAACTCCCGAATTAGGTATTAATCATTAAATGGTAAAATCATTACAATAGCTGAAGCTTTGAGACTTACAGCATGAAACAATCCCTTCTTCTTCCTATCCTATCATGAATCCTTGCTTCTAAATCTCTAATTCAAATCATCAATTCTCCCTCATTTTTCCATCCCCAAATCATCCCCCTCTCTGATCTCTGTTCTGATTTAAATAAAGAGAGATTAGAGAGAAGTTACAATAAAGATAAGTACAACATGATTTCTATTACAAAATTGGTTTGCTTCTAACCAATTGATCAACAAGAACAAGGCAAATTTGGCTTTGCAGCTGAGATTTGGAGGACGACCGCAACAACAAATCTGAGAAAATCATGCTCAAAGAATCCTGCGTTTCTCTCAGTACAAGCTGAATTTGGGAAAACCCTTCCTTACTAAAGTTAATTGGGTCTGTTATGGAAAAAACCCATGTTCTAGATCTTCCAGATTCTACTTCATTTTCTCAGAATCTCAACCGCAAAATTGTCACTTCTTATTCCAGCGAATTTCTGAGTTAGCACTTTTAATGATCAAATCTTCAACCTGGAAATTATCTTAAAGGCTAAAAATGGTGAATAATGTTACAAATGATTTATTAAAACTATCATTGATAAAATCATGCATAATCATCAATTTATTAGAAATAAAGGAGAAGAAATAATAGTTTTACATAAGAGCATAAATCATCATAAAATAGAATTATATGATAAATTATGACAAATGACGTGATGAAGAATGGTAGAAATGGGTGGAATAAGTGTTCACAAGTGATAATGATAATGGCATATTAACGGCCCAACAATCGTCTTTACTCTCAGTGTGTTTACTCCTCAGTTGCTTCCCAGCTATTCCATCTCCATCAATTAGTCCTGCTCTTCACAATATGCCAAGAGAAAGGCCAAGAATGGGGTGCAGACGGGGCAATTCTCATGGTCGAGCCTCCCGCCAGCCTTCCTCAACTACTTCGGACCCCTCGTTCGATGCATCAGAGTTTTCGGCTTCAGCTATCTTGCTACACGAAGTGGTAGGGGTAGGGGAAGGGGGCATATTAGAGCCGATGTCTATGCACATCAATCTCACTCGCACACTGCCAGTTTCTGGATGCCTTATTCTCTAGGAAACTCTTCCTTCGTCATTTTTGTGACAATTGAAATGAGTGAGAACGCGGGGGATTCGGGGGAGGCTCATTAGGGAGCACCTCTGGAACATAGGATGGCAAACCAAAACATCTCCCAGTCAATGAACACATGAGGATTGCCAACAATGAACACAATATTCAATGCTGGCCCAAGCGCGCCAGCGAGAGGTGACCCCTCAACCTCAACGGCCCATCCCTCTGATTCCAAAGACTCAGATCAATTTGGGTGCCGAATCACAGAAGAACAGCCATCAACCTCAGATGAAGACTGAACAAGTAGGCGCTTTCGGTTTTTTTGGTCAGCTACTGAAGAAGAAGCTCAACTCGCTATGGATACACAGTTTTCATGCTTGTAAGCTCGCTGATTCTGGTCTTTGTCAATTCTACAGGTCGGTCTCCACCTTGAGGATGGCCTTCTCCCATATGTTAGTGTTTGTTCATGTTTATGTTTCTGTCGGAATATGTCCAAAAGATAGCTATGGACAAGTCAGTCCCGTAATACTGTATGGGTCAGTTTTCAGTTACTGTTTGGGTCAGTTTTTGGTTTGGTCATTATCCAGACATGGAATCTAATGTTTTCAGATATTAAAAACTCTGATGTAAGTCAACAAGCAGGTTCTCTAGTCAGTTCGTCAAGAGTGTTTTTGCAAGAATGCCAACTCCATGGCTAGAACTCTTGAGGCATCTGCCTCGCTATATTATCTTTTTGTATTAATATAGGAGTAGACCAATTAAGAAAAAAAATATCATTATATAAGAATAGTAATAAAACTTTGTTAACAGATAATGAATCCCCTCTTGAAGAGGACAGTCAATAAAAAAAATTAACAATAACCTTAGCAACATCGAAGTGTTAACATTAAACCTTAAGATATAAACATGCAAATTATTATCTTTAATTTAAATGGTTTATTAATTATTATTTATAGTTTGTTTAAATGGAAAAAATATCCAAAAACACATATAATGAAATTTTCAAAGATAAATTAATTTGGAATGAATATTTTTAAAAAATAATCTATCACTTTATTATTAATTTATTTCCATGATAAAAAGCTTGTTAATACGAGGACTGTCGGATTGAGTGTATAATATTGCTATGTTAAGAAAAAAGAAGTTATTGTTACAGGGTGGATGTTGAATGATGTATATTTTTATTGTGTTAAAAAAATGGCATGACAGGTTATTGAATATATGTTATTTAACTCCCGTATGCTAGGGAAAGAGGAATTGTAATGAAAGAATTGGTATCAGTGTAATAAACCCCTACAGGTCCAAGAAAATGTTGGAACCCTCAACCCTGTTAGTAAAAATTGTTTATGCATTGTTGTAGAATAAACAAAGCTCAACAGAATCAGGCTAAATACTTTGGACAAGAAGTTAAAGAGTCAGAAATTAAAAACCTTGAGCTAAGAAAATAAACTAGCTATCTTATATAACCTTGGCAACATCGAAGTGTTACCATTAAACCTTAAGATATAAACACGTAAATTATTATCTTTAATTTAAATGGTTTATTAATTACTATTTTATAGTTTTTTTAAATGGAAGAAAATCAAAATATAGATAACGAATTTTTCAAAAGTGAATAATAGATAATGAATTTTTCAAAGATAAATTAATTTGAAATGAATATTTTAAAAAATAATCTATCACTTTATTATTAATTTATTTTCATAATAAAAGACTTTGTTAATACAAGAATCGCTGGATCGAGTGTATAATCTTGTTATGTTAGGATAAAACATAAAAGTTATTGTTACAAGATAGATGTTGGCAGATGTAAATTCTTATTGTGCTAAAGAAGATGGTATGATAGGTTATGGAATACATATTTTAGTTAACTCCCATATGTTTGCGAAGGAGGAACTATAATCAAAGAATTGATATCAGTGTGATAAATCTTTAGAGGTCCAAGAAAATGTAGGAACCCTCAACCCTATTAGTAAAAATTATGTAGAATAAACAGAGCTCAACATAATCAACATAAGGACTCTGGACAAGAAGTTAATTATCATATTAATTTCGTGAAAATAGAGGATATGGAGTTGGAACAAGTGAAGTGAGCATTCGGATCGATAATTCGGTGTTAGTGAAATATTACCCTGTGGAAGCAGGTTAAGTTTCCTTCTGTTATGCAACCAACTCACAAAATAGACGAAAGAGGTAGATCAACGACTTCAAAAGTAGCCTCTACAAGGGAGAAACCACCTTTACATTATGCAAATGAACAATTCTTAGATGATACAAATGAAAAAACCTCCTTTTTATGTATATGAGTCTAAGGGGTCAGAATATAATCAGAGTCGACATAACAATAATAATGTAAGGGAGCAATAATTACAATAGTGGGCTTCTTTGGGGCACAATAATAATAGTACAGGGACAACATGGGCACAACAATAACAATAAGGAGCTACAATGACAATAATAAGAAGGGAATACACTAGTATTATAGGGACCTAGCATGCCCCTCTCCTTCAAAAAAATGTTGTCCTCAATGCTTGAGCAGTTATGGATGCTTCTGTATAAAATTTTCATCTCTCCATGTGGAATCTTCAATAGGTAAGTTCTTCCACTTAATGAGATATTTTGAAATTGATTGATTTCGTAGCTGTCGAGTTCTTGTTTCTATGATAATTTAGGTTCCAATATGATTTTTCCTTCCTCATCAAGTTTTGGAAATATTGTTTAAACTGGAAGCTTGTCACTTGTAACCTTCTTTAAGCATGAAACATGGAAAAATGGTTGTACTCGGGAAGATGCAGGAAGTTCCAATTTGTATGCCATAGTACCAATCTTTTGCAACACCTTGTATGAACCATAATACGTATGTGATAATTTATTATCCTTGTTAGCTTTCTTGCGGAACATTTTTTTGTATGGTTGTAGCCATAAAAATACCCAGTCACCTACATCAAAAATTCTTTCTTTGCGATGTTGATTTTCCTGTTGCTTCATTTTATTTTGTGCCAAACTGAGGGTATCCTTTAAGAGTTGGAGAAATTTTTGTTGATGCTCGATGTGATCTTCAACTGCTTGAACCTTAGAATTTTCTCTTAAATATGATGTGATGGCCAGTGGATGAAATCCATAAAGTGCCATAAATGGGGTCATTTTTGCTGCAATATGGAAGGAAGTGCTATACCACCATTCAGCCAGAGGTAACCATTTGACCCATTGTGTATGTTTATCATCCT
>Ga0181464_1001763_pt1 | contig 10848 bp, 8 predicted proteins | sample InSIn2gowninarea_FD_119074 | JGI IMG/M metagenome (GOLD analysis project Ga0181464, IMG submission 119074) | Clean room microbial communities from NASA Spacecraft Assembly Facility at Jet Propulsion Laboratory, Pasadena, California, USA -... ...
TTTTACATTTAGAATAAGATTTTTGAAAATAAATAAACAAATGATAAACGCACTATTTTAACAAAGAGACTAAGAATATGCAATTAAATTTCAAAAGTGTGGTGATCAAATTCAATAATTAAGATTAAACAACCATCATTGTATGTCAAAATTCCAAAATATGAGATTAATCAGATTTGTGTATGAATCAAATTTGTGTCAAGTAACTTCGCCCAATATGGATAATTTAATTTCCACCCCTTGAGATTACTTACAGCTAGGAAAAAAATCGAAAATTTGGTAAAAAGATAAAGCAACCTTATTCATTAAATTCAGCGGTTGGAATGAATTAAATTAATTCCATTTAAATTTAGTAGTTGATGTGGGTGGTATTTTTTTCATCGGGAAAAATTGCAATTTTCTATTAAAAAGAGAAAATTATATGTTGTAGTGGCATGTGAAGCATATACTATATGTTCTATTAAAAAGAGAAAATTACATGTTGTAGATGAATGTACAGCATATGCTATATGTTGGGCTATAGCCATCAAAAATAAATCTATGCAAAATTATCCATACAGGGTATATTGTGACTGTTCATGAAAATGTTATATACATTCTATTAAAAGCTATATGTTGGGCTATAGCCATCAAAAATAAATCTATGCAAAATTATCCATACAGGGTATAGTGACTGTTCATGAAAATGTTATATACATTCTATTAAAAAGAGAAAATTGCATGTTGTAGGTGCATGTGCATCATATGCTATATGTTGGGCAGTAGCCATAAAAAGTAAGTCTATGCAAAATTACCCATACAGGGTATATTGTGATTGTTTGTAGCCATCAAAAATAAGAAAATAAGTCTATGCAAAATTCATGAAAATGTTATATACAGGAAATTATATACCATAAACACTTGAAAATTGCAAATATATACTACAAACCCGCTGGTAAAATGAGATTATATACCATAGACTGTTAAAAAGTGCAAATATATACTACAAACCCCCTCTAGTAAAATGAAATTATATATCATACACTGTTAAAAAGTGCAAATATATACTATAAACCCACTGGTAAAATTGATCAATGTATGGCCGATGATAGTATTCAAAATGATGGACACCCTCTTGTTCCTATATAAGCCATATCCCCCTAGGCTGGATTGTGGCCGCCTTGGATAGCTGGTTGGAAACTTGATTTCGCTTTCTGTAAATATGTTGACAAGAAATATATTCAAATTGTGATTTAAATAACATAACTTCATCCAATATATTTCTGAGTGAGTGCAGTTTATGTGGGTGGTATTAATTAGGAAAACAAGCAATTATTTGTCAAAATCATGAGTGAGAATTTGCATTGTTTTTTAATTTTTTATATATTCATGGGAGAGGTTGTTGGTTAGTGGATAATATGTTGAAACTGTTGATGGTTTTATGAAACTATGTGTTGGTTGTATTCATTGTAGAATTTAAGAAGCACTAATAAATTATATTATGGTAAAGTATGGAGCTTCATAAATATGTTGGACGTAGAATATTTTGTTTTAAATTTCACTTTTTAAAGCATGGAGCTTAATAAATATGTTGGATGTGGAATAGTTTGTTTTAAAGTAGACTTTAGAATGATAAGAAAAACAATGGTTAAATGGCACCAGGTAAAAGTACCAATAAAAGCCACAAGTCTATTTTATTTTTTTGTGTTATTACTTAATATAATTCCCAAAAAAATAAATATAAAAAGAGAAAATGTAAAAAGAAGTATCATACTAGTCATCATACAGAAAAGTAAAAGTAAAAATAATGAAAGTCAAAAAAGAGGATGTGAAAAAAAATAAAGGGTGTGAAAAAAATAAAATAAAGGATGTGAAAAAAAATTAAAGGATGTGAAAAAAATTAATGAAAAAGAGATTGATAAAGAAAAAGAAAAATTAGGGAAGGAAGAAGAATGAGATAATATAGCAAGTAAAAGGTAAAAATAAGTGGAAAAGTAAACATAAAGTATATATAGATAATTATGGAAACATATAATAAGATTAATAAGGCAAAATAGCATGAATGAGATGAGAATAATGAACTAAATAAAATTAAACATAAGGAGAGAAAAAATAATTGAGCAAAGAAAAGTGATATATATATATATATAGAGCATTTTAAAAGGAGATTCACTACCACTTTACCAAGAAAATACTTACCATGTAAATAAGCCTTACTACAATGCCATTAAATATATAAATTTCTTGGTATCTAAGTTTACTGAAATTATTGAATTTTGATGTGTATAAAAAAGGGTAAAATATATTTTTGAGAATGATATTATATAAATTTAAATCCATATATTTGTGATATAATTATTTCAAAAACTTTACATATTTAAATTATTTATATTACAGTGTAAAGAGTTGAAAAACTAAAATAGAATGTAATTTGGAATTGATATTATAAAAATAATTGTATAAAAGCTTGTTTAAATAGAATTAAATATATTTATTGTGGTCAAACCTTTATAAGCTAAAGTATAAAATTATATTTTATAGGTTTTGGGTAGTAAGGAATTAATAATATTGTTATGTAATATTATTATTAATAGACATATTAATATTTTAGTATTTATTGAATATATGGATAGGAATTTCTTTCATACACTTCTTATAGGATTTTGAAGTTCGCAATCAAGTAAGGAGATAATGGAATTATTATGTAGTCAAGATTTATCTTAAGCATCATTAAGTGTTTCATACCATGAACTCAATGGGCCATTAGATATATGAAATTGGTTGACACTAGCTATGCGGAAAAGATGTGGATAAATTATAATTGGGATAATAGTAGTAATCTATCCTAGAATATGATGGGCGATTTAGGATTTAGGAAATAGTCATGATGAAATAACTTAGCATGATGTTGTTATTTGATTTAAAAAAAAACATGTCACTTTCAAGCTTCAATACCTAGTCAAATGGTAGAAAAGGAATTAGCATCAATTCTACACCAATGGTCACGTATTTGGGGGAAATTATACCACATGTCCTTCAAGAGAGTCATTTAGAAAAACATTGAGTTCAATAAATGGATGGTTTTTTCTTCATTTCATGTTACATGAAGACTTCTAATATCTCTAAAATCAAGATGGATGATAAAATTGTTATATATACTATGAATCATATATATATATATATAGTTTACACTTACCATGTTTTATGTGGTTGGGAATGTTGATTTCATGACAAAATAAGAGGTCTCTCCTAATTAATAGCGTATTTATTTAATTTTTGCATGGAATTGGGTCACCTTTTGGGAAAATAGTTTGTTGTCTTATTTTTATTTTATGTAGGGTTTGATTTAGTATTTAAAGTTTTCACTCATGAATGTATGTTACATCTATATTTTATTTAAATTCATTTTCTAAATATAGCACCTTGTTTCCTTTTTCATGTAAATGAGAATGTTCTATCCATTTAATAGTATCAATTAAAGAGTATTCTAACCACACAATCCATCATGCTCAATTTATTCATGATTGGACTCCACTCTCTCGTCTTCTAATTATTCATTTCAACCCTATTTTGTTGCCTCTCATGTGTGGCAACATAACGCCTTGGCTTTTTTTCTAGAATATTGAATTTAAATGTGTTCAATGTCTCTTTCTTTTCAGGTTGTATTAGGTAGGTCTCATTATGTTATTCATTTGTTTGATTACGATGTTGGTTCAATGCTTTGATTTCATGACATAGACTTGTTCTCATTTGTTATTTAATTTATTTTTATAAGCCTCAATATTTGATAGGGTTTATTTATGTGGGTTGATTGTGTATTATAATGGTGTGGGTATGGTTGCATTGTCTCATGAGATGTAAATAAGAGAGATATTTTGTATTTATAAACCTTTATAAGGGTGAAATTCCTTAATGTTAATTTATTATTTGTAAAGATATATATTGGGATGAGTAAGATAAGAGGGAAATGACAGTGCAAAAGAAATTACTTGAATAAGACCTTGACTAGACCCCTACTAGCCATGACAGCCATTTATTCAAACATATCACAAATATGTAATCTACAAGTGTAATTAACATATCTGAGCATAGGGTTATCATACTTAGATGGGAATCACTAAGAGACAATTGATGCCTCAACACATTGACTTCCATCTCATCCATTAGGTCATAGATACATTGTTCATTCATCTACAATTAAAAACATGATAAGATCCATACATAGCTACTTTCATAAAACACATATATAACTAGCATAATAGCAACGGAAATACCAATGAAATCACAACCATATGATCCACATATAAACCAATATAATACTCATAGAAATAAAAGGAGAAATAACCTCATATTGATGAGGCGAAATCCAAACTCGGGATGGGACTCCCACATTCTAGCCGACCGTAGAATGGCTAAGCCAAATCTTTCTTCATCCATTCACCCTCATTCCATATTCCAAGCATGAATGTGGGATCTCATAGAACACATCAATCCAAAACCATCCAAGGCTTCCAAAGGCCATCCACCCCAACCCATCGGATAGTGGTTCCACCTCACGGTCGGACATCACAAATCCATCATCAGATTGGTCTCTATCCAAGCCTTCCAGGGCTTCTAGAGTGTTTACTCCAACCAAGGCTTCCAGGACTAGTAACTCAACCCACATCTATCGTTAGGCTTCCAAAATTTTTTTCCAACCAAGGCTTCTAAGACTAGTAACTCAACCCACCAAGGGCTTCCAGAGGATTTCTCCAGCCAAGTCTTCTAGGACTAGTAACTCAACCCAAGGTGTTACAAGGATTTTAGAGCATTTCTCCAACCAGGGCTTCCATGAACTAATAACTCAACCTAATGTAAGAAAACATGAGAACCAATCAAAACAAAAAGAACAAAAAGAAGGAGGAAATAAACCCACAATATCCATGGCTATCGAGGGAATGGAAAGGCTAGGCATTCCATTGTCAATCCAGGCAATCCTCATTGCTAGTGACAGATCATGACCAAAAATCCACATGCATATGCCATGAATGCCAAAACTAGTGAGGAAAACATACATGCAACTTGTTATCTATAAGAGAGTCTTGTTGTAGTTGTTGATCCTGATGTCTTCTTGCACTTTTCTACTATTCCTTTTCCTTCTTATTCAAAAAATCAAAGTATACCACACCCTCCAAGAGTTCTCCAAGAAAAACTCTAAGTATCCAAGAGTATGAGAGAGAGAGAGATAGAATAATTAGAGAGCTCCAATACTGAATGGACAAAAGGTTACTAATTGATCCTTAGAATACTTTTTATGAATGAGGCCTCTATTTTCTTCGTTTTCCATTATTTTCCTCCCCGCATGCAACCTGTGACCTTTCACCTCCCTTTTCTCCTAATTTCCATTATTTTCATAAATAAATGTGCCAAAAAATGTCATTTTTCCTTTCCAAAGCCTTATCCATTGCCTTTGCCAATTTACTTAGGCCTTAATAACCAAATGAACACCCACACTAGGATGTCTTGCCCAACATTCAGCTTGGAATAAGTGTCCCATCAACCGTGGTTATTATTTTTCCTTTATTAACTTTTATTATGTGGAATTTTCACGAGGGTTGTTATATTAGCTTCATTTTATGTTGGAACGCTTGTCTTTACCACCTACTCCTCTTCCTAATTTAGGTCAATTATATATTAAGGAAGATTCTTATCAAGATAAGACTTGTTTTGCTAGCCCATTAACTATTGTAACTCATTTTGTTTTTCTTCTTCCTTTCATCATCTTTCTTCGTCTACAATTACCATATTACCTTGTTCTACTCACTAGTTATTGTATAATATTTTCTTATTTATATCTTCTAAGTTTCTCCCTAACTCTTTCTTCCTTTGTTTCCCTTCATCTCTACTTCTTTGTAATGCTAACTCTTCTTGGGGAGAATCCTATTCAAATTCTTTCACGTTTCTTCTTTAGTATTGCACTAAATATCTTGTTCTTGAAGTATCGTATTTTTCCCATCTTCGATAGCTTTTATCTCTTCTTCTTGTTTTCGCCTAAATTCTTCTGATTTTATTTCCTCCTCTACTTATTTTTTAATTATTTCTCCTTGGTTTATTACCTCAACATATTCCTCTAAATCTAAATATATCAATAGTGATATTATATTAGGCCTTTCTCTCCAAAACTTGGCCCCATTGTTTTGGATCCTCAATGTATACTTCTTATTGCAACCTCTCATTGGTGTATGGAAAATTTTATGGAACTTTCTTAGCACATTTGGGCAATAAGTCCTTGGGGTCATGTCTCCCATATTGGCTAGTGTTAAACTCTTATTCTAGATGGATTACAACCTCTTTCTTTGCATTTTTAGTATCCTTGACAAAATAGGTGCAAAATAGTTCCCAAGATAAAAATTGTAGGGTATAAAGAAACTTTTCTTGTCCTTGAATAAGGGGGCATTGAAGCCTTGTAGAATATTTTGATAGAAATTTTTTCCATAAACTAATTTTGGAAACATATGCTTGTAGAAGTTTGGATTAACTAATTGAACCATATATCACAAGATATGTTTGCTTTTCATTGATACACAAATTTACAATGTATGCAATGATTTTATTTTCCTGTTAGACAACCTTGGACATTCTTTACATAAAATAATAACATATAAAGGTGTGAAGAAAGAATCACATATCACTGAATAGGATTTCTTATATTTGTTTTCCTATAACATACTAAAGTAAACATGGACTAGGGTCTCTAAAACCTTCCAATTAAGACTCAATCTAGGAAAATTATTTCTTGTACAAACCACATCAAGCAATTTGGAAGCCATGTAGAATTAAGGCATTACACCTAGCTTCAGGTTTTGGGCTTGCTCAATTCTAATAATGTGTTATTTAACAGTTATAACTTCCCAATTGAACATATTTCCATGGATAGCCATGACATGAGCCAAAGAAATACATGATTTGTTAACCAAGAGCAATATTTCACTCCATATAACTTGCATAACATGACCATAATGTACAAGTAGGGTTGCCATAAACTTGTCATAGTGTAAAAACATCTAGACCAATTGAAATATTTTTAAATAATCCATCCATTAATTCACCATAATTTTGTCTATGTCATGCTAATCCTAGAAATTGGTCACGAAATCATTGTTGACCAACACCTTTGATTCTAGGAACTTATAACACTTGGTAACGTCCTACATGAGAAGTTTCGCCATGGACAATCCCTTCTCATGATTAATTGCATATTTCTTACATTTGGTATTATTGATATCCATTCAAGTGCTTCCACAATGTTAAACATTGAGTCCCTCATTGTATTTTAATGTAATCGAGACCTTGGAGAATTGGAAATATTGTATCATCAATTTCTCCAAGAGTGGGGTAATTATGCAACATCGACTTGGGAAGTTCTTCATTCTTAAATTTCATGAACAATACGTTCTATCATAATATGAAAAATTGTGTCTTAATGATAAGCTCAATATCTTTGTACATTGATAATTGCACAAACATGTTCCTCAGGGGCAACTTGATCACTTTCTCAACACCCTTTGTTAGCTTCATCCCTTCCATAAACAAGAGGATGGATGCTTCCCCTAGCTCCTTTCCTTTCCCTTTTAACTTTTTCATGGGTTTATTGAATGAAGATCCCCCTCGAAAACATTATACTTACAACCAACAATGTAATTAGTACGACAATTACCAATATTTGTGATACTTATCACATACTACAATGGAATTGGTGAGTGATGATGTAGATTTATCAGAATCTACAGACACTCAACATTAGCCAAATCAATCCCAATTGAATCGCTTTCTTGAGATAGGGAGACAAAAAAATCGTGTGCAAACACCAATTACAAATATTTCGAGCTACTTGTCGAGAAACACAATAATTTCATATCATAAGAAATCACAAGGATTAGGTGTTTAGAAATAACTTTGAGGAAATGAAATGTTAGAGTTAGAACTTTAAGGGAAATGCACAAATCTATGTGCCTAAATGAGTTAAAGATTTATCATTTTGATTTGATTTTACATGTTTTTGGGCTTAAATTCTACCTTTGACCATCAAATTCATCATTAATAACAAGTATGATCCATTATTGATGAGAAAAAAAAGTTTTTTTTTTTCATTTTTTTCTGACACTTTTTGAAAATATTCCTCTTTGGAATGCTTCACTTTATTGAAACTCGACAAAAATGTGTATTAAGGAAAATACTTGTAATTTTGGTACTTTTCATAAACCCCTAAAAGTGTATTTTAGGAATATTCCTTTAACTCAATTAGGGTTCTTTGCTTCATTTATCGAGATTCAATCATAGATGCATCAAAAACCACAAAAACATTATTTTAACAATTAAAAATAGACATATGAATAGAATAGATTAGGAATATTCCCGTAGCATTCAAAGAAAACTTGCCCCATTACATTTTCTAACAGACACATGAAGATTTATGAGTGCACTTCATTTCTCTTATTAGGACTTTAAGATAAATTCAAACTACCTATATATTTTATGTATCCCTAATCATCATTGTTTAGGAGAAAATATGGACTCTAAAGAGTTTACCAACACTTTCTAAAATTAGGAAGCATCTAAAAACAATTGGAGCCCAGAAGAAATACTAAAACTCAAAAAAGCTATTCGTGATATTTAAAATCCTAGACCTCTAACTATCACTGTTCAGGTGGAAGGTTGATCATATCAAATATTATCAGTGTTTGATGAAAATATCAACCCCCAACCATTGATGCTCGAGGAACACCTAATATGTTACACATTTCTACACACCTTTGATGATTTATTATCCTTACAATGAAAATTGGCTTATGGGCACTTTTAGGTCTAACCTATGACATGCCTATTAAAGGTTTATGAAACTATGTTTTGGCATTGGTGCCCAAATAAAAACAAACACTTCAATTCCTTTTTCTTTGACCTCTGTAGGCTTATCGGTGATCTATGAAATAGTCTAATATTTCATATTTTTCTTCATATATTAAAGTTTTCTTATTTTCTAATAAAATATGAGATTTTGTGGTTTTCTTACTAATATGAAATCATGTATCAAATAGTTAAAAAAACAAATGAAGTCTATAAAGGGATAAACTCCTTAAAATATAGGACAGCAATAATGCATAATAAAAGTGATAAAGAAAATTCATACCCAAGATGTAGCAACCCTTATTTTTACCCTTCATATAAATATTATTATATGAATTGATCATGTAAATTTATATGAATTATAAATGATGTCTAGACTGGGAGTAGACATGGAGTTAGAGTTTGTGGAGGTGAATTTGTTTGGGAATGGCTTCGGGAATACCCAAACTTTGAATGTTGCAACTAATATCCACCTATATCCTCATTGCATTAAAAATAAGTTGTATAAGAATTAAAATTGACTTTGGGTGCCTAAGAAAAGGATGAGACTGTAACACCCTCCTCACACATCCACCCAAGTAATCATGCCAATTGGGTAAACATGCGATGAGAGGCTACTATTATAGGATTCAACCTCCTATTGGACCTTAAGGAAGTGGAATCAATGGAAACATCACACACAGTCATCCAACATCGGCTTCATAATCCTGAGGATACATGTCACCCACTCAAACATCCTTTCCCTAGGTCCCACTGATGTTCTGGACATCTTAGGCCTCATTCGCTCTCATGCTATAGGCACGGGGGTGACCAGAAACCCAAAGTCACTCTCACAGGCTTCCTTTTCAGCGGCTAGAGACTAAATTTGTCAGTTTTGTGCCAACAACCCTGGGATTTAAGCCACTTTTTAAGGCCCAAAGCTCGGGACACTGCCCAGAATGGAGTGATAGCTTAAAATTAGTAAAAGTACAAGGAAATAATGATGTAAAAGTAATAAGCTGAACAAGACCTTATCCAAACCCCTACTAGCCATGCCAAGAATTTTGTCAAACATATCATCAAGATGTAACCTATCTATGTACACAACAAAATTAAGTATAGGGATCTCATACTTATCTGAGAATCACTATGAACCATTGTTCCCTTATTTCATTTACTACATTATCATCTATTAGGCCATAGATACATTATCAATTCATTTACAAGTCAAAACATGTTGAGAGACATACATACATGTTGTCATAAAACAAACATATAACTAGCATAATAGGGACAAAAATATCATAAACATATCAGCCATAAGATCCACATATAATCCATCAAAATTCTCATAAAAATACAACAAGAAATAACCATTCAATAATGATGCAAAATCCAAACTTGAGATGGGACTTCCACGTTCCACCCAACCATAGAATGGCTAAGCCAATCTCTCTTTACCCATTCACCCCTATGCCATATTCCGAGCATGAATGTGGGACTCAAATCAAAAGAACCAACCAGGTAATACCGACGCTAAACCACCTCACCCTCATCAATAAAAATTAGGCTTTACCATAATCCATCCTAGATCACTAAGTAAATAGAATGAACACATCATAATAGGGTTTACCATGATCTCCACCCAATCACTAGGCCAAACAAGCATGGATGCCACTAGATTTCTCCACCTACATCGTGAGGAATTTTCCTCTCTCCTAGTCTCTCAATCTCTACTGCAATCTAAACCTCGATCACCAGGCCCTAAACTGATGCCCACTCTCCAGGCTTTACCACATATACCAAACCTGAGATTACTAGTCCCAATAGAGATAAAACCACCTCTTGGCTATACCATATATTTTTCCATTTACTGGAAAGGTTTCCTAGGCCCACCGAGGCAACACAATCTTGGCTTTACCACAACCCACAGTCTAGCTCAAGGGTCACTAGGCCAGTGGATTTACTGTGATCCACAGTTTAGATTGCAGTAGAGATTGAGAGACT
>Ga0181464_1001765_pt1 | contig 10845 bp, 9 predicted proteins | sample InSIn2gowninarea_FD_119074 | JGI IMG/M metagenome (GOLD analysis project Ga0181464, IMG submission 119074) | Clean room microbial communities from NASA Spacecraft Assembly Facility at Jet Propulsion Laboratory, Pasadena, California, USA -... ...
CTGTGAAGCCGTTAGAGTTGCACCTTTGCAGTCTGCATTAATCTTCTTTCCCTAATAGTCATCTACTTACCACGCTCGAACTATTATCGGGTGCAGAGATGGTTTAAAAAGCCGATTTACTTCGCTCCATACTTCTCTTACCCGAAATACTGCACTGCGATTAACCCTTAATTCCCGCTCCTTTATCACCTCTATTACTTGTTGATAAAAAAGCGGGTAGCTGAAGTACCAGCCTACTACACCCTCAAGATAATTATGGACTGGTAGACCCGCCACTTAAACAAATTTAGAATTCCTCCGATGCAGGTAAAAGTGTTTTTTCTAGAGGCATTATTCAGCTAACTATTTTGTGCAACATCACCCTTGTTTGAATCTTTTAATTAAACCCACATTTGTTTAAGCAAAATTATGATTTCAATCCAGTGGTTACTAAACAAAAGCCTCAACATTAAATTTGCAGTCAGTTGTACCCTAAGTTTAGCGCTGATTGTAAATCCAGCAGTTCTAGCGACTTATGTACCTGGCGAACAAAAACCCGTTCCTACTGACCGCAGATCGGATGGAGGAACAACTAGGGGGCGTTCTTCTGAAGAACTACCACTAACCGTTCTTGCTCCCCGTAATTATGTTGGACAGACGATCTCTCAGCGTCCTACCTTTGCTTAGTTTGTTCCTCGTGACTTTGCCGCCAAGCCAGTAAAATTTGTGCTTTACGAGTGGGTTCCAAGTGGTAAGCCTAAAGAAGTTCGCAAGCTATCTTTACAAAGTGTATCGGGGATTATGAAGTTGTCTCCGTTTTCCCAGAACGACTCAGGACTACAACAGGGAAAAGAATATCTCTGGCAGGTTGTAATCCAGTGGGATTTAGATAATCCATCAAGTGATTTAGTAAGCGAGGCGAATATTGAAGTTGTAAGCGCGCCAGCCTCTATGCAAAGTAAATTAAGTAGAGCAGTTAATAGTGTTGAGAAAGTCAATATTTACGCTGAAGCAGGTTTATGGTACGACGCGCTAGGAGAAGCCCTCAAGCTAGCTGAAACGTCGAAACTAGGGAAGGTCGGTTCAGCTTTGTTGAGCGATTTAGTTAAATCCGAAGCACCAAAAACTATACTAGAATTGCCACCAAAAGAACGGGATGCGATGGAAAATCAGCTTAATAATTTGCGACAGATTGCTAACAAAGCTGGTTAGCTCAAAAGAGCTAACCCTAAAACTAGGTACAAACAAAAATAAAAGATGTTCGTTGGGCAGGATAAATATATTTTGTTTTATTTAATCAATGCCTGCTGTGCTTTTTGGGAGGGTTTGCGATCGCCAGCACTCTGTAAAACTTTGCGACTACTTTTTGTTGATAAGCATCTCCTGGGAAAGTAAGTTTTGTACTCTCGTAGGTACTCCAAAGTCCTCAACCCTTGGTCTGCTACACTTAAGTTAAACGGTCTTTACAGTTATTTCCCTGACTTTGTGTATCTCAAAATTAACATCGTTTGTTCAAATTTTTCTGGGCATACTCACGTAATCATCTCAGTTATGCTCTTTTAAAGTATCTAACTTACTCGTAACCATTGGGGTTTATTTTAGTTTTCTCATCTTCTCCTACCCTTTGGCAATAAGTCTATTATTTACTTTCAATTAATACGCACAAAAAATGTATTGAAGCACATTTTTTACAAATAACCTAACTTAATGTGTTTAACTATTTTGGTTTTTAAAGGTATTTTTTCGCGCTTATTCAAAAATTTTTAGTTGTCAAAATTGAATTAGTAAATTGCTAAAGGAGATTTTTACTCCAAATACTTTCGCAATGCAATTATTTTGCTTGCCTTTTCTTTTGTATACTTTCAAATGTGCTGAACTCTGCATTTTGCGTAGCACATAAGCTTTTTTAAGCACTTATATCCTTGTTATGCTACACCAATTTTAAATTTGAATTAGTACATAAGTCTAATTGTATTAACTGGAAGATCGCTTAATCTGAGTGTATTGAAACGAATTAGATATCTGGTCATGCTGAATTCGATTCTTCAAACTCTTGCTGAAATGTTGACTAGCGGATCTGTTCTCACTAGCACCGAGCAAATAGATTTCAGTCATCCTTCAAGCTTGGAAAATAGTAATAGAGAGCTATTACTTAATCTCTATCTCTATGATGTTCGGATCAGCAAAAAAATGCCAAATAATGGCAGGCAGGTTGAACGCCATTTTGATGAGTCAAGGCAAGTTGCAGAAGTTAGTAGAGCGCCCAGTTGGTTCGATATCTCTATTGTAATTACAGCGCGCGATCGCACTGTATTAGGAGAGCATCGTCTTTTATCTGAAACTTTACTACTGTTAATGCGTAGTCGAGTATTGCGGGAGGAGTTTTTAACGCCTGACCTGCGCGGTCATGGCAACTTATCATTGTCCGTTACTAACGATCCGCCTATTGATGTAGGAAGTTTATGGAGTTCTCTTTCTATCTCCATTCGACCTGCTATTTATTTAACGGTAACTGTTCCCTTTAATGTATGGAGAAAAACAACTGTACCGTTGGTCACTGAGCGACAGTTTAGGGTCAATGATTCAATTCCAGCTACTAGCAAGAGTGGAGCTAGAATTCAGCGAGTTGCCATTGCTGGTATTGTCAAAAATACTATAAGCTCCAAGCCATTAAGACAAGTTCAAGTCTTACTTCAGGGAACAGAAAAATCAGTGATTAGCAACGATGAAGGGTATTTTATCTTTGAAAACTTGGTTTCTGGGAACTACATTTTACACCTGAAACGATTTGGCTATCAATCTAAGCGTTGCAATGTTTTTGTAGGCAAAGAATCGTGTACCCCCAAAGAAATATTACTTATGCCCTCCTTCTAGATTTCTGTATCAATCAATCATTCAAATCAAGGAACACTTAACATGGCTAGACTAGACTACTTTGCACCAGGCGTTTACGTTGAGGAAGTCGATCGCGGAAGTCGCCCAATTGAGGGCGTTAGTACATCGGTAGCTGGATTTATTGGCTTTACTGAAGATATACGCGGCGGTGCGGAACTTTTTAAGCCAATGCTAGTTACAAGCTGGACTCAGTATCTTGAATACTTTGCTCGGCGCAACTCTAACGGCTTCACAGATTTTGATGCCTATTTACCTTTCTCAGTAAGAGGATATTTTCTTAACGGCGGCGGACGTTGCTGGATTACAAGTATTGGGACGCAACTACCCGGTATTGGTAAAGATAATGCAAATCGGCAAGCACCACTATTAGAAATTCCCAGGCGTGGCAATCGTCCCAGCTTAAATTTATCCATCCGACCCGAACACTTTGATGATGGGCCTATTACAATCGAAATTCAAGATGGACAGCCTCGTGCGTTACTCCCAGCGAGTGATGGCGATGAAGCGAGCGACCAGTCCCAAGAATCGGCAATCGATCCCGAAGAAACACCCTATCACAATCCTGGAGAGTTCTTCTCTATAAAGGTGTGCCAAGATGACCAAGTGCTTGAAGAATACAATCATCTGAGTATGGATTCAAACCCTCAAACGCAGGTAGCTACCTATGTTGTTGAGGCCCTAAAAAACTCTGAGTATATTTTAATTGGAGATATCGCTCAACCAGGACAGCCGTTATCCCGACGACCCTTAAATGGCGAGTATGAATTGCTGCCACCCGTGCCTAATTATACACCAGAAAAATTTGCGCGTGAAGTTGAAGGCGATCGCAGCGATCGCACTGGCGTACTGGGTATCTTTGAAATCGACGAAATTACAATGATCTGTTTTCCAGATTTAATGCGAGCCTATGAAGCTCAAGTTTTAAGCCTTGACCAAGTTCATGGTGTGATGGAAACTATGGTGAGCATGTCGGAAGGTTCTACAAGTGGCGATATGCCAGGACCAACGAATCGCATGGTAGTGTTAGATCCACCACCCGATCGCGTCAAACCTCAAGATGTCGTCAATTGGTTAGATGAATTTGGTCGTCGTTCCATGTTTGGGGCCCTCTATTATCCCTGGGTGAAAGTACCCAATCCTCGAAATGCAGGGCGCTCAATTCTTATTCCTCCTTCTGGTCATATGATGGGCGTATGGGGTCGAACGGATGAATCGCGGGGAGTTTATAAAGCTCCTGCAAATGAAGTCCCAAGGGGAATCACTGGGTTAGCCTACGATGTCAACTTTAGAGAGCAAGAACTTCTCAACCCACTAGGTATCAATTGTATTCGCAAATTTCCCAACCGAGGAATTCGGATTTGGGGTGCTAGAACCCTAGTGGAACCAGACAAAACTGAATGGCGCTATATCAGTGTGAGAAGGCTAATTAGTTATATTGAACGCTCGATTGAAGCTGGAACTCAGTGGGCTGTCTTTGAACCGAACGATGAAGAACTTTGGACGCAAGTTAAGTATACCGTAAGTAATTTTTTAGAGCGGATATGGCGCGAGGGTGCATTGTTTGGGGCTACTCCTAACCAAGCGTTTTACGTCAAATGCGATGCTGAAAACAATACACCGGAAACAATGACGTTAGGGCGCTTATATATTGATGTTGGTGTATGCCCTGTGCGTCCGGCTGAATTTGTAGTCTTTCGCATCAGCCAATGGAATGCTCTGGAAACAGAACAAAACTAACAATACTATTGCACGAATAATCTATTACCCCCTAACCCCCCAATCTTGGGGTGAACCAGATCGCAAATCCCCCAACGCATGGGGGATTTAGGGGGGAATCTCGATTTATGCGCATAGGTCTAATCATCTTCTCAATCCAACTATTAATCAAACAAAATAACTAGGAGAAAATCATGCCAGGAGATAAAGAACTCATCAACTGTTCGGACTTTTACTTTAGCGCAGGGTCTAAGGTCAAAGACTTACCAGTCCAACAGTTCAGTAATATGGGAATGGAGGCTACTACTACTGAGCAGGTTGCTGGAACTGGGAAAGATGGAGTCAAAATCAGACAATCGAAGCCAGGGCCTGTTAAATCGGTGAACCCAACGATTGTTTTGGCTGGCTGTAAAGATAAGAGTGCCTATCAATGGTTTGAAAAAGTTAATCCTTTTGGGAAAGACAAACCTCAGTATCAAGATCAACTTGAAGATGCAAAACTCACTGCATATGCAGACGGAAAGAAAGTTATGGAATGGCAGATCAAGGAATGCTTTCCCTGCAAGTATACGGTTTCTGCAATGAAGGCTGGCGATGCAGGATTAGTTACTGAAACGATCGAGTTAGTCGCTCGAGAGATCAAGCGTGAAGAATAGCTAATATTTCCTTACTCTCACGCAAAAATTACTTGCCCTCTATTAATAGAGGGCAAACCTTCTCTTTTAATCCTGTTTGATTTGGCAATTAAAATATTTTGGAGCGACAAAATAAATCATGGCAAAGTTACCTAGAAGCCCGATTTTTTTTACTGGAGCTAATTTCTCTGTAGGTTTAAAGCTTGATGGTTCAAGCGACTTTGTAGATGCAATCTTCTTAGAATGTCAAGGATTCAACTACTCGCAGGATGTAATTGAGTTTAGTGAAGTTACTTCCGGTCGATGGGGTAAGGCAAGCAAAGGAAAATTTGTACAAACAAAACTTCCCAGTCATGCCAAAAGTGGGAATTTAACACTGCTTCGAGGAATGACAAGTTCGATGGCTTTATGGAACTGGTTTGAGTTGACTCAAGATGGCAACTGGGCTAAACAAAGAAGAAATGCTCTTTTAACAATCTATGATGATGGAGAACCCCAGGCAAGATTTGAACTTACAGCAGCCTGGCCTACCAGATACAAATTTTCAGATGTCAAATCAAATAGTCAACAGCTAGAGATTGAAGAAGTCGAAGTAGCTTATGAAGGATTTAAGCGTGTGAAGGTTTAGTCGTCCTAACTTTAATATCTATCAGTAAAGACTTTTTAAAGGCGAAATATGAGTAACGGATTAGAAATCGCCGCAGTTACAGCGATTCTCAAAAACTTATTGGAAGATGGTTTAGTTCAAAATTCAGCACTGTCGAGTATGGGAAATGTGCTAGTAACCACACTCCCCCCAGATCAGATTTCTATTGGAGTCGATGGTCAACCTCAGCTAAATTTGTTTCTCTACCAGGTTTTGCAAAATCGTAATGCAGACTTGAGTAAGAGCGATCGGTCAGCCCAGCATCAAACCAGTGCAGAGAAAGGTACAATTCTCCCCTTAGCCATCAATCTCCATTATATATTGACCGCCTACGGAAACAAAGACTTTCAGACGGAAATACTGTTGGGTTATGTCATGCAACTCATGCATCAAACTCCAGTTTTATCCAACGCCAGGATTCGAGCAGCGCTAAATCATATCGCAACTATCAATCGTTCCGGTCTTTTGGCACAAGCGATCGAATCGACTTCTGTTGAAGCTTTGACCGAGCAGTTAGACCAAGTAAATATTGCACCAAACTTATTTGATACAGAGCGAATGTCCCGATTGTGGTCGCTCTTACATAGTTCTTATCGACCTTCAATTGCTTACGAGGTATCGATGGTGTTTATTGGATCTCAGAAATCTTCACTTGCTCCAGGTTCTAGTAAAGGGGCATTGAATCAGCCGCGTATCCACAGAGTTAACGCATCGCCATCGACAAATGGCGAGATTGTCGCAGGCAGTAGTCTAATTGTCTATGGGAAGAACCTGAGTGCGGATGTGACTCGGCTTCGACTAAACGGAGGAGAGAATATATTAGAACCAGAAATTGTTGAAGACAACAGAATTTTATTCAAACTACCTCAAAATCTACCTGCTGGGGTTCAGAAGGTTCAAGTTGTTCATCAACAACTATATAAGTACCAAAACGATCGAGAATTAGAGGTAGTGTCGAACGAGCAAACTTTTGTTTTACATCCAACTGTAGACGATAACCCTATTTTAGCTCTTAAAGACTAATGTATGCGGCTACATCAAGTATGAAAAATTAGCCAAGTCACTGACGAGTTTATAAGTCGCTGGTTGGATCTAATCAAAGTTTCAACGCCCGCGATCGCGCTTTTTAAGCTTAAGACAGACAAGCTAAAGTGCGATCGCCACAACAATAAATTTTTAATTCACGGTAAATTTGAACCAGATTTTGACCGTTTGAACCATATCTAAAGCACAAGGATCACCAACGATGAAAAAAATTCTTGAGAATATAAAACATCCACGGCAGGAACATAAACGTCGTCAGGCAGAACGACAAGAACGTTGGCAGGGAGAGCAACAGCAGGGAGAATCGTCGCAAGTACGACCTCCATCACTAACGTCTGGCGACTTTGAAAGAGAATTTGCAGCGCAAAACGCGAATCGGGACTCACTGGATAGCAACCGTTCTATACCAAGATATATGCTTCATACAACCTCAAAGAGCAATGCAGATAACATAGCACAAACGGGGGCTACAAACATCTTATGGAGGACAGGAGGGAGGACTTAGCAAAAACGTGGCGACCAGAAATATGTAGAAAATTCTCAAGGCGTGGTTCATGGTACTCCTAGCAGGAGAATAGCCGACGCTTATGCAGACTACGCTGGAGAAGACAGGGCCTTCATAGGTTTCAGAAACGTACATCCCGAATCAACACAGAGAGATCGAGATTCCCGGGCCTCATACTCCATAAGTAAATCAATTCCCCACAAACAAGTCGTACCGGTACGACCCGAGAAAGTCGCAGAGGGGGACACGGGTGTCCCGATTTACCCTTAGAAGTAATGATTTGTTGTAGGCGTGATTAACCCTCCCCTGGCTAAAGTCGTTTGCGCCCTTAACAATTAGCTCAGTAGTTTTTTGGCAGTGTAGGGCATCTATACTGAACACAACGCCCTCCAAATGCAACGTTTCAAGCATTGTTTGTACTACTTTTAATTGGCGTTGTTGTACGAATAGAGAGAAGGGTAAATTTTATCAATCACCTATTTCCTTGCCACACTCAGCCTAAGTATGAAGACGAAAGCTAAAGCCAAATACACAGTTCGTAACTGGAAGAAGTATAATGCAGCACGATTTTGAAGTCTGGTACCAAGCCAACCACAACTATTCAATTGCCGCTTTCGATCTACTCCACAATCTTCTACAAAACTCGATCGCTCAATCTGAAAACGATCCTGACGCAAGATCTTCAAACACCGATCGCGATCGATCTAAACTCTTGAAGATAGCTTCTGAAATGTCATTGTCTCCAGCTTTTGAGCAAATTTGTCAAAGCTTTAGACTTTCAGAATTTGAGTTTTATATACTGGTTTTTTGCGCTGCCATTGAACTCGATTCGCGTTTTCCAGGGTTATGCACTAAAGCCTATAATGACGAGAACTACTACTATCCAACATTTGGGTTAGCTCTCAAAGCTTTACCAAATCCTCATTGGAGTGCATTAGCTCCTGATGGAGCGCTTCGCTACTGGAAGCTCATCGATTTAGGTTCGGGTAATAGCCTTTTAAATAAACAATTGTTTATAGATGAGAGAATCCTTCATTACCTTCAAGGTATCCAAACGACAGACCCACTATTAACAGGACTTACTGGGCTACCTTCAGAGCGTTCCAATCGACTAATTCCCTCTCATCAGAGCTTGGCTGATAAAATAGCCGCGTTATGGCATCTAAGTTCATCTCAATATCTTCCCCCCATCATTCAACTGTGCGGTTCAGAGATAGAAGATAAGATAGATATTGCCCAAGTCGTTTGTCACCAACTTGGGCGACGCATCAGTCTCCTAAACGGCGATCGCATTCCTCTAAACTCTAACGACTTAACTTTTTTCACTCGCCGATTGCAGAGAGAATGTATTTTAGAGCAGCGGGCGCTCCTGCTCAATTGCGATGATACGGATCTTTTCGATCTAGAACAACGTGCTGCGCTCAATCAACTTCTGGAGGAATTTTCAGGGTTTATCGTTATCACAACGCGCCTTCCACTCCAAGAGTTAAAGCGTAAGATGATTCGCTTTGATATTCCCAAACCAGAACCCCAAGAACAGTTAGTCACCTGGCAAGGCTCTGTAGACGAACTCAAAACCCAACTCAACGGACAAGGCACGCTAATCCCAAACTCAGAACAGTTGTCTCAAGATTTGCAAGCACTCACATCTCAGTTTTACTTAAGCACTTCTACAATTCGTAGTGCCTGTACAGCAGCCATTGGACAATTGACAAAGCAATCTACTCTTTCCTTCAAACAGGTATTATGGGAAAATTGTCGCGTTCAAGCGCGACCTGGTTTAGATAAACTTGCAGAGCGGATTGAATCTAAATTGACCTGGGAAGATTTGGTATTGCCACCTCTACAAAAGCATACCTTAGAGCAAATTTCAGCCCACGTTCGCCAAAAGGCTAAGGTATACGAAACGTGGGGATTTGCCGCTAAAAGTAGACGCGGACTGGGGATTACAGCGCTATTTTCTGGCCCTAGCGGAACCGGAAAAACTCTGGCAGCAGGGGTTCTTGCCAACGAGCTAAACCTCGATCTTTATAAAATTGAACTTTCTGCTGTTGTCAGTAAGTACATTGGCGAAACCGAGAAAAACCTACAGCAAATTTTTGATGCGGCAGAAAGCGGTGGTGTAATTTTGCTTTTTGATGAGGCAGATTCTATTTTTGGCAAACGCAGTGAAGTTAAAGATTCTAAAGATCGCAACGCCAATCTAGAAGTTAGTTATTTACTTCAGCGAATGGAATCTTATCCTGGAATGGCTATTTTGACGACAAATTTACAGAGTAATTTAGACTCTGCATTTATGCGGCGAATTCGGTTCGTGACTCAATTTTCTCTGCCAGATGCTACCCATCGAGCAGAAATTTGGCGACGAATTTTTCCACCCGATACGCCAACAGAAGGATTAAATGTTGAAAAACTGGCTCAACTTAACGCTCCTGGCGGTAATATTCGCATTATTGCCCTCAACTCAGCTTTTATGGCTGCCGATGCTGAGGAGCCTGTCCAAATGAAGCATATTCTTAAAGCGACTCAAGCAGAGTATGAAAAACTAGGGAAATCTCTAACGAGTGTAGAAATTTCTGGCTGGGTTTAAGGTGGTTCTATTGCAGAGAATATTTAAAAAAACGCTGAAAACAGTTGCGTTGCAAAATAGGGGTGTATTGCAAAAATACTTGGAGTGATAAGTTTCTTTAGTAGTAAGTTATTAGGTAATATTAGTATTCATAATTATGGATGTGCGATCGCCTAATTTCAGCAATAATTCAATTCTCTTATTTTAGCCAATACTTTAAAGGCGCTCTAAGCAACCGTTTCGCTATCTGTTTTACATTAACATCAGGATGCAATGGCGCTTCGTAGGGGTTGTTAATGCCTGTAAAATGTTATATTCCTAGTACGTGCTTTTCTATATAGTCCCTTTACATCTCTTTGTTCGCAGACAAATACAGGCTCATTTACAAAGACTTCAATAAAATCTACTAGCTATTGCCGTGCGGCGGTTCTTTGACTGCGGTAGGGTGAAATAACGCCCACTATTGCGATCGCACCTTGAATAATTAAACCATTTGCAACTTCAATAATTCGCCTCGTGTTTTCTTCGCGATCGGCTTTAGTAAAACCTAAATCTTTGCCCAAACTTTGACGCAGGGTATCGCCATCAAGCAAAACAACACTGCAACAGTGCGATCGCAATTCTTTTTCTATAGCCTGACCAATTGTAGTTTTGCCTGCGCCACTTAATCGAGTAAACAAAATTGTTATTCCACGCGGTTTCATGTTAGGGATGAGGACTCAACAATCAGGTTTTGGACAAAACTATGAGAATCCGCTCTAAAATGCCTGAACCAAATATAGCCCTACAAATTTACGTTAAGACGTAAAATAAGAAATAAAAACAACGATTATGCCTGCTCCCTACAGTGAAGATT
>Ga0181464_1000616_pt1 | contig 10835 bp, 13 predicted proteins | sample InSIn2gowninarea_FD_119074 | JGI IMG/M metagenome (GOLD analysis project Ga0181464, IMG submission 119074) | Clean room microbial communities from NASA Spacecraft Assembly Facility at Jet Propulsion Laboratory, Pasadena, California, USA -... ...
GGGCATCTTCTAGACTACTTCGGTGAGCAAATGTAAAAAAGACACTGACGTGATTGCTGTTTTTGCTATGTAGGAATTGCATTCTATATATATATGGCAATTAATGCACATTCATTATTCTCATTGTATGATCCAGCGCTACCGATATAAAATAATAAAATACAGGGAAGATGCGTAATGTAAGTGTAAACCTACGCCTCAACTGCTCTAAACGAAATCTGCAAGCAGCAAATAGTCGATTAATTAAATTTATTTGAAATTTGTATCAATGTGATTATTTAGTGTCTGGTTAATAGATTAAATATTGGAGTTGTCTTTAGTGTGATTTTTAATAGATTAAATATTGGAGTTGTCTTTAGTGTGATTTTTTGGAAATTCTGGTGACGGAATCCGGGGGAAAAAATTGAGGTTAAATGTTGATTTGTATTATTTAAAATGGTTTTTTAACCGAATATTTGGATTCAGCACCCTGAAAAACCTCAAGATGCTTTGATTGTGCAGAAATTAGCTATCAAACTTGAGATTTCAATAAATTGCAGCCAGATTTTATAGAAATTTCAAGAAAAGCTTCCAAAAAGTCTCACTAAAGACAACTCCTTAAAAGTTTAGAGTTATTTGAGGTGACTACCTTTTATTAATTAAAATTTAGTAAATCTAAATAACATGGTTTTTTTAAATAACAATAAACATTTTTAGCTGTTGAAATATATAAAACATATGGGTTAACGAAAGAAGATTCAAAACTTTTTTTTTTTTTTTGAAGACTTGAAAAATGTTTCAAAAAATATCCATTTTTAGGTTGCTATCTTTCATGGTGCAGGAAACGTATGAACATATATCCACCGTAACGCTCTCTCTGTCACAAACCTATGGTACGTTTGTTGACCCCAACCGGAACTCTGGTAAAGCTAAATTGACAAACAATAAAGCCGAAAGCGAAGTGGTTGGATGTACGCACATGTATGGTCTGTAGCTTGACATTTCATCGCGGGCATGTATGGTATGCAATTAGACATTTCTAGTTGATTAGCTTGATAAGACACCAAATTATAAATCGAAGTGGAGGATTGCTTCACATGACAGTTTACGAGCATAGGATTAGTTTGATAGATTATATAATTGTCTGTTTTAAATAGAAAATCAGAGAGATATCACACCACACGAATCATATTATTGTTTTTTAATTGATGTCGATGGTTATTTATTTATACAAATCATATTTATTGGTTTTCGTTGATGTCTATAGATTATTGATTATGACACATCTAGATAGCTATTATAACTCACACATAGGAAAATGACTACTTATAGATTGACGTTTGGAACTCACAACACATGGAAGCATTACTTTCAACAACTCACACATAGGAAAACAACTATTTCTAGATTGAGGTTTGAGAACTCACAATGACAACTCATAACACATGGAAGCATTACTTCCAACAACCTCTCTTAATGCTTACACGTAACAAACACAAAAAAAAACTTACATTACAACAATAAATTAATCTTTGTCAGGTTTGTCTCATATGGAAATCGGGGAAATTTTAAGGATGGGAAATTATCTTGAAGTTTAAAAATATTGGCCAATCTCATTTGTCCCTAATACACAAATTAAGCATGGAAAATTATCTTGAAGTTTAAAAATATTGGTGAATCTCACTGGTTGCTAATACACAAACTATAAAATGTTTATTGATGTATTTGTAAGATTATTCCAATTTATAATGATTTTATATATACTCTATATATCATATTAGCTATTTTTAAAGTAAAATAAATTTATGTTGTAAAGTTTTGGGGAATCATTTTTATAAAAAATGGAAATTGGGGATTTTCTTTTTGGAAAAATCATGAAAAAATAGCCCACCTATGAATATTAGCCCCTAAAATTTTCCATGACTAGCATTCATATCTACTCTGAAATCTCACAGTTTTGGCTCTCTTCACCACACTTTCGAGCTTCCCACTTGATCCATTTAAGACATAACCACTGCAGAATTAACATTTTTCAACCTCTTGGAGCACAATGGGTCAGTATTGATACTGAATCATCCCATGGAACTGCCACCATCTCTTCAAGATATGGCCTTCTGCTATATTTAACAATTATTTAGGATATCATTCTGGGTATAGAATGTCTTCGACAACGAATTCTACAACTCAACCTTCTAAAATTAACCTGTAATGAATTAACCAAAATCGAATTAAACAAACACACGATAGAAAAATTGAAATGTATTTTACTTTTAGAACAGTTGCAGAGGTTGTTTTGGTGCCCCCTCATCACTATTTGATTCTGAAAAGTCATCCAAGTTGACTATGTTTACAATTTCCTTACACTTCAGATCCCTTGCATGATTCTACAATTTCAGGTTGTATGTCTGTATTTGTGATAGTAGAAGCATCTTGTTGAGCTCTTCATTTTTTTAATCTTTGTTTTAGAAAATAGTGCAAGTTCATGCTCACCACCAACATGTGAAGCTTCTAAATTTACCTTTTTCTCGTAAGCTAAAAGAGAAGATACCATTTCTTCTACTGATTGAGAGGACATGTGGATTAATGTGAATACAATGTTTCTATACATGGGAGATGGGTTGTTTAATAGAATTTCTTTAGCATCACATGTATCTAACTTCAAACCAATTTTAGCTAATTGCCTAAAGAGGGACATTAAATCATTTATATGATTAGAGAGAGGTGTCACATCATGTATTTTGAGACTAGAGAGTTGTAGTTTTAAAAAGAACTTTGCGTTCATATCCTTTTCTCCAAACAATTTACTCAGGTGCTCCCAAATTTCATTAGATGATTTCTCCAAATCAATCTAATTCATTTGAGTATTTGAAAGACCTAATCCAATTATAGCCTTAGCATTGTCTTCTTTATTTTCCCATTCAACTAAGAGCTTGGGATCAATTGGAGATTTTTATATTACTTTAACTATACTCCACAAACCCTAAGGTACATTTAAACTTTAACTTTCCGTGTATAAAAGTTGATGTCATTAAATTTCTCTAAAGGTAAAGAATCCATGTTACCTCTTTCAAGTTTGAGATTGGTACTGCCCCCACGCTACTCTCAACACCTTGAATTTTATGCATTGTATAGCAAATATCAGGAGGCCAAACCAAAATCGAGTGAAATTGAATTCGGTGAGACAAAATGGAAGATGTCTCTTTCCTCTGCCTCAAACTTAGGCACTATTTCCAGCAACTTTCTGTCTTTATGTTTCTAAGGAGCCCTTCATTGGTAGAGAATGTCTCACTGAGTCACCATCCATCGTATTGCTTTCGAGTAGAGCTGGGACAACTCAACTCGTACTCTTGTTCTATGTTATATGTTCCCGATCTCGGCTGTCAATGGATCTGTTATGGAAAATCTTGTGGATAAATTCGCTACATAGATTTCTTTTTCCAGAGTCTTGAACCAATATCCCAATTCCACACTACAGAAGTTCATGTCACAATTATCACAAATCAGAATGAGAAGTTCAACAATATTCTTTTAAGAGGGAAGATGACTCCCACAACAACGAACTTTGCAACCTATGATGAGAGTTGGATTTTATAGCCTTAAAGGTCATGTTCTATTGAAGCAATACAGCAATGGCCTTCTCTCACATGCATGGCGTCACTCTAAAGCATAGATCTACTCAGCAGAAAACTTCATGCCCATGGAACTCTCACTCGATGACTTAGCGAGCATTGGAAATATTTTAATGTGTCATCCCACATCGAAGATGAATTGGAAAATGTCTAAAGTCTTTCAAACGACATGGATGGAATGTTGTCCCTCACACCCTTACCCTCCATTAGCAAAAATAACCACATGCGGATCTAACTGGCTAGCAACAACAACTACACACCAATCTAATTGCAAATAAAATGGATTACAATTGCTCATGGCAAATAAACTTGTGGCTTGAGGGTTCAAATTTTTTAGGCCTGTCTTGTTAGCTACAACTATTGATAAAAATTTCAATGTTTGTATTAATGAAAATAAAACCCACTAGTCACCTCTCGAAAGAAAGTCTAAACCAGGAGAGTCTGGCTCTGCAGAATGCTCTACGTTGTTCATCAACATTACACATTAAATAGAATACATGGTTTTAGGGAAGTTAGAGCAACATGCTAAGAAATAGAAACTAATTCCTATCTTGAGGCTACATGAACCAACTCTACCTATTCTAGGATATTCTCCATTATCTTCAACACTCGAACCCCTTAATGGAGAATGGGTTCACATATATGCCTAACATCTCCCTAAACATTTGAAATTTTACTTTTCCAAGGGGCTTAGTAAAAATGTCTGCAACATTATCACATGTATTACAATATTCTAGATGAATTTCTTTAGATTGCACTTTCTCCCTTACAAAATGGAATTGAGTATCAATATGTTTAGTGTTTTTGTGAAACATCGGATTGTTGGCCAGCTTGATTGAACTTTGATTGTCACATCTAATTATTGTTGTGATTGTTTTCTCTTCCCCAACATCATGGAGAATTCTCTACAACCAAACCACCTCACACGTTGTTGCACACATGGCTTTATACTCTGCTTCTGCTAAGGACAAGGAGACTATGTTCTATTTCTTGCTGCTCCAAGTGATCACCCTGGATCCAAGACTGAATGCATAACCTATTATAGATCTGTGATCATCTACATTTCCTGCCTAATATGAATCTACAAATCCTGCCAATCTAACATCAGAATAGTTAGTGTAAATAACTCCATAATCTACAGTGCCTTGTACATACCTCAAAACATTCTCCATTGCATTCTAGTGGCTTTCAAGTGGCTTAGGCATAAATTGGCTTAACATGTTGACTGCATAAGCCAAATCAGGTCTAGTGGTGGTTAGGTAGATTAAACTCCCAACCATCTATATTTAAAGTGTTGCATTCGCCGCTTTTGAGCCATCCTCACACTGCAATTTGATGTTCTACTGCAATGGTACCAGTGCAGACTTGCACTGATTCATTCTAAACTTCTCTAACAAGCCTTTGACATACTTTGCTTGAGACATAAATGTTTGACCTGAATCTCTTCAGATTTCGTGACCTAAACAATATCTAAGTTCACCGAGATGCTTCATCTCAAACATCTATGACATCTGTTGCTTGATTTCACCAATCAGACATATAGAATCACCTGTAATTATCAAATCATCTACATAAAATGAAATCAACACTATGCACCCTTGTTCATCTTTCATGGTGTAAAGGTTAGGGTCATTCTTACTTCTATTGTAGCTAGCTTGTAGAAAAAATGAATCAATTTTCTCATACCACAACCTGGGAGCTTGTTTTAGTCCATAGAGTGCTTTCTTCAACCTACAGAATAAATGTTCTTTTCCCTTCTGGACAAACCCTTCTGGTCTCTCTAAATAAACATCTTCTTTCAGTTCTTCATTCAGAAATGAAGACTTTACATCTAGTTGGTCCATTATCCAATGTTTCTTAGTAGCTAAAGAAATTAGCATTCTAATGGTGTTTAATTTAGCTATAAGGGCGAAGGTTTCCTCATAATCTATCCCTTCTTTTTGTGTGTGACCCTTTGCAACCAACCTAGCTTTCATCTTTTGTATAGTTCCATCTGCATTGATTTTCAATTTATATAACCATTTGCAACCTATGATGTGTTTTCCTCTAAGAAGTTATACCAAATACCCAAGTGTTGTTTCTGATTATTGAATCATATTCTTGTTCCATGGCTATTTTGCATTTATTATTTTCATTTGCTTCTTTATAACTAGATGGTTCAACAACATTCATCATACTAGTTATAAATGCATTTTCCCTATATCTTGTAGGCATTTGAGCTTTCCTACCTTATCTCCTGAGTGGTAGGGTGGTGGGGTGGTGGTTTCAAACCTTATTTCTTCTTGTTGTTGGTGTTGTTTTTGATGTTGTTGTTGTTGCTGCTACTATTGTTGTTGTTGTTATTTTTGTTGATGATGTTGTTCATCCTCTACCTTTGTTTGCTTATGATCCTGATTGTTCACTGCATCCTCTTCTTCAAACTACAGAATGTCCCATCCATCATAGTGCTGATCAGTTTCTTCATTATCCCGCTCATGGAATTTAACATATCTACTAACAAATATCTTGTGAGTAGAGGGATTAAATAATCTGTATTCTTTATATGATGAACAATACCCTATAAAAGTGCATCTGATGGCTTTTGAGTCTAATTTCTTTCTATCTTCCTTGGGTATGTTGGCAAATGCTTTACATACAAATATTCTTAAGTGTTTTACTACTGGCTTATATCCAAACAAAGCTTCAAAAGGAGTTTTAAACTCAAGACTTCTTGTAGGACTCCTATTTTTTAAATAAACCATAGTACTCACTGCTTCAGCCCAAAAACCATTTGAAAGATTCTTACCTTTCAGCATACCTCTCGCACATTCCACCAAAGTTCTGTTCTTCATTTCTGTTACTCCATTTTACTGTGGAGTATGGGGTACTGTAAACTGCTACAAAATTCCATGATCTTTACAATGTTTAATCAACTCACCTTTCCTATATTCTCCCCCTTGATTAGAACGAAGAATTTTTATCTGTTTCCATGTTTGTCCTTCAATCATATTTTTAAACTGCTTAAAGTACTCGAATGGATGACTCTTCTTACTTCAGAAATACACCCAAGAAAACTTTGTACAGTCATCAATAAACAGTAGGAAATACACTGCACCTCCTAATGATTTTGTTTGGATCGGACCACAAAGGTCTGTGTGCACTAACTCCAGTATATCCCTCTATTTCTTTTCTACTCTAATAGGGAATTCTTCTCTATGTATTTTTCATAAAGTACAAGCATCACAATCATTATGTACTTTCTTTAGCATAGGAAGATCTCTTACCATGTCCTTCCTCTGTAGTAACAACAAATCATTGTAATTGATGTGGTCGAATATCTGGTGCCAAAGCTCTTGTGTAGTCAGGCTCGCTGCTGTCAATGTTCAAGCCGGTGCAGGTCTCACATCCAGCTTGTAAAGTCCTCCTATTCGGATTCCTGTAGCAATTGTCTTCATTCCATCTAGCAGATCCTTAATGTAATAGTTAGATTTAAAGAATTCAACTTTAAAATCTTGATTTGTAATCATAGATACAGAAATCAAGTTCTTTGTTATACTAGGCACATACATAACATTATAAATTTGTTTGATATTACCATCAAATAGAATGACAGAAACTTTCCAACATCCTTTGATTTGATGACTTCTGTCATCACCTAGGTAAATCTGTGCGCCTTCGTTGATTTTTTTAAACTCCGCTAGCCAGTGCTTATTCCCTGTCATGTGTGTTGATGCTCTTGAATCTACATACTATATGTCTGCATCAACATTTTCATCACGATCTACCATGAACAACCTCAAATTCTGCACCTGATCACCATTCACGAGATGACCTGCATGTCTCTTTGGCTCTTTTTGTTCCTCATGATACTTCTTTTTCCTACATTCCCTGGCAATATGACCCAATTTCCCGCAATAAAAACATTTAGTTTCATAGTTGTTTTTATTCAGGTGCATACCTTAGGTCAGATTTTGCCGTTTATGTGACCTTGCTCTGTTTTGTTGTTGTGGACCTCCTTCCCTTTGTAGAAGTTTTTCCTCGCCATCAATGCAAGATCGGCACTTTGGGGCTTCAGAGTCAACCCCTTCTCTTTTTCTTGCATTAGTATACCTGCCAGCTCTTCAAAATGAGAAATATTTTCTTTGGCATTGATCCCAGTGACGAACATCTAATAATAATCAATGACACCATTCATTGTAATGGTCACAAGATCTGTATCATCCATTGTATGACCAATATCTGATAATTTGGTTTTTAGATCCTTGATCCTTGCTACAAATGAAGCAATCATTTCATTATCCTCCATCTTCATGGACATGATCTTACTCTTGAGGAACAAAAGACAATTTGAATTTCTGATCTCGTACAATTCCTTCATAATTCCCCAGATCTCGTTTGCTGACTTATCTTCTATGATGTGTGGTATAATACAATCTTTCACTGACATCTTTAACATTTTACTTACTCTTCTTTCTCATTTCTCCCAATCTGGAACTGTTGCTGATCCAACTGAGGGCCTCGGGTCATCCCCATTCACAATCATCCAAGCACTCTGTGCTTTTAACAAAGTCTGCATCTTGAACTTCCAATTTGCATAATTGGAACCATATAGCTTGTTATGCTTGTTCATGCATGCTTCAAAAATATTGTTATTCATCTTGGCGATTTAGAAGAAAAAAAAATGACAGGTAAAAAAATGTTAAATTTACCCCAGATCTGTGACAGAGATAGATCACTATTGTTTGATCTTGCAAAAACACACGCAGATCATCATGGCTTTCTTCTCAACCTCCAGACAACCTCCTATTGTCAGCTATAGCCTTGTTCTTGGCTTCCCCACTTAGCTTCTCTGACAGCTACAGCCTTGTTCTTAGTTGCCTTTGCAATTTCTTTGATTTACATGGTCATTGCAGATATACCCCCAATATCCAAGACCATTGCAGAAATACACCAATTTGTTGAGACTAGTCGCAGATATACGCCCAATATCCAATACGGTACAGAAATACACCAATTTTCAGAGACCGTCGCAGCTGTACACTAGAAAATGGTGACGATAGAAAAATAAAAACTTCGAGAAGTGTAGTAGTGCTATCATCATAGCTATCCATGCAAAACCTGTGATGATTTAGGTTCAAGAAACCACCCACCAGCCATTGTATAGGTTCCTCAGCCCTGACGCTCTAATACCATGATAAAAATGGCATTGTTTGTATTGATAAAAATAAAATCCACTGGTCAGCTCTACAAAAGAGAGTCTGAACTAGGAGAGTTTGGCTCTGAAGAATGCTCTACATTGTTCATCAACATTAGATATTAAATAGAATACATGGTTTTAGGTAAGTTAGAACAACATCCTAAGAAATAGAAACTAATTCCTATCCTATGGCTACATGAATCAACTGTACCTATTCTAGGATATTCTCCATTATCTACAACAACTATTTGTTAGAGATCACTGTTGATCTTATCCATGTGACAACTACATGCATACAAATGGTCATCTATCACACGGTTGTACACAACTTCATAATGATTTCACCCACATCTTCAAACCACAATGATCTAATCACCACAATTCTCCACCCTTATGCACTGATACTATGATCAACAACAACTCCTCTTTAGACATCAGATCTGAAAGATCTATTCATATCACTCTCTTTCCACAATGATTCAACACTATTGTGGACGTCATCAATGAAAATGGATAATAAAATGGTCCACAATCAAGAGCTTCTCACACTTACAAGAAGCCTCAATTGAAGCTCTAATACCAAAATAGAAAATCAGAGAGATATCACACAGCATGAATCACATTCGTTATATTTTATTGCTCTCAATTGTTACACATTTATATCATATAGATTACTAATTACTACACATCTAGATAGCTATTACAAATCCCACATAGGAAAACAACTGCCTCTAGATTGATGTTTGGGAACTCACAATAACAACTCACAACACATGGAAGCATTACTTTGAACAATTTTAGGTGATGACTATAATTATTATAATTATAATAATAATAACATTTGTTTCTATTATCAAAGAGTTGGTTTGATTTAATTCGATTGAGAGATATTCTTCAATAACATATAGTTTATAAATAAATTGATATGTCGTAAGATATTTTTTTATTAATTGATTATGTGACAAAATATTTTTATATTTGGAAAATTCATTAATATATTTATATTATAGTGAATACATTCTAATTCATACAATTTGGTTTGGTGCTACTAGCCCGACCAAATAGAGAACCTCCCTCTCTTCAAATGTGCCAAAGACAAAATACTTTCCCTATATTTTGAGACCAAAATATCAATACAATTGAGGATTGCAAAACTATAAGACAAAAGTAAAAAATAAAAAAAACTCATAAAGATAATTAAGTAGTGTTATGCGAAGTAGTGGCCTCTACGGGGATGCGTTGTTTGTTGTGTGTTTTTCTATATGACAGTTTTTGATCCATTGTTGCCAATTTTTATCCAAAGAGAGAATAATGTCTTCCCCTCTCTCATTTTATCTACCAAAACAAGAGGAACTTAATGTGACATATCCATATATATCCATAGGGTACATTTATTGTGGAGCTTTCAGCCCTTAATTAGGTTTGAGTGCTCCCTTGTTCTTGTTAGTGTGCTGCCCATTGGTGCACTTGGTTAGAAAAAACAACCACACAGAGATCTAACCGGCTAGCAACAACAACTACACACTAGTCTAATTGCAAATCAGACAGACTACATTTTCTCGTGACAAATAAACCCTTGGCTTGAGAGTTCAAATTTTAGTATTGTATTCATAACAAATAAACCCTTGAATTGCATTCTGTGTCGTACAATATTTTCGATGTCTATAGAAACTAATGCAGATTCATTATTCTCATTGTATGATCCAGCGCTACTAACTCACTAAGGGATAGCGAAAGAATTAAATAATATATACAGGGAAAACATGTAACATAGGCTTAAAGCTACACCTCGACTGCTCTAAATCAAATATGCAAGAAGTAAACAATGGATTAATTAAATTTATTTGAAATTTGTATCAATGTGCATTACCATATTCAGAGCCTGGGATAGCTATAGCTCACCCTCCCTCTGGCATGACTTCCACTTAAAATTCGGCTGAGCGCGAGACACAATGAAGAAGCAACGGAACCATGAATAAAATGATGGGCATGGCACTCTGGAGTCAACGAATTGTCCACAAATTATGAACTAAACATATATATATATATAT
>Ga0181464_1001770_pt1 | contig 10832 bp, 13 predicted proteins | sample InSIn2gowninarea_FD_119074 | JGI IMG/M metagenome (GOLD analysis project Ga0181464, IMG submission 119074) | Clean room microbial communities from NASA Spacecraft Assembly Facility at Jet Propulsion Laboratory, Pasadena, California, USA -... ...
ATGAAGTGATTACCGCATCTGTAGCTTGTCTGGTGGGAATTGCCTTGATCCGTTTCATGAAATAATCTGACACTGTGAGGATCCATCAATGTTGACCAGAAGAAGCGAGATGAATTTCACCAATGAAATCCAATCCCCATTGCTGGAAAGGAGCACTCACCTCAATAGGCTTAAGTGGCAAAGGCTATAACTTCTACTTTCCTTCAAAAATCTGACACTTATGACAGCGCTTGACCATCTTATATACATCAATGAACAATGTCGGCCAATAGTACCCTGCTCTCAAAATTTTATTTGCTGTTGACTTCCAAAAAAGGTGACCACCACAGTCTCCTTGGTGGCAGTCCTCCATGACCTTCTTTGCTTCCTTTTCCACCAAGCAATTTAACAGAACGCCACTGGGATCTTTCGAATACAGTGCGGAATTAAGAATGCAAAACTTGGTAGCTTTCAACTTGAGTGTTCTCACATTGTTTCTCGGTATGTTGGGTGGTGGTGACAAATTTTTAAGCACATATATGATATCTGAATACCACGGACAGAGAGCAAACATTTCAGATACCTGAATTGATGATGCTTCCTCATTCTCATCGGACATAGCAGTGATCAGATTTATGTCCAAGGTGTGCAAGTTTGATTCGGCCATTAACTTTTCCAATCCCTATCCTTTAACTAGCTTTGTGGGCTTTATTTCCACATCATATTCTAGCAAGGCTGCAATCCATTTGCCTCATCTTCCTTCTAGATCCGTCTGCACTAAAACATCTTTGACAGTAGTGTTAGGAACATAGGCCAAAATATGAATGTATAATATATACTCGGAAATCTTTCATTGCCTTCACAAGTGCAAGGGATTGCTTCCCAATGATGTTTTTTTTTAAGGCTGCTTCTCTTATAGCTTTGCTGAAGAATGCAATGGGTCTTTCATGATCATCTCTTTTCTGCAATAACACAGCTACCATAGTGTGCTCCAAAGCAAATGAAAACAATATGAAATCCTGAGTGCAATCTGGGCTGACTAGAATAGGAACTGAAGAAAGAGCTGCTGGAAATAAATAAGAAGAGCTGGCATAAGAGGTTGGTCCATGCACTTTGGGAAGATCGGGTCAGTCAGAAGAAATCCATTGGTACATCACCATTTGAGCTTGTTTATGGAGTTGATACAGTATTTCCTACCTCTCTCGCTGCCCCGATAGTCAAACTTCTTCAGGAGGGCGGCACTGAAGAAGATCCCATGCAGAGAAGGTTGAATCAAATGGTCCACTTGCAGTAGACCAAAGAAGAAGTTTTCAAGAACACATCCAAATTGCAGGAGAAGATCAAGAAAATTTATGACAAAAAAGCAAATGCAGATAAATTTCAGTTGGATGATGTGGTGCTAAAGTGGGATGCAAGGAATGAGGAAAAAGGTAAGCACGGTAAGTTCGAGAATCTTTGGAAAGGTCCTTTCAAGATTGCAGCATATCGGGGTCAGAATGCCTTTCTTCTGAAGGAAATGAATAGGGAAGATTGTCCAGGAGGGCCGATCAATGGTCAGCTGCTCAAGTGGTACCATTTCTGACTTATTAACATTGCTTCCACTGTCATTGCAAATACCATTTTTATTTCAGTTTGGTTTGAGTTTGCCAAGTTAGTCTTCAAGTAATTTCAATTTCAAGTTTGAGTCAAATTCTTTGGTCATTTTATTTTCATAAATGAGTCAGAGTCCTGTGTTTTTTGTCAAAAAAATGACTCCATAGCCCAATGGATGAAGGCACTGTCTAGCTCTTCTAGAGATCTGTTGTTCTTGGCACCTCCAATGGCTACCATCCCCCATTGGAGCCAATGCTAGAGTCGGTCTGGTCAGTCCTTCGTCAGAGATCAAAACTCTTTATGCGTTTCATTTCTAGGAGTCCTGCTCCATTCACTCAACTGCATTACGCTAGGAGCATACCATAACCTAACGGAAAAGGTCATGCTAGTCATTTCCCCTCATGTCTGGCTCCTACTGGCTTAGGTCTTTTGTTAATGATCACTAAAGTCCATGATAGTCAAGGTCTGGTCCTTTAATGGACAAAAGTCATTTTCGATAATTAGGTCTAGGGATTAATCAATTTGGTCTTCAACCATGTCGAATAAAGCCATGCAGGCCAGAGTGAGGCCCTTACAAAGTTGTGATTCAGAGAGTTTCATCGTCATGTGGACAAATTTCCACTATTCTTCAAAACTTTGTTTTGAAGAAAAGTCAAACAGTGTCATTTGGGATAAAAATTTCAAAAAAGTTGTCAGTTGATTTCTTCAGGTGCAGTCATGGTTTTCATCAATTTAGCTAAAATTAAAAGGGAAAAGTGAAATTCAGTGTTGCATTAAATCAGTGAAAAGTGTCAAAATGAAACATTATCAAAGTGGGTTTTGAAAAAGCAAAAATTAAACCCATGACTTCAAAGCCTTTGAATAGAGGTTTCAAAGTGATTGAGGGAGCAAAGTGCATTTTAAGAGTGAGTAGGAGTAGCTTTCAGGGGTGCGGCGCACACACAGAGGGGCATGGTGCACAAACAGAGGGGTGCGGTGCGCACACAGGGCATGGCGCACAAAGAGCCACCCCACAGTGTAAAATCTCTATGGGCACGGCACACATAATGGGCGTGTCGCACTGGCTTTGGTGCGCGGTGCACACCCACAAAGGCCCAAAACCGTGCCAAATTTCCTCCAGTTGCCTGTGAAACCCCTCAAATCAACAGGTAGGCTCGATATCACGGCTTGTTCATCAAATTTTGTGAATGTTATGGTGGTTCATGGCTATGTTTAATTGCAACAAACTCATAAAACCAACCACAAGAAAACACCAAAATCCATTGTTGCTAGGGTTGCATAATTGTGGTGTTGATGCCAAGGTTCCGTTATCACCCCTCATTTTCCTTTTCTTACCATTTTTCCGTATCCCCCTATCCCATTTTTTCCTATTCTCCCTACCCTAAAATATTACCAAACCCCTATTCCTTATCCCTCCTCTCTTTGGTCAATATAAACCCCAAAACCCTACCTTATCAAAACCTCAAAACCCTACCCTATAAAATCCCCAAACCCTCCTATATATCCCTAAGAAAAACCTCTCCCCCATAACCCCTATTCCCATCATACTATTCCCCTCCTAATACTCCCTTTTTTCGTCATTCCCCTTGGTGGCAGATATCACAACAACACCTAGTTTCACACCATCATCACAGGGTAGCCCAAGTACAGTACATACAACAGTGATTGCATCTGAGGATTCATCGGAGTATGAAGTGGAAACTCAAAGTGATACAACCTTGGAAGAATAGGCTCCCCGGAGACACCACAAAAGTGGCAAACATGTTAGGGATGAGCCAAACACCCTCACTGAATTGCAGGCATGCCCTCTTGCTATGTCATGTTTCCAGCATTTATCATGTTTTGATTTTTGTCAAAGGGTGGCTAATGTTCAAGTTCATCATGAGTTGGCACGTATTTTTGTGCTTCACCTACATGGAGATCACTCTATCTTGGCCGGGGTCACCTTCACACTGACACCCGAAAATGTCTCATTAGCAACTGGCATACCGAATGTTGGAGAGCCATGGCACAAGAAACAGAAGGTTGATAGACAGCATTATGAGCCTTACATTAAGGCTAATTGCTTGAGGCAGTTCACAATAGTCTTTCCATTCTAATATTTGAAAGATGAATATTCTCCACTCATGAGGTTGATCATGAAGTACTTCAGCTGTGAAGGAAGGTTCTCTCGTCTATATGCCTATCACATCAGGTTGCTCATGCACTTTACCTGGGTACAGATGATGAACATCCCATATTTCATTTACAGGAACATAGAGAGGATGAACACCTTCATGTAGCACAAGACCACTCAATAGCAACTTAACAGTGTTTATCACTTTGCTCTTATTAAGATTTTGGTGGATCATCAGTTGGGATTGCAGGGCATTACTTGGGATGACTTCATCTCCCGTGACCTCTTCAACACCTCACATGTATTATTAGAGGTTGAACATTAGATAGGTGGTCCTTCTCATCAGTATGAGTGCCATGAGGCCACTACTATGCCAATATTCATCACCTATCAGAGAGGCAGTAGGCATTTGTTTGCAGCAGCAAAGAGAGTATTATCTCCACCCGTGGTGGAAGGGTCCTCGCTTCTAACATCAGAAACACAGGAATAGGACAGAGGTAAGGAGCCAATGTAGGATGAGGGGCCTTCAGGTGAGCCATCAGGTGAACGAGAGACCGAATTCATTCTCCTTCATGATGATGAGACAGATACAGAACTGACAAATGCACAGCTTAGAGAGATCATCCAAGAGAAGCAATCAAAGATCGAAGCCTTATCCCTTGACTTGGAGAGGGCTAAGTGGAACATGAAATATCTAGAGCAAAGGAACAAACATCTGGAGGATCAGCAAGTGATCATGGAGCTACAAAACATTCGTGAGCATCGCCAAGTTGCACAAAGGAGAAGAGCTGAGCTCACGTCATTGGAGCAAGAGATTAACGAGGATATGGAGGCCAATCTTGAGAGAGTTAACATGCACTTGGAGAGGCTGCTGGACAAGGCCGACAAGGACCATGCCTTGCTGAGACACATGGCTTTCCACTACATGGCGTGAAACAAAGTGTGCAAGGCCCGAATCAGGAATTTGAAGGCGAAATTGAGGAAGGCAATCAAGAAGAAAAAGAGGTAAAGGGAGCTTGATTGACTTCAGATATTGGCCGAAGCCTCTTTGGCCCGGCATAACACTTGATAAGGAAGCCCCAGCCACAATTTCAAGAAATTTGGGGAAATTTTGGTCACATGGAAAATTTTTGGTCACAATACAGTTCCAAATGACAAATGGCTTACATTTTTGGATTCAGCACACAAAATCACAACTACTGGTGATTGGAAAAGAAATTTGGGCATGATTTGAGTCTCCAGGAGGTCAAAAACACTCAAGCAATGACCTCTCTGCCCCTATTTTGACACAAAGGAAGTAGTCTTGGGAGAATGAAAATTTGGAGGGGCAAATGAGCACCAAATTCAGAAATTCCACTTGGGTTAGAAAGTAGATAGGCCAGGCTTTCCAACAAGCATGCTTGGGCACATTTTGGACTCCTACATGTGCCTCAAAACAGCCTCCAAATTGGCATAGCGCATATAGAATTGGGCGCGATGCATATAGAAAAAAGGACCAAATTCACCTCTGTTTCGTGAAATTTCGATTCGCAATTTTCTCCAAGTGGGCCCGCTCATCTACACATCACTTTTTTTGGCAACTTAGGCAAATTTTAAAGAGTTTGGCTTCTATCCAAGTGGCAAAGAAAGGAAAATGGTCACCCAAACCATTTGTCATCTTTGTAACACTGCAACTGTAGCTAATGGTTGGCTTTCCATCTCCATTTTGTAATCATTTGAGAAACTCCCCAACTCTTGGTCGTTATATTTCCTCATGGCATAGTATATTTATTGTATGCAAACCATTTGCAAATGGTTGTTTGGCTTGTAATTTATGGGAGACTGTGGGAGAGAAACTTAGTTCTTCATTATATATTTTGACAGAGGATTAATGAAAGGCAGTGGCTCTGTTTCATGAAATTCATGTGGTTGTGAGTGTAGCAAGTATGTCTCTTATGTTTCATATGTATTTCGTAATGTTTCATAGTTCATTTCATATTCATTTCCAGTGAAATTTTCTGAGTTAGATAAGGTAGAATTCATTTTTATTGCTCTGCCTGTGGGAAAATTTCATGTTCAGTGTTCTTCTTCTGTTGAAAAGGATTCATGTACTTATGCCCTTTTCACCCTCCTAAGAAATTCCTCCATTATGCATTATTTCAAACAAAATTGCTAGACTTTCCACTTGTCTTGCCTCATGAAGTAATCTGTGCCTTTGTATTAAATTCTCTGCTCATTGTTGTCCATTGGTCCCATACCATCCGAGAAACTCGGTCATTCATAAAAAAATGTTTCTTGTATCCATATTTACTTACTAGCCTAAGATCAATATTTCACTGTTAGTCATCTTAGACCATTCCGTTTACTTATTCGCTGAGCATGACTCAAAGAGAGCCCTCCCCTGTTCTGGTAGGGCTAGCTACCAAACTGAGCGTGGTTTGTGGTTACCCTGAAATTTGCCTTCCTTCAGCCTAAGGTAGATTTAGGTGCTAACATAGTGGCGACCATACTGGGGAACGAAATTATTTGTTTCATAGTCTTCTCCGTTGCATAAACGGTAGGCTTAACCTACGAACACCCCATACTTCTGATAATTCTAAGATTCCAGATGATAAGTTTAGGATTTGATAGGCTGAGTAAGTTGTTCATGTCCTTTTGATTTTTTCAAAAATAACATGCTGGCTTCGAGATGATATACCAGAGCTAATCCAGACCTATATCCTTCTCATATCTACAAAAACCCCAATATGACTGCAAGACTCCTTCGTCAAGAGAGCTCTATAACTCCTGTGTTCATATACCATTCATGTCCTGACATTTTTGAGTATCTTGAAGAGCTTGAGTTTGACAAAAGGTTTGAAATATCATTGTTCGAGACCAAATCTAAAAGGGCCGTTTACTATACTGTCCCCAATCCATAGTTTCTTGTAGACCTAGAAACCGAAAGAGCTAACCGGTTAATTGATAATTATATTGCGACATAGCCTCAAACTCCAGTTGCTAGCCCCTTACAAATTGTTCACACTCCTCCAACACCTCCAAGGCCAAATCCACCAAGAGTGATGGCTGTCCTTTTTGCACCCCTTGTTTTGCCTCAAGTTCTAGATGATATACCCATAGATTATCAAAGAAAAATCCCGTTTTTTGATAGCACTCCTAACAACATTACTGCTCAGAAACATGTGGACAAAATGGCAGACTTCTATGAACTTCATGAGATCGATGTGGAGAATGTGGCAATGAGACTCTTTGTATAGACATTTGCAGGTGAAGTGAGGAAATGGTTCAGAAGTTTGCCGGCGGCATGTATCGCTACCTTGGATGGCCTACAAGGACAATTTTTAAATTTATGGGAAGTGAAAAAGAATCCTCTTCAAATTCTGGCTGAATATGAGCAAATCAAACGAAATGTTGGTGAGTCGGTCCAAGACTATTGCATTAGATTCAATTCAGTTTATAATGAAATTCCACATCATCTAAGGCCACCTGTGGGACTAGCTATTTTGAAATTTCTAGATGGTTTTGATGATGACATGGCCTACCAACTGAGAGAGAGAGAGCTGACCACAATGGAAGATATGCAAAAAATCGTGGTCAGCGTTGAAGCAAATCTGTTGTCCAAGAGAGCTAGAGCAAAAGCAGAAAAGAAGGTCACAGTTAAGGAAGAGTCTTCTTCGATGGATCAATTACTCAAGAAGGTAGAGTAGATGCTTGAAAGGGTGAAACTCAACAAACCTGAGCCACAAGTTAGAAATCATAACTTTCGTGGCTAGCAGCAGCCACAATATAGGATAAGGTAGAGAGATCAACGAGCCCGAGATCATACAGCACAGCAGCCAGTACAGCCACCTCTTCAGCAAAATTTTGTGATTGGACCGGACTCTGATGACCAAGGAAAGGTAATAGGGGAAGAGAATCACTTCTTTACTCCAGATGATCTGCCTACTTACATTACTGAAGAGGAGGAGTGTGCGGTGAGTTTAGCTGCACACAAAGACGTAGATTTCATTCTAGCAAGTGACACTATTTTAGAAGAAGAATCAGAGGAGTATCAAAGGGGGTATATGAATGCTTCGTCCACCCAGCAGCAGTGATATTCACTTAGAAACAGAGATGTGCCAGTCAAACCAATTCAAAAAAGGAAGGATGTTGAGGCATCAAAGAATGATTCGTCAGTTACACAAAGGAAAGGAAAGGGGGCAGTTGGTTCGGACAGCAGCAAATCACCATCGGCAGAACAATCACATCAGCAAGTTGCATCGAAAGAAAAGGAAAAGAAAGAAATCCCAGTCAAAGAGGTAGAAAAGATTCCCGCTTTTAATTTAGAGAATGAGATATCTAAATTAAAGGTATCCACCCCCTTGACTGAAATAATGAGGAACAGCAATTATAGAGGGCAAGTATCTAAAATGTTGAATTTGGACCCAATGTCCGACATGGTGAATGTTGAAGACGATCAACCTGAAATGATTTTTGGGCCAGCATCGAATGGTGAGTCTCCTGATAGTGATATGCCACCCTTTTATATCAGTTTAAGATTGCATGATCTTGTGTTACATAATGCCATGTTCGATTCTGGAGCTTCTCACAATCTCATGCCCAAGGCTATCATGGATAAGCATGGTCTGGACATCACCTAGCAATACCATGATCTCTATTCATTTGATTCCAGCAGAGTAAGATGTATAGGACTCATCAAAGACTTGGTTGTGAGTCTGGATCAGCGCCCAATGAAGAATGTTTTGATGGATGTTGTTGTAGAAGATATTGCCCCCAGGTTTGGCATGCTTCTTTCCAGGTCTTGGGTAGAAATTGAAAGGGACACTACAGCTAGATTTCTCCTATGCAACGATTCTGGTGTTTGGCCAAATGAGGAAATTGTATCAGGAACAAAAAATGAAATACATGATCACAAGCAAGGAGAAACCAATAAATCATCCGTCTAATTATGTACATATAGATTTAGAGTCTTTTGTTTTGTATTATGATAGTTTCAATGACATCGATAGTCAGTTAGTAGAAGCAGATGATATTCCAGAAATAACAGAAAATTTCACTGGAGTTTTAAAGAAAGAAGGACAAGAACAGCAGAGCACCATTGAGCGATCAGCTAAAAGTAATGGACAACAAGCAGACCAAGCACAACAAATAGATTTTCAACACTTGCAAGAGGAGGAAGAAGGTTTGTGTACCATGGATTTCGATGGAGCAGTGGGAAATGATGGTGCTGGAATTGGAATTTGGGTACGCAGTCCTTTCTCTACCCTGAACAAAGTGCCTAGTAACGTGCAGGTATGCTCTTACAAGTTGGCTTTTGATTGTTCAAACAATGAAGCTGAGTATGAATCTCTGATTGGTGGCCTGAAGATTTTAAGAAAGTTAAATGCTAAGAGGATTTCAGTATATGGCGACTCTGAATTGGTGATTAAGCAGGTCAGAAGCGAATATCAAGCAAAGCATCCTCAGATGTGGGCTTACCGTAATGCAGTCCTAGACATCCTAAAATTATTTTGAGAATACACCTTGACATGTGTGCCTTGTATACAAAATAGTATTGTTGATGCTCTTGCTAAGGCAGCAAGTAGTTTGAAAATCCCAATGAACTCTAGTAATAAATTCGAAATCCATGTCAAGCATCATCCAACTGTCCCAGACAATCAGAGATATTGGCAAGTTTTCCAAGATGATGAGGAGATTGATGATTTTCTGCAAAACAAAGGTAACTTCAAAGAAACCTCAATTGATGTAGAGAATGACGACGATAAAGGTAATGCTACAGATGATGTGCAGATCAATCAAATGGATGTGTTGCAGCTAAAGAATAATGTTATTCCTAAAGGATTGATACCTTTAGAAGAACTCTTCGATCAAGATGATGTAGCCCACAAACCAACATTACAGCCAATAGAGAAGGGTGTGGAAGAGGTCAATGTCGGAACAACTGCTAATCCTAAATTGGTAAAACTGTCTAAAGCATTGCCGCCAAAGATCAAGGACAAATATATCAGTTTGCTATCTTCATTTGTAGATGTGTTTGCTTGGGACTATTCTAACTTAAAGACATATGATACCAATATAATTCAGCACACTATACCCATCAAGCCCAATCAAAAACCATTCAGACAGAAGTTGAGAAGGTTGAATCCAAAGTTGCTGCCATCTATTGAAAAGGAGATAAACAGGTTGTACAAATCAGGGATCATTGTTCCCATCAGATTTTCAGATTGGATCTCTAAATTGGTGCCCGTACGAAAGAAGATAGGTGAGATTTGCTTATGCATTGATTTTAGGAATCTCAATAAAGTTTCGTTGAATGCTAATTATCCACTATGCAAAATGGACCATATACTTTAGCGAGTAGTGGGAGCATCTCATATGTCACTACTTGATGGTTATTCCAGATATAACCAAGTTTCTGTCTATGAAGATGACCGAGACAAGACAGCATTCACCACTCCATGGGGAAACTTTCATTACGCTAAAATGCCTTTCGGTTTAAAGAATGCGGGTGCCACATTTCAGCGTTCAATGGACTTGGCTTTTGCAAATGAGAAGGATGTCTTTTTGGTTGTGTACTTGGACGATTTGACGATGCTTTCCAGTAGCTTCTTGATAATGTTGACCAATGATTTGTTCAAGGACTCTGCCAAGCCATTGTCTTGCATATGATAGGTAGTTGAGTGACCCAAAATGATGTGATATTTATGACAAAACTCTACCATCATTTTTTATTTGAAAGTTGTTGCGTTATCAGTGATTAACTTATTCAGGCAACCAAAGTGAGACAAGATGTTATTTTCAAGGAATGAAATGATTACCACATCAGTAGCTTGTTTGGTGGGAATTGCCTCGATCCATTTCGTGAAATAATCTTTCACTGTGAGGATCCATCTATGTTGACCGAAAGAAGGGGGATGAATTTGACCAATGAAATCCAATCCCCATTGCTGGAAAGGAGCACTGACCTCAATAGGCTTAAGTGGAAAAGGCTATAACTTCTACTTTCCTTCGAAACTCTGACACTTATGACAGTGCTTGACCATCTTATATACATCAGCAAACAATGTCGGCCAATAGTACCCTGCTCTCAAAATTTTATTTGCTGTTGACTTCCAAAAAAGGTGACCACCACAGTCTCCTTGGTGGCAGTCCTCCATGACACTCT
>Ga0181464_1001773_pt1 | contig 10828 bp, 17 predicted proteins | sample InSIn2gowninarea_FD_119074 | JGI IMG/M metagenome (GOLD analysis project Ga0181464, IMG submission 119074) | Clean room microbial communities from NASA Spacecraft Assembly Facility at Jet Propulsion Laboratory, Pasadena, California, USA -... ...
GGGCGGGTCGTTTGAGGGTGTCCGTGTCAACTCGTTCGGGCAGATCGTTTGGGTGAGGTCATTTGAGGGCAGGTCGTTTGAGGGCATTCGTGTCAACTCGTTCAGGTAGGTCATTCGGGTGAGGGCGCACCCATATCAAAAATGCTAAGTTGTGATGCGCGGTTGGCTTTATGCACGTTCGTGCAGCTCGTTTGCCTGGCTCTCCCTTGTCCCTTCGTTTCAGTCGTACGGGTGCCCATGTAAAATCATGCGGGTGGGTCATTTGATGGCGTCCGTGTCAACTCGTTCAGGTGGGTCGTTCAGGAAAGGGTGCACCAGAATCAAAAATGCTAAGTTGTGACCTGAGGTTGGCTTTGTGCACATTCCTGCAGCTCGTTTGCCCAGCTCTCCCTTGTCCCTTCATTTTGGTCGTGTGGGCGCCCATGTAAAATTGCTCGGGTGGGTCATTTGAGGGTGTCCGTGTCAACTTGTTCGGGAGGGTCGTTTGAGGGCGTTCGTGTCAACTCGTTTGGGCGGGTCATTCGGGCGAGGTCGTTTGAGGGTGGGTCATTTGATGGCATCCGTGTCAACTCGTTCGGGCGGGTCGTTCGGGCGAGGGCACGCCCGTATAAAAAATGCTAAGTTGTGACTCGAGGTTGGGTTTGTGCACGTTCGTGCAGCTCGTTTTCCCTGCTCTCCCTTGTCCCTTCATTTGGGTCGTGCGGGCACCCATGTAAAAAAGTTCGGGAGGGTCGTTTGAGGGCATCTGTGTCAACTCGTTCGGGCGCGTCGTTTTAGGGCGTCTGTGTCAACTCGTTCGGGCTGGTCATTTGAGGGCATCCGTGTCAACTCATTCGGGTAGGTCGTTTGGGTGACGGCGCGCCCGTATCAACAATTCTATGTTGTGACTCGAGGTTAGCTTTGTGCACGTTCATGTAGCTTGTTTTCCTGGCTCTCCCTTGTCCCTTCGTTTCAGTCATGCGGGTGCCATTATAAAATCATTTGGGCGGGTCATTTGAGGTCGTCTGTGTCAACTCGTTCAGGCAGGTCATTTGAAGGTGTCTGTATCAACTCGTTCAGGCAAGGTCGTTTGAGGGCGGGTCATGTGAGGGCATCCGTGTCAACTCGTTCAGGTGGGTCATTCGAGCGAGGGTGCGCCCATATCAGAAATGCTAAGTTGTGACCTGAGGTTGGCTTTGTGCACATTCATGCAGCTCGTTTGCCTGGCTCTCCCTTGTCCCTTTGTTTCGGTCATGTGGGCGCCCATGTCAAATCGTTCGGGTAGGTCATTTGAGGGCATTCGTGTCGACTCGTTCGGGCTAGTCATTCGGGCGAGATCGTTTGATGGTGGGTTGTTTGAGGGCGTCCGTGTCAACTCGTTCGGGCGGGTCGTTTAGGCGAGGGCACACCCGTATCAAAAATGCTAAGTTGTGACCCCAGGTTGGCTATGTGCACGTTCGTGTAGCTTGTTTGCTCGACTCTCCCTTGTCCCTTCGTTTCCGTCGTGCAGGCGCCCATGTAAAATCATTCGGGCAGGTCATTTGAGGGCGTCCGTGTCAACTCGTTTGGGCGAGGGCGCACCCACATCAAAAATGGTAAGTTGTGACCCAAGGTTGGCTTTGTGCACGTTCGTGCAGCTCATTTGCCTGGCTCTCCCTTATCCCTTCGTTTCGGTCATGCGGGCACACATGTAAAATCATTCAGGCGGGTCATTTGAGGGTGTCCGTGTCAACTCGTTCGGGCGGGTTATTTGAGGGTGTTCGCGTTAACTCGTTCGGGCGAGGGCGCGCCCATATCAAAAATGCTATATTGTGACCTGAGGTTGGCTTTGTACACGTTCGTACAGCTCGTTTGCCCCACTCTCCCTTGTGGCTTCGTTTGTGTCACGCCCCTACACCTGTGGTAGTCTTTCAACCACTTATAGCGAGGTGCGGCACCACCAAACACTTTCTTTTCACTAATACTTATGTTCGTGGACTACGCTTAACATTCCATACTTAGTTTTATTTTTGTTCCAAGTATTATTAATGTGCCTTTATACCAATGAAAACCCATACACATTCATTATCAACAACATTAACAAGATAAATGCACAATAGTATAAAGGGAGGGGCAACTCCCTGCAATATGAGTATGCTCGAATATCAATATATGTATAATTTTCCACTTTTACAAAGTATAGCCTAAGTCCTTGGGAAACCCCAAATTTATACTTAGCCAAATTTCCAACTTCAGCAAACTTGGTTGCCCAACTCGTCGGCACCTCCACACGGTCGCCACACGACTCTCCAACTCGTCATTCACCTCGTTGTACGTCTTTTCCGGTTCGCTCTTCATTTGGTCGCAAACACCCAAACCGTGTATACCTACCCACACGTAGTCCTGCTTGCCAACTCTTGACAAACTCCCAAATCATGTGAACAACACGTAGTACCGCCTGCCCAACTTTACGACCTCCGGTTCCAACCTCCATTCATCTTTCATGCACACTCGCATGTGGTAACCAATCCCTATAGTTCTGACACTCAAAATCTTCTCCAACTCCAATCCTGGCTTGTCCACAATCCCAGCTGGTCCTCTTGACGGTTCAGCTCTCTCTGGATGGTCTGAATCAAGCCTACATCTCTTCAACTGACTCACATGAAAAATTGGATGCTTCATGTGCATATGGTGTGGAAGTTCTAGCTCATAAGCAACTTCCCCCACTTTCTTCTTCACTCAGAACAGTCCATCATACTTCCATGTCAGTTTGCCTTTAGTCCCCTTGGCTGGCTGAAACTGCTGCCCGGTAATCCTGAGAAACACCATATCTCCCACACTGAAGTGTGCCTCCCATCTTCCACTATCAGCATACTTTTTCATCCTCCTTGCAGCATTGTGCAAGCGTAACCGTGCTAACTCCAACGTCTCCTCCCAAGCCTTCATGAACTTCTTCACATGAGGACTTCTCAAGAAGCCTCCCATCACTACGGTATGCGGTGCAACCGACATCTGTCCATTCACCAACTCAAATGGACTGTACCTCATTGCAGAACTCTTTTGAATATTGTAGCTAAACTGAGCAATATCCAAGAGTTTGGGCCAATTCTTCTGATCAGCCGTCACATAGTGTCGCAAGTAGTTCTCCAGCAATGCATTGATCCTCTCGGTTTTCCCATCTGTCTACGGATGGTAACTCGAACTCATCAACAACTCTGTCCCGACTAGATTGAACAATGTGGTCTAAAATCTGCTTGTAAAACGCGGATCTCTATCTGACACAATGCTCAATGGCATGCCCCAATACTTCACTATGTTCTTAAAGAACAATTCCACAGTCCGCTCGGCTCCACAATGCATCTTTGTAGGAACAAAGACAACATACTTGGAAAAATGATCAACCATGACCATAATCCCATTATACCCCTGAACCTGTGGCAACTGAGTGATGAAGTCCATTGAGACACTCATCCATGGCCTCTCTGGAATCGGTAAAGGCTGCAACAGTCCTCCTTGCCTTTGAGTATCTAATTTGTCCTGTTGACAAATGATGCACGTATGTACATACTCCTCTACATCCTCCCGCATCTTCTCCCAAAAGAATACTCTCTCCAACAATGCCAAGGAACGACGCATCCCTGGGTGGCCAGCCCATGGTGAGTCGTGGCATTCCTTCAAAAGGTGCCTCCTGAGTCCAGATGACTTTGGAACATAGAGTCGGTTTCCAAAGAACAAGAACCCATCTCGTAGAAAGAACTTTCGTGTCTTCCCCTCCTTTATCTGCTTCACTATATTTTTCACCAAAGTATCAGTTTCAACACTTTCCTTGATCTTATTCTACATCTCCTCTGACATTTGAACTTGACTCCTACTCCTAGCTACCCAGTCTTCTCCCTCCAATGCTATAAGTTGTCCCTTCCTGCTAAGGGCATTTGCTACCGCATTGTGCCTTCCCGGTCTATACTCGATAGTCATGTCGAATTCTGCCAAGAAGTCCTACCAACGAGCTTGCTTTGCAGAAAGCTTCGGTTGTGATGCAAAATAACTTGCTGCAACGTTGTCAGTCTTGACAACAAATGGATTCCCAATCAGGTAATTCCTCCATACATGAAGACAGTGAATGATCACAGTCATCTCCTTCTCATGAACTGGATACCTCCGTTCTCTATCCTGCAACTTCTGACTCTCGTACACCACCGGATGCCCATCCTACATAAGAACCCCTCCTTTGGAAAAATCTGAAGCATCAGTGTGCACCTTAAATGGTCTCTCGAAGTCAGGAAACTTCAGTATTGGTGTTGTAACCATCCTTTTCTTCAAGTCATCAAATGCCGCTTGACATTTATCCGCCAACTCCACCTCTTGTCTTTCTTCAATAGGTCTGTCAGTGCCGATGTCACCTTGGAGTACCCCTCTACAAACTTTTGTTGGTAGTTGGTCATGCCAAAAAACACCCTCATCTAATGGACATTCTTCGGTTCAACCCAGTCCTCGATTGCCTTCACCCTGCTCGGCTCCATCCTTATGTACCCTTGACCAACAATATGCCCAAGGAACGGAATCTCGGTCTGAGCGAACACACACTTAGACTTCTTCAAAAACAACTGATTTGTCCTTAGTGCCTCAAACACCATTGCCAAGTGCTTCTTATGATCCTCCATGTTGTCACTGAACAACACTATATCGTCCAAGTACACCACTACAAACAAATCCAAGTATGGCCGTAGAACATCGTTCATCAAAGTGAAAAACGTAGCAGGAGTGTTGCACAACCCGAATGGCATAACAAGGAACTCAAAGCTACCATACCTTGTTACTATCGTGGTCTTTTTCTCATCTCCTTTAGCTATCCACACCTGATAATACACATGCCTCAAGTCCAGCTTGGAAAATACTTGGGCTTTCGCAAGCTTGTCAAAGCAATCAGCAGCCAATGGCAAAGGATATCTATTCCTTACTGTTTGCTTGTTCAATGCACAGTAATCACAGCACATCCGTAGCTCATTTGAATCCTTCTTCCACTTGAACAATACCGGAGCTCCATAAGGGGACCTTGAAGGTCTAATGAAACCTACATCAGTTAAATCCTTTAACTGTCATTTCAATTCCTCCAATTCAGGCCCTGACAATCGATAAGGTGCTTTAGTGGGGGTTGCTTTCTTGGCTCAAGCTCAATGCTATGGTCCACTACACACCTTGGTGGAAGTTTCTTCGGTAGCTCATCAGGCATCAAATATGCATACTTAGTCAGCACATCAGATATCTCAGCTGGAACAGGTGTCCCAACTCCATCACCTTCGACATCCTTGAACATCACTGCATATGTCTCCATATCTGAATCCTTCATAGCCTTCTCCAAACTTAGTGCAGAAACATGTTGCACCTTGACTTCCTCCCTTTGCCTATGAGTGGGAAAAGTCCAAGTTTGTGTCTGTCCAACCAGCACCACCTCATCACAGAAGGGGACAACAATAGCCTTGTTTCCCTTCAAGAAATCCTTTCCGAGTATCATATCAAAGTCGTTCATCTCCATCACCGTGAAGTCTAACTGACCCTTCCAGTCTTTCATCTGCACAAGTACTTCGTGTACCAACCCCGCCACTTTAGCTCTAGAGTTCACTGCCTTGACCTCCATATTTGATGGGAAGATCATCAGTCCAGCCTCTTTTGCCAACCGTGTCATCATGAAGTTATGAGTGGTCCCCGTGTCCACCAGAGCTTGAATGGTCTTGCCATGAACCATTAAGTCCATGAAACCCAGACTGTTCATCCATGATTTCTCCATAACTCTTCCTTGTTCATCAAACTTCTTCAACCCTGAATCGGCTTCACCTATCATGAGCAACCCTGCTTCAATGCCCGAATCAGTTGCTCTGATACCACCTATCATGCCCCCAATTCTTTTTTCCTTAAATTGGCTGGGTGCGGCACCGCCTAAGTTAATAGCTTTATCCATCGTTAAATTAACTTTACGAAATACGCCTTCAACAATTCATAATAACATGAATTAACATTATTAATGTTCAAAATCCATCAATAATATAAGAACAATAACAATCCAACAATGTATAAGAAGTAATCTTTTATTATATTTGAGAAGTTTACAATGACTGGGAGTGAATGCTCCACCGGCATTCATAAACAAGGTTGGGCGTTGCCCATGCAAGAGTACATGGCACACTCACTGCAACCTTCAACCGAACATAATACAATATACAACCAGGTGGGCGTGCCCGTGCATGACCCACACTACACACAACACAACTTGCCGACGAGTGGGCGCAGCCGTGCACACCCGCGCTCGTTACAATCAAATGTCGTGCTATCCAACCAGTGGGCCGGTGCCCTACTACGCCCTCCACCCGCACTTGACCCGCGCTGCACGATAGTCCTTTTCCCGACTCGGTAGGTGCATCAACATAGGCGACTGTGGTTCAAGTGCAACCTTCGGATTTCTTCTTGTGCGCACCTCTAACTTGTGTGACAAACTTGTGTGAAGTTCATTGATGTGAAATGAGCATCCAACCTCATGTGTTTATACCCTTTCCACCGTGGGTAAACTCCATCAGGTTGACCTCCAAACTCGCCATCGCTTATGTTAATCGATGCCCCTATAATGAGTCAGCCTGCCCACCACTCATGTGCAGCCTTGGTTAGCTATAAACGATGGTCGCTCGCTACCTTAGTTCATTTCTACAACGGGAGGAACGTGCGCGCCCGTGCACGCAACCGTAGGGCATTACAGTTTTGGTCGTGTGGGTGCCCATGTAAAATCGTTCGGGCGGGTCGTTTGAGGGCGTCTGTGTCAACTCATTCGGGCGGGTCGTTTGAGGGCGTCCGTGTCAACTCGTTCGGGTGGGTCATTCGGGCGAGATCGTTTGAGGGCGGGTCGTTTGAGGGCATCCGTGTTAACTCGTTCGGGCAAGTCATTTGGGTGAGGGTGTGCTCATATAAAAAATGCTAAGTTGTGACCCAAGGTTGGCTTTGTGCATGTTCGTGCAGCTCGTTTGCCCGGCTCTCCCCTGTCCCTTCGTTTTGGTCGTGCGGGCGCCCATGTAAAATCGTTCGGGCGGGTCGTTTGAGGGTGTTCGTGTCAACTTGTTCGGGCGGGACATTTGAGGTCGTCCATGTTAACTCGTTCAGGCTGGTCATTTGAGGGCATCTGTGTCAACTCGTTCAGGCGGGTCATTTGGGTGAGGTCATTTGAGGGTGGGTCATTTGAAGGCATCCATGTCAACTCATTCAGGAGGGTCGTTCGGGTGAGGGCGTACTCGTATCAAAAAGGCTAAGTTATGACCCAAGGTTGGCTTTGAAGTGAAGACGCAGAAGATTAGGACACTTGAAGAAGCTTTTGCTGCTGTTGACAGGTTGGTGGAGCATTATGATGAGACTTCTGATGACAAGAAGAAGAAGTCCAATAAGCCAAAAGAAAAGAATAAGGATGATACTTTGAAATCGGATGATAGTTCAAAGACGAAGAAAGCCTTAAAGTGTTGGATATGTGCTGGACCACACATGGTGAATAATTGTCCTTCTAAACCAAAGGTGGCTGCTATTGCACAATCTAATGCAAAGAATGAAGGGCAGGTGGGATGTAAAGCCTTCGTTATACCGGGCGTGGTTGGGCACGGGTGAGCTGGGCCACACGACGATCAGAGAACGCAGGTGCGTGGGTGCACAAGTGGGCGTGCGGGCGCACAGGCAGGCGTACGGGCACACGGGTGGACGCGCGAGCTGGGTTGCACGGGGGCGGGCGCACGAGCTGGGCTGCATGCGGGCGGGCGTGGGCAGGCACGCAAGCTAGACTGCACAAGGGCAGGGTGCAGGCGAAGGATGAGCCGGCTACACGGGATATGCGATGAAAGCAGAAATATATGCGACAATAGACAGACTTCAAACGACACTTGAGGAAAAACAAAGGGACGATATGCGATGGAGTTATACCCTCGGTTGGAGCGTTGAACGATGGTGGAGGCCGACTTGAACAAGGAGTAAAGCTGACACATGTTGGGCATTCAAAGGGGGTGTGTAAAAACATGTTTGGGTGGTTGTCCGGGTGAGCCACCACCCCACCTTTGGACGAGTATAAGTGGAGAGTTTGGAGGCTTATTTGCAACAACAAACTCAACGAAGCATCTTTGCTAGAACTCAAGGAAGAATTGTGTAGAAAAAGAAGGAGAATGTGCATAGCTCATGCACACTTCTCATAGAAGGTTGCTCACTTGGTTAGCATTCTTGGAGTTGGTCGAAGGTTGGGCAAGGTGTGCCCCGGGTTGTTCTAGAGCACAGATTTGTGTGAGACTTGAGGAGGGGGTCTTGGTGTCTCGGGTGAGCACCCTCCCACCGTGCAAGGTGTGCACAAACATTGTAAAAGGCTGGTTTGCCTATGTTGTAAAAGCGACTAAGTATAGACTTGGATTTTGCCAAGGATACTTGTATTATTGAAGAAATATTGATTATTATATATTGTTGGGTAGACTTATTGTTCAGGGAGTTGCCCCTCCCTTTATACTATGCAATTGTTGTTCTCTTTTATAATTGCTGATGATAATGAATGAGTATGGGTGTTCATTAGTATAAAGGATAAACATAATATTAATTGGTTGTGAAACACAAACTAAGTAAGGAAAAGTGAATTAGGCGTAGTCCATGAACATTAGTATTGGTGAAAAGAAAGTGTTCGGTGGTGCCGCACCTCGCTATAAGCGGTTTGTCACGCGGGATAAGTCTACTTTGCGGACAAAGTGGACCTCCCCAGAAACTAACAAGTTTCCGATGACAAACAAAACAAACAAGAGCAATCCTTCTCTAAATATGACTTTTAAAATATAAGAACACAAGCGTTTAGATCCTACCTTGTTCCAACGCTGTTGTAGTAGTCCAACTTCGTCGATCTGGATGAGCTCCTCCTTCACTTCGAATCCTGCAACCACTAACAATCAAACGATTATATAGCACTTGTATTTCTCATATAATAAAACATATTTAACATGTAGACTCCACCCCAACCTCTGGCCATCTGCACTCAAGTGTGCAATCCATCATGAAGAAGCCTCCTTCAAGGCCCCTTGTATAAGTTGGTGTGGTTCCTTCCTACCAAGGCCTCCACACCAACCTCTCTCCAAGGTTGTTTATAGAGAAAGGAGGGTGAGGAAGTTTCCTCCCTGACTCTCATCCACCCATGTGTCAGATTGATGTTGTGTCGTCAAGTATTTATGCACAGCCTCAATCTCCTCACAAGTATATCCAAGCTCACCTAGCTTGTCCTTTGTCAACTGAAAGTCATATATGCCCATAGAATACCTACAAAAGTCCACTATTCCAGTAGGATCCCTACCTTCATAATCCTTCTCAATCACTACCTCTGAAATAGTGCTTGGACTCCCTTCATTTGCAACTCCATTGTGAATATCATCAGTAGAAGATGCTCCCATCAAGTGTCTCCATGTTCATGAGGTTACCTTCTCACTTCCTTCATTCTTCCTTCTAGCTTTTGCAATAAAGTCAACCAGCTTCTTTTCCTTTGTTGTTTGAGTCACACTCCAAAGTCCTCTTTGCTCCACATCCTCATGCTTCACATTTGGATCTTTGGGGTACAAAATCATAGAAGTCATCCTTGGTCTATACCCCAAGAAACTTCTCCTATTCATAGGTACCATCATGGTTCTTCCTCCAGCTGTGATCAAGAGAATGTCTCGGTCCACCATCGGTATGTCTTGTGCCAGCTCCATGAAGTCCAGCCCCAACACCATAAAATGATCATCCATGTCTACAACTCTCAAGTCCAACTTTCCAAACCATGAGCCTACTTTCACCTGAATGTTCTGCAATACACCATCAAGAGCTCTTATGGTAGAGTTGACTACTTTGAAAGCACTCCATTCCCCCTCCATCTTTGCTTTCTTCCCAAAAGACTTTGCTTCCTTCCTACTTAAGAAATTATGAGTAGCTCCTGTATCCACCAAAGCTGCAATTTTCTTGCCCTTCACAGTCACCTGCACAAAGCTTAGCTTCAAGGAATCACCTCCTTCTGTTGGCTTTGTCTTGCGCCTTATCTCAGAAACTTTCTTTAAGAATTCAGCCTCAGAAGTGTCAATTGGTTCATGCCCCTTTTTGACATTCCTTCTAAGGTACTTCACCTCCTTGCTTGGCTCTTCTAGGCAACTTGGTCCTGGTTCATCTTGACTCTCTTCAAGCTTGCCTTCCACCATATCCTGCTCAAGTGCACCAACCAAGTGTCCACTGACCAAGTTCATAGAACTAAGCTTTCAAATGTCCTCTAGATTCTCTCGGTAGTGAATTCCCAACTTGTCAATGTAGTCGAGCACTTCTTTCTCAATTACGACAACCTTCTTACCAAGAAGCTTCTTCTTTACTTCTTCCTCAACTTGCTTGATTTCGGCTTCCACTTTGGCACTTTCCTTCCTCAACTAGGCTCTCTCATCAAAAGCTCTTGAAGACCAAGGCCACTTCATTGGATCTCCTCATCAAGTCCCTTGAGTTCCATATCTGTCGTACTTTCACATTGGCTTCTGAGTTTTTCAAGTTCCCTTATTAGCCCCGAGCAGCTTCCCCGAATCTTCATGTTCTCAGCCTTCATCGAAACCCAATTAGAACTCCATCGACTCATATGTTCCAATATTTTGTACCAGAGGTCTTCAATTACATCATGGCTAGACTCACCTATCATAGGTTCATCCACCATCTCTACCTTTTCAGCCCTCTACATATTCACCAAGTGCCCGCAATCTGAATCAACCCTTGTTCCACTTGTGTGAAAAGACTTCCTTCACTTGCAAGTACCCTTTCCACTGTCACAAGAAACCCTGCTTCAATACCCTGAATCAGCTACACCTACTTCCAAAAGAGA
>Ga0181464_1001774_pt1 | contig 10818 bp, 11 predicted proteins | sample InSIn2gowninarea_FD_119074 | JGI IMG/M metagenome (GOLD analysis project Ga0181464, IMG submission 119074) | Clean room microbial communities from NASA Spacecraft Assembly Facility at Jet Propulsion Laboratory, Pasadena, California, USA -... ...
CCCCGTCTGACTTGGCTCAGGGGGATTCCTCCTCGCCTTCAACTACTGCTCTCGGCACGGGTCGATATCCCAAAACCCGCAGTGGCAGAGGGCAGGCCCAAAGGGCTGGCCTTCAACATAATGAGGAAACCTAGTACCCCCTTGATGACTTTGAGCCAATGATGAATCCCTGTCATTCCACCCAGTTTCAATTCAGATGCACCCTGGAACGCCCCTGTATCATCACCACCATCTCTATCGCCTTTAGAGAGGAGCCCCAACGCACTGTTGTCCCGGACAGCATCATTCCGGACAGGACTGGCACTAGCAGGCAGAACACTCATGATAGCAGCTCTTAGGGTGACACTCTGAACAGGACGGAAGCTGCACACTCTGATCCGGAAGCTTTGAACAGGACAAATAACACCCCAAGTGGTAATGGGAAGATGGCAGCAGCGACGAGCACTCCAGGTGGCAAGGTGCAGACGGAAGCCATGACCAATGGACAACAGCAAGACGTCGAAAATTTGTATGCTTACGGGTGTCTCATCATGGAGGAGCCTCTGCCACTTGCTGACACCTAGCAGGCTTCGACTCATTTTTCAGGTTCTTAGACACCCAGTCACCATCTCAAGGGTCTTTTTTGTAGTTTTCAGTTGTAATTGTTGTTATATGGGGTCTTTTTTTATTTTTGTTTTGCTCAAAAAACTCTCAAACATGGGAATTACAAGCTGGTTCCCCTGCGTGGGCAGCTCTCACCATGATTTTTGGACTAGTTTCCCCTTGATGGCAGTCTCCTTTTTTAGTTACTGTTTGATAATACTTGGTAAAAACTCTGAGATAGGTTCTGCAGAGGACGATGCCCCCATGTAACATTATTTTTTGTATCTTTAATAGATTTAGTCTTATTCAAAAAATATATATATATATAAAACTGTGTTAGAAGGGTCCAAAAGTCATGGGTCAAGCTAGAGTTAATCTTAGCTGTTGATTAGGGACTTAATTTCAGTCGTTGAATTGTCAATGAGAAAACTATAAGAGGATGTTTGAGAGTCACTTGGAGAACACACCAAGTTGATCAAGATTTCGATTTTCTAGGGCAGAGTTTGCTGAGGAAGTCAAAAGAGTGATTAGAGTTGCAATTGAGGGGTAATGAATACAGAAGTAGAGAGGCAGAGATAGTACCAGAAGGATCAGCGCAGAAGTCGGGAGAGAGGGACATAGAGCCAGCTAGAGGTTCACGCAGAGCCAGCCAGGGCTCACGTAGAGGCATCCAGGAGCTGCACAGTTCCTTAGAGAGCCAATGTGGGTGATGTAGAGGTTCTAAGGGCTGACACAGTGCCTCCAGAGGCTAACGCAGGGCGAGCTAGGGTGATGTTGGGCCAGAAAGGGTTGACGCAGTCCCTAGAGGCTGACGCTGGGGTTTTTGTGGGGCAAACTCGAGCTGGGAGCTGTCAGAGTGTTTATCCGGGGTTTCAACCAGAATATCTGATTCCGAGTACAGAGGTACTACTGCCGAGATTATTCTCTGTTGGATGAGCCGATTTTTGAACCCAGATTATATTCAGAAATTGCATAATAATAAAACCCTTAGATAGCTGCACCGGTTTTCCCGCATTGGGTTTTTTCGGAGACATTGGTCCAAAAGCAACGGTGCCACTTGTGTGCTTGTTTTTTGTTTCCTTCAGTTGATGATCTGTAATGTGTTGAGCATGTACTTGTATTTATTTTCAGTATTTACATGGTAAATAACTTGTTAATTAATCAAAACAAGTAGGCAAAAATAAATCAGAAAAGTACATGAAGGGTTTCTAACAATTAGCCTTAGAAATTCCAGAATGGTATCAGAGCGTGGTTGCAGATCACAGGAGAACTGAGGACATCAACCGAGCAGAGCAACAGTAGCAGAAAACAGTTGTCCCAAGTGACAGAAGTTGTTCCTAACAGAGAAGCGGCAAGAAAGGGGTGATGCAGTGCTTGTGTCATCAAGTTTGATCCAGGAAGAGGATCAGTGCAGTGGGAGAGGTGAGCAGACTTAACCTACGCAGTGCCCGGTCATCTTTCTCAGTCATGAAGGATTGATGCCAGTGGCCAGGAGGTGTAGATTTCGCTGGTGTCGGGATTGCGCAAAGCCTAGAAGCTCTAAACCTTCGGTTTGTTGAAGTTTAGGAGGTTGTGGGTAAGTTACAGAGTGAAGCTGGCGGGGTACTGTAGTCAGAACAATACCTAACAAGGCAAGACCAAGGAGGAGGGAGTTGCTACCGAGTATTTCTAGCCAAGAAATCCGGATCAGTGGTGTAGCTGCACTAATGATCAGAATGGGGGTATCTCGACATTGGCATAAGGGTTTCCAGGAGGGAAATCAAGGCTCAGAGGGAGTCACACCAAGAACTTCCAGGGGAGAAGTAGAGGAGCAGTGAGATGGCAATGAATGGGGTAAGAGACCATGACAGACTGGATGAAGCCTCGAACTTCATAGTTTGGAAGCCCAGAATCTTGTCCATTCTAGACAAGAATCGTGTCAAGCAATTCGCCTTAAGGACGATAGCGATCCCAATTGACCCAACTGAGAACGACAAGTACGAGGAGGCAATGGCGAGTGCCAAGAGCATCATCCTTGATGGGGTCAAGGACCATGTAGTACCACATATTGTCGAAAAGGACATGGCAAATGAGATGTGGGAGGCCCTAAAGAAATTGTACTAGCATACTTCTGTGCAGAGAAGGATGCGACTTGAAAATCAGCTGCGGTCATACCAGATGCAAAAAGGGGAGCAGATAGACACCTTCCTTAGTTGATTGAAGGAGATCCGGGATTAGCTGACTTCCGTAAGGGCCACGTCGGATTAAGAATTGATGGTGAGAACAACGCTGAACGCAGTCTCAGAAGACTGGGAGGTGTTTGTCCAGAGCATACTCGGCAAGGCAACCCTTCCAGATTGGGAGGAAATGTGGGTGACTCTTCGCCAAGAAGAGATGAGAAGGCTAAGCAAGGTGGGAAGCAACGACAAGGGGATCAGAATCAAGGAGGAAGAGGAGGATGTTGCCCTAGCATCTGAGGGAAAGCAGGAGAAATGGAAGAAGAAGGACCTCTCCAAGGTCAAATGCTTCAATTGTGGGGAACTGGGTCACTATGCGAGCCAGTGTCCGAGGAAGAAGAGTAAAGGAGAGGCGTTCAAGACCAAGGCAGCGCTAGCGAGGGCGGAGAAGGAAGTGGAGACAGATGATTGTGCCATGAGTGCTCACACGCCACTTAAGTGAAAGTGGGGGGACATCCAGCTGTAGTCAGACAAACTACAAGCAATGAGGGGCAGGATCCTCGAGGTACCTAGTCTCTTGGATTATACCTTGCTACGAGAGCCCCAAAGAGGAGTAGCAGTACTAGTGGATGTCAGTAGAGACGGATGCGGATGGAGCGACAGAGAGGGCTACAATGCAGGAGTCCCATAACAGCGTGAGGCGGCCGTGTGAGATGCATGGAGTTGTTGCAACATTGCAGAGGTCAAAGAGGGAGCACTTGGTAGCGACAGAGGGAGTTTTGGCATCGAGGGTGTCTCTAGCCTAACAGAGATGTTAGAGTTGGGAGATCAGTTACTTACTTCTCAGTAATTGAGTTGTAGTGCAATAGTTAGCAGTGGTAGTGCTATGGGCAACATGATGTAGCATGATGAGAGGGGTTGCCATACAGATGCATCAGTGGCAGTGGTAGCGCCATGGGTAGCAATACATGATGCAACAGCGCAGTGGATGTTGGGCAGCAGGCCTAGCATCAACACAGGGACTGAGGCTGGATGATCAGGGTGATGCTCAGTGAGGAGTATTACTAGAGAACAGTCCTCGCTAAGAGGGAGTGTTGATTTGGGGTAACATTGGATGTGCTCTAGCCACGAAAATTGGTCGAGAGGCTAAAGCACATGAGATCTCCAATACCCAAAAATGGTTTGGGTAGAATCTAACCAGTTTGGGATATATTAAAATAATTAATATTTTTAACGGAGTCCCTAAGTCTAAACTTGGGAAAAATAAAATATTAATGTGAATTAATATAAAATTGTGTTAGAAGGGTCCAAAAGTCATGGATCAAGCCAGAGTTAATCTTAGTCGTTGATTAGTGAATTGTCAACGAGAAAAGTATAAGAGGAGGCTTGAGAGTCACTTGAAGAACACACCGAGTTGATCAATATTTCGATTTTCTAGGATAGGGTTTGCTGAGAAAGTCGAAAGAGTGATCAAAGTTGCAGCTGAGGGGCAGTGAATATAGAAGCAGAGAGGCAGAGATAGTACCAGAAGGATCAACGCAAAGCCAGGAGAGAGGGATGCAGAGCCAGCCAGAGGTTCACGTAGAGCCAGCTAGGGCTCACATAGAGGCATCCAAGAGCTGCGCAGTGCCTCAGAGAGCCAGTGTGGGTGACGCTGAGGCTCTAAGGGCTGACACAGTGCCTTCAGAGGCTGACACAAGGCGAGCTAGGGTGACATTGGGGCAGATGCTGGGCCAGAAAGGGTTGACGCGGTCCCTAGAGGCTGATGTTGGGGTTTTCGTGGGGCAGATTGGAGCTGGGAGCTGTCAGAGTGTTTATCCGGGGTTTCCGCCGGAATATCTGCTTCCAAGTAGAGAGGTACTACTACCGAGATTATTCTCTATTGGGTGAGCCGGTTTTGGCACCCAGATTGTATTCAAAAACTGCATAATAATAAAACCCACAGATAGCTGCATCGGTTTTCTCGCATTGGGTTTTGCTGGGGACATTGGTCCAAAAACAACGGTGTCACTTGTGTGCTTGTTTTTTGTTTCCTTCAGTTGATGATATGTAATGTGTTGAGCATGTACTTGTATTTATTTTCAATATTTACATGTTAAATAACTTGTTAATTAATCAGAACAAGTAGGCATAAATAAATCAGAAAAGTACATTAAGGGTTTCTAACAGTTAGACTTAGAAATTCCAACAATTATCAAGAAAGAGGAATCAAACCCTAATCTACTTGCATCGATTTCTCAACAAGGAGGAAGCTAACCCTATGTGGACCCAGATGGGAAAAGAGATGAATGGGGCTAAAATGAGCATAGGGGAGTGATGTATATGGTGTCAAGAAGTGGGACCACGCAACCAAAATCGAGATTTCCCATGTGGTGCCAACCCTTAAACCTAATGGCTAGTAAAGGAGATCCCACGAGACTATGATATAAGGCTAACCAACAAATCAGGTAGAAGAGACAAGAGCACAGACCTAGCCCACTCTTTCCGCAGAATCTCCCCACCAATCCATGCCCAGAAGTGTCCATGATAAGTAAGAAAAATTACTCAACTATACCAATAAAAACCCATACCTTCAGGGTTGGGAGGCCCACCTTCAAGCATACGATCATAACACATGGGCGAGGGCCATGGTTGGCTCAAGTGGTGGAGATAATGGCACATCGAGATATCAGGTGGCTACAAGGGGCTGTTGATCGCTGGATGAGGACAATCTAGGTGAAAACGTTTCTCTTATGAATACTACCCACAAGTGGTAGGTAACATTTGGCTCCAACTGGGACATGAGCTCTCAAAAAGGTGTGCAAAGCTACTCGAATGGGAGGTTATGAGAACACCAACAATCTCTAGGTACCGCAGACCTGTTACCTACACATATCAAACACCGAGCACATGGGGCAGCATGTTTTTCTTGTTGAAATTTCTAACCCGTTAGAAATTTTCCTGCACTATCTGGTTTATTTCACCTACTTGTTTAACTACTGAACAAGTTATTTAACCATATAAATATTGAAATAAACACAATGCAGTCTCAGCCATCGACAGATCATCAACTGAAAGAAATAAACAAACACACAAGGGACACCATTATTTTTGGACAATCATCCTTGAAAAAACCCAATGCAGGGAAACCGGTGCAACAATTCTGAGGGTTTTATTATTAAGTAGTTTTTCTTGAGTACAACTGGGTGCCAAACTGGCTCACTCTACTGAAAAATCAATCTGGTAGTGAAACCTCACTTCGGAAGTAGATATTCAGAAAGTCTACTCCACGAAAGTCTTTCCAACACCTCTCTGAGGCTCTGCGTCAACCTACATATACTCTGTGCTAGCTCGCAGGCCCTCTACGTCACCCACACAAGCCCTCTGCCCCTTTGCACAGTCACTCTAGCCCTTTGCGTGGCTCCTGCTAGCTTTGCATAGCCTTCTCTACCTCTACGCTAGTCTTCTGACACTATCTCTGCCTTTGCGCTAGTCTTCTGACACTATCTCTGCCTCTCTACTATGCACTCACTGCCCCTCGCTACAACTCAGATCACTTGTTTGATTTCTCTTAGCAAACCCCGCTCTAGAAAATCAAACTGACTGATCAACTTGGTGTATCTCCAATTGACCCTCAAGCCTCTTATAATTTTTCTGTTGAGTCTTCAACGACCAAGATTAAATCTAATCAACAATTAAGATTAGATTTGGCTTGATCCATGTCATTTAAAGCCTTCTCACCCAGTTTTATATTAATACCCATTAATATTTTATTTTCCTAAGTTTAGACTTAGGAACCCATTAAAAATATTAATTATTTTAATATCTCTCTAACTGGGTGGAATTTCCCCAAACCATTTCTAGGTCTTGGAGATCTCATGTGCTTTAGCCTCTCCATCAATTTTCATGGCTAGAGCACATTTGATGCTACCCCAAATCAACACTCCCTCTTAGCGAGGAATGTGCTCTAGTAATGCTCCACCACTGAACATCACCCTGATCATCTGATACCAGTACCTATGCTGATGCTTGGTCTGCTACCCAACATCCTCTGCACTGTTGCCTCCTGTACTGCTGCCCATGGCTCCGCCACTGCCACTGCTACATCTGTACGACAACTCCCTTTGCATCTGTGTTGTTGCTGGTCCTTTCTTCCAACATTGCATCTGCACTATAGCCCTCTCTCCTCATGCTGCCTATAGCACTACCAATGCTTTTGCTGCACTGCAACTTAGTTACTGAGACGATGGTAACTGATCTACCCAACTACTAACATCCTTGTCAAGCTGGAAACCCTCCTGATGTTGAATCTCTCTCTGCTGCTATCCTGTGCTCCCTTTGCTGCCTCTGCACTGCTGCAACAAACTTTGTGCCTCTCGCACTGCTGCAAACACCTCTTTGCCTTCCTGCACTGCTACAACCTCCTCTGTGCCTCTCGCACTGCAGCAACCCTCTCTACACTGCTACAGATCGATGCACTCTAGCACCTCTGCCGCTCCATCCGCATCTGCTTCCACCGACATCTGCCATCCTACTACTGTCACTTTGGGGCTCCCATAGTCGAATATGGTCTAAGAGTTTGAGTACCTCAAGGATTCTGCCCCACATCTCCTATAGTCTTCCTGACTACATATCGATGTCACCCCACCTCTTCTGTAGAGGTACATGAGCACTCATGGCACAATCGTCATCATCCTCTACCTCCTTCTCTAGCTTAGCCGGCGCTGCCTTGGAGTTAGAAGCCTCTCCCTTATTCTTCTTCCTGGGACATTGTGTTGCATAATGGCCCAGCGCCCAACAGTTGAAGCACTTAATCTTGGAGATGTCCTTCTTCTTCCTCTTCCCTTGCTGCTCGGCAGATGCCAGAGACACATCCTCTTGACCCGGGCTCCTTTGCTACTACTTCCCGCCTTGGTCAGTCATCTGATCTCTTCTTGGCGAAGAGTTGCCCACAATTCTTCCCATCCTGGAAGAGTCGCTCTGCCCAAAATACTTTGGATGAATGTCTCCCACTCCTTGGAGACTGCGTTTAGGGCAGTCCTCACCATTAAATCTTGATTCAATGTGGCCCCTATGGAAGCCAGTTGGTCCAGAATGTATTGTAACCTGCTGAGGAAGTGATCTATCTGCTCCCCCTTCTGCATCAGATACAACCACAGCTGATTCTCCAGTAGCATCTTCGTCTACACGGAAGTGCCTTCATACAATTTCTTCAAGGTATCCCACATTTCCTTTGCTGTATTCTTCTCGACAATATGTTGAACTACATGATCCTTGACCCATCAAGGATTATGCACTTTGCCTTGGCCATCGCATCCTCATTCCTTTTGTTATTAGCTAGGTGGATTGGGATAGCCATGGTTCTCAGGGCGAAGGCCTTGATGCGATGTCTATCCAGAACAAACAGGATCATGGCCTTCCAAATGACAAAGTTGGATGCTCCATCCAACCTGTCCTAATCCCTTAGTCTGTTCATTGACATCTTTTCTCTTCTTTTCGACTCCTTTGAGTCTCTACTTCCCTCCTGGATGTTCTCTCTTCGACTCCCTCTGAGTCTCGATTTCCCTCCTGGAAATCCTCTCCTAGACTCCTTTTGAGTCTCGATTTCCCTCTTGGAAATCCTTCTACCAACAGTCAAATCATACCTCTCCGATCCCCTTTGGTCTTGCAACACTGATCTGGATTTCTTGGCTAGAAATCCGCCTAGGTAGCGACTCCCTCTATGTTGGTTTTGTCCTATTAGGTACAGTTCTGCCTAGACAGCAACAACACCCCACCAGCTTCACACTCCACAATTTGCCCACAGCTTCCTATGTCCCAGCAACTGAAGAAACGAGCCTCTTGGCTCTGCGCAATCTCGGCAAAGGCTGAATCGCTCTTCTGGCCAACTGTGTCACTCCTACCTGGCTGAGTAGGATGACGTGGCTCCTCGTGAGACTCTTCTGCCTTCCTCTGCCTCTGCGCTGGCCTCTCTCTGGCTTGAAATGATGACGCAGGCCCTTTTGCATCACTCCTCTGCTGCTTTTTGCTTAGGAACAACTTCTGTCTCTCGGGACAGCTGTTTCTACTGCAAATTCTCTGATTTAGTCAATGCCTTCAGTTCCCCTGTGATCTGCAATGCTCTGATACCATGTTGAAATTTCTAAGTCTAACCCATTAAAAATTTTCCAACACTATCTGGTTTATTTCACCTACTTGTTTAATTACTGAACAAGTTATTTAACCATATAAATACTGAAATAAACACAAAGCAGTCTCAACCATCTACAGATCATCAACTGAAAGATATAGACAAACACACAAGGGAGACCATTATTTTTGGACAATTGTCCCTGGAAAAACCCAATGCGGGAAAACCAGTGCAGCAATTATAAGGGTTTTATTATTAAGCAATTTTTCTTGAGTACAACTGGGTGCCAAACTGGCTCACCCTACAGAGAAATCAATCTGGTAGTAATACCTCACTTCGAACGCAGATATTCAGAAAGTTTGCTCCACGAAAGTCTCTCCAACACCTCTTTGAAGCTTTGCGTCAACCTAGAACCCTCTGCGTCAGCCTACAGATGCTCTGCGCTGGCTCTTTGGCCCTTTGCGTCACCCAAGCAAGCCCTCTAGCCCTATGCGCAGTCACTTTCGCCCTCTGCGTGGCTCTTGCTGGCTCTGCGTAACCTTCTTTGCCTCTGCGCTGGTAATCATATAATTGGAAGAAAGAATGGAGGATTGGGTAATCATCTGGCATCCGATGCTCTTTGAGGATGTGTAGGGCATCCAAGATAAGAGTAGGCAAGAGGACCGATATTATTTTAGGGTTGGGAACCCAAGATAAGAATAGTCCTAGAAGGTCATACTCAGTGAACACCCGGCTGGGTATGTACCTTGAAAGACAATGATGAAGGTGTCTACAGTGATTTGTCTCACGAACATTGTGCTTTGATCTAATGAGAGATAGAGCTATTAGTCAAGGCCTTGCTATGGAAACAATGTTGGTTACTATGATGCTATAACAAATGGATTGCCAATCCGGTTTCTCTTATGTGAATTCTTTAAGATTGAAAATGGCCAAACACCTTGTAATGATTTATGAATACCTCCCTAGTTAAGAGGGAGTGACTAGGTTCGGTCTTCATAAATGTAATTTTGATCTTTGCATTTATAAAAGAAAAAAAAAATATTATTTTTGTTATTTATATCAATGAGTTTCTTGCTCATTGGATAGGTCTAGCACGTGTCAAAGTGCTATAGGAAAGTCAAAGAGTCAAAAGAAATGTTGAAGACCCTTAAGGGCATGTTACACCATGTATATATATGTGTTAGAGTCAAAGATATTCCTCCAAGCAAAGTCACAAGTCTCCTCCAAGCAACGACATCACTAAAAGAAGCAATCCAAAGTGTAAATGATAAGTCGGCCTCAAGTCTATTAGTTGGCCTAAAGGAGGAACATACCTCTATATATAGAGGCTATCCACTCCTCCAACGACAAGCATAATCACCTTTGAAATCAGCAAGATAGAAGGACGAGTTAAGAGTGAAAAAGAAGCGAAGGAAGGAGCCTCTAGTGCAGCGAAGAAAGAAGAAAGTATACCGAGCCTTAGAGGACTGTTCTAAGGTCAATTACAGTCACACATGCGAAGATATAGAGGGTCTCTTTGCTGTCATAGCAGCCCTCTACTACAGTCATATATATATCGTTGTTTGGGCTAGATAAATAGGCCTATAAGGCCTCTCATTCAAGCGAAGAAGAAAATGGACATTCACCTAAGGAATCCCCTCACACATGCGAAGAAATAGGGCTGCACTGCTGTCATATCAGACCTGCAACTATATCTCAAAAAGAGCTCGGTTGGGTAAGAGATAAGGGACTCCTCAGATGTGAAAGACTCCATTAAGGAATAAAGAGGAATATCTCTTCTAGAGCTAGCATATCTAGAATTAGTATAAGTTGTTGGAAGGAAGATGAAGTGCTGGAAGAAGAAGGGAAAAGACTTGACTTGTGCTTGGAGGATATTGTTGTCAAGGTTCTAGGGTTTGGCATTTATCAATAGAAGCTTCAATAAGAGAAATCTGAGAAAGGGTTTTCCTCTCTAAGAGGGGTTTTTTCCTA
>Ga0181464_1001776_pt1 | contig 10811 bp, 11 predicted proteins | sample InSIn2gowninarea_FD_119074 | JGI IMG/M metagenome (GOLD analysis project Ga0181464, IMG submission 119074) | Clean room microbial communities from NASA Spacecraft Assembly Facility at Jet Propulsion Laboratory, Pasadena, California, USA -... ...
AAGAAAGAAAAAGAAACAGAAAAAAACAAGTGTAATCTCTGGAAATTGTCGCAGGTTGCAGGAACACAATGCAAAAAGGAGGCCTCTCAACTCAAGGAAAAGGGTCCCTACCAAGATACCAGGCAACCTCACATACACTCCCTCCATGAACACTCATTTTTTCCAAGGTTTGGACACAATCTGGTCATGGTTTAGCCTTCTACAGGAAGCTACAGGACTTTCTACAGGAAGTTCTATATTTCTATAGGAAACATCCTGTAGAGCCTTTGGGTGGGCCAAGATCGATTATGGAGAAGGATTTGAAGCTTGAAGTCTGTTGAGGAGGCATGCAACCACTCTTTTCTTCCATCCTCCACTTGTTTCACCTCCTTTCACCACCATTGCTGCCATCTGGTCGAATATACCTGCACAGTCATACCAGAACCCTGTTTTCTCAGATAAAAAATTTTGTTTTTAAGTGGGAAATAAAGCATGCAGAGGCTCGCACACTTTACCTGTCAAGGCAACCTCAGGACCCTTCACTTGTGGATGCAACTCATTTATTTCAGCATGCACCCCAGGAGGAGAAACGACTACAGGATGTCCTATAGGAATCCTGTAGCAATTGATCCGGCTGGAGCACATACCATGGAGACACCAGCAACTCATGAAGCCGGTGCATGCAGCATTCACCACCAGGAAATCGGGTCTCAAGGTCTTGTAGCCAGCAGCAGCCAATGAAGAGGAGCTCCAGCATCCATGCGCGAAGTAGCAGCAAGTAGATCTAGCATTCCTCGTCCCGAAACCTGAAAAAAACCACGTCCACGACCGCACAGGTAAGTGCCTAACCTTATTTCGTCAAATTACATAAGCTATACTCTAAATGTGCATGACTATGAGAATGGATGGATTGAACAAGTCTGGTAGCCATTCAACTGGCCACCACAACCAGTCAGATGGCCTCGTAGGATCCGAATGGGCTTGGTTATGTCGAAAAGACGGGTAATTGACACGTGGGAAGTGTCCAGTCGGCGAGAAGTGGCAGTATGACAGGAATGGTGGCGGTGAATGCAAAGGGAAGGATTCAGCGGTCAGGAACACACCAAGGAATGATGGCTATGACGTCAGCCAACGGATCGACCGGGACAGCTCACCCCCGCGCCATGAATTCCGCAGCAATTCAAAATTGGCCGATTGAATAACTTATGATACACTGCAGTCATTTACACTCAAAACCATTTTGCAGCCAAGTACACGTCCTCCTCCTCTGCAAGTTGTTAGCCCTAGTTCTCGGTCTGTTCCAATGTCCTGCTGCTCTCAGACTTGTCCAGAACCACCGTAACGTCCTCCAGAAGCCATGCACGATTTCTACAGGAAGTTGTGCTACAGGAAACCCAGCATACGAAGAAGCTTGGACTGTTCATGTCGAGGGTGGCAATTCTCAGTGAGGTAGGCCTGAACATAACATTCCCATGCAAATAATTCAAAAGGTGGTGAATTCGACGTGTTGAGGGAGTAGGGAAAATGTGAATGCAAGTCTGTATATGAATTCAAAAGCTATTTCTTATCGCTGCCTGAAATTGTCTTCGTGGTCTGCATGAGAGATTTTCTCCAGGGTCTTGAATTAAAATACCTCCTGTAGAAAAATTGAGACACTTTCAAGGCTCACTGGTGAAAAATTGTGAATTTTATATAATTGTGTGCATAACGGAGACGTAGCTCTGCGCTCTGTGTAGAGAAATCTCGAAGCCCTCCTTCTGTACACGAGTAGGCAAGTTCAGAACAACAAAAACAGAGTTTTTTACCATGCTGGGAGGGTTCATTAGAAAAGAACCTTCGGACTCCAAGAAATTACAGGAAACCCCTGAGGTGGTGGACCTCTTTTCCCGTGCACACTGGATGTCATTCTGTGACAAGCTTCAAGGTCACGATGATGGAATTACAGAAGAATTCCTAAGGTCCTTGAGGCTGAAGTCAAAGACATTGGCCGTTGTCAACTTCAGAGGATTGACCCTCAGACTCACCCCACAACTCATTAGCAGAGTAACTGATCTACCGATGGGGGTACCCTGGGATAAGGAGGAGAGAAAATTGGGTCAGAAAGCTAAAAAAGAGTTCTTGCCAAAGGAACAATTTTTAGAGGACAAGAATGGAGTTCGAAGAACTAGCCTACAACTGTTCTGGAGTGAAGTCAGCCTCCAAATTATGAAGTATATTACGTGTGAGGGGCGATTTAGCATCGTGTATGGCTATCATATCCGGTTGCTCACAGAACTCAGGCACTAAATGGACCTACCCTCAGAACAAAAATTGAGCATTCCTTACTTCCTCCTACAATCCATGATTGAGTGTGCCACCAAACTGAGAGAGGGGACACCAGACCAGCTAGCCCATCATGGGCTTATCAAGCTCCTCGTGGAAGACGCACTCCACACTTACACTGTCCCTCTCTCCTGGGAAATTTTTCGGAATATGTCTAAGGATGATGGTATATGAATTTTGGCCGAGGAGCTCACTTCCTCCAGCAGCGAGGAGAAGGAGCACACTCAGGCAGAGAAGAAAGCTAAAGGACAAGAAACCCCGGGAAAAACACCAAAGAAAGAATAGAAAGCAACACAAGAAAAAGGCCAAGCTGCCAAGACAAGGGGTGGTAAAATTACACCAACACCAAAGGAGAAAAGACTACATAGCATGGTAGAAAGGACTGAGAAAGTCCAAGCCAGTGAGGGCACCCCTAAGGCAACCTCAGCCAAGCTAAAGGAAAAAGCGCCCTCAGCCAAGCAGGCTAAAACAGTGCCATCTGCTTCTACAGGAAACCAGAAGGCTATTTCTACAGGAAGTTTAAAAACGGCTTCTACAGGAAGCCAGAAACCAACCACTACAGGACTTTCTACAGGAAGTCCGGAAAAAGGACAGCAGAAGGAGAAATCGGCCGAAATTCTAGCTAGGGAGGCAGCAGCTGTGCTGGCCACCCTAGGTACCTCTCCCAAGCCAAAGGAAAAATGAAAGAGGGATACTCCTCTGTATTTTAAAGCAAGAAGGAGTGTGAGAATTAAGACTGGCAGACCCCAGCCTCCATCAAAAGAGCCAATCACAATTGTGGATACCCCTACCACACCAAGGGATAGGTCCCCCTCCAAGGCATCCATTACTTATGAGCGGGGGAGCCCGAAAACATCCTCATAGAGGGAAAGGATGGAGAAATTGAACTCGGAAGCCTCTCTACAGGATGCCGAGGCTATTCTACAGGAAACTTTGGCTAGGCTGAAAGAAACTGAGCAGATGGAGGAAAGAGTAGCCAAGTCACCACAGGAGGAGGAGAAGACCGATGTCATCATGGAACCAAGCCCCCAGCCCGGCCTGGGCTCTTATTATAACTTTTTGGAGGCCAGCAAAATTATTCCTCAAAAATTCACAATGCCAGTATTTCTAGCACTAAACGAAGAAAGAGTACCAACCCACACTTGGATGAGGATTGCTAAATCCAAGGGGGTAGCAGATATAGGGCCTCTAGAGGAAAGTCTCAAGGAAACACAAAGGGATTTGGCAAGAGTACGGCATGTGGAAAGCTCCCAACAGGCCAAGTTAAGAGAAGAGAATGAGCTGCTTAGACAGCAACTACAGCTACAGGGACAAAGGAAAGAAGAGGACACAATAGCCAAGGACACCACAGCAGAACCTCAAGAAAAAGAAGGAATGCAAGTTGATCTTGAGGAACTAAACCAGCAACTACAGGAAAGGGAATTGCAGGCAGGCATAGAGATACAATCTCTAAAACAACAGATGCAAGAAAAGGAGGCACAACTGGCCTGCATGGCCAGTTGGGCAATCGAAGCTCTGCAATGTAGGCAGTCGGCCAAATCCTATGGCCTATACCTAAGGGATCAGTGGCTGCAATTCCAAATCAACACATTGGCACAAAGGGGTATCTCCCAAATCCAAAACCCCCAGCAGTTCATGGATTTATGTAACAGCAGTTCATCAGAAGATAAGGCTAAGCTCTTAGAGTTTTTCCTTCATAATTTGGCCCTTCCAAACATAACCTTGTAAGACCCCAACACAGCAACAGGGGACATGCAGCTGATGGCAATGACCTCATGGTTAAACCATGAATAAAAGAGAGTGGCAGAGGTCAGAAATGTCATGGACCGAGAACTACATGAACCACTGCTGATTAGAGCAGAGCCATGGGACCCCACAGCATTCATATCCGCTCACCAGCACCTAGCAACCAACTCTCAGGCTTTATTAGAGTACATGGATAAGCAGGCTCAGGCCATAGCACACTTCGAGGATATGGAGCGATTATTAGGGGACAATTGCGTTCATGCTTGCACTCGTAGGTGGAACACATTGTCCCACAGCCTCAAAACCAGGGAATATCACACTCCAACTAGAATGAGGGAGGCCTTGGCACAAGTTTCTCTCTACAAGAAGTCTATCCAGAACCTCCAGGCCAGCTGGATAGGCCTCAAGCTAAGTCCACCTTTGCTTTTGGGATTGTTAGAAGGAGGCACAGAAGAATAAGAGAATAAGCAGTGGGAAGAGGTGGAAAGGAAGGCCGGATTCCATGACAGTGAGGAGGATACTACTTCAGAAGCCTGGGATGTGAGGGTGGGGATTAAAGCAATGAAAAACGAGGAGCTGGACTAGTTGCTCAGAGGATGAGCAACCCTTTTAGCAGGGGGGTGATGATGAGCCCCAAATTTGGTAACTTGTTGGGCTCATTTGGCCTAATTATCCTTGTTCAGTCCTTGTTTAGTCCTTCATTTTGCATAGCTTATGCATTATTTTTCAATATGTTTATGTCATTTATACGAATAAGGGCAGTCACTCTTCCTAGGTGGCTAACACGTGCTCATTTCAGGTTTTTTGACACATGTTGGAGCAAAACCGAGAAATCATGAGCAAGAAGACAGCCAAGCTTGAGGTGAGGATTCGTAGGGGGGTTGTCTATGGCATTAAATAGCCCTTCCTTGGGATCTTCACCCCCAACTCCGAGCTCCAAAGGCCACCAAAACCGGATCTAGAAGGCAGCCAAGCAGATTTTGGAAGGGGTTGTCTACTCATAGTTTGGACAGCCAAGTCCCATAGATTTAGGAGGCCAGCTAGGGCCCTCGTGGTGTATAAATTTTAAGGCCTCAGCCTTTGTAAGGGACTTTTGAAACCATTGCATATTTTGCACTACAGTGCTATTAGCTTTACTTTGTTCTCTTGTAGCCATTTTCGCATAACCCTTGACTTATGACTATTTTTTGATAATGAGAAGCAGTCCGATTTTATATCAACTCTGAGTTTTTTATAGGAGCCATAGCTCTTAGGGTTGGGCCCAACCTGAGAGCCTAGGGCTTATTTTTTGTACTGTTACCTTTCCTTTATGCATCATTGTTTTCCTTTTATGCATTTGACACGTATTTCTGTTGGGCAGATTTAGTTGTGTTGGTTAAATAGGTCATTGTTTATGAATAGAGTTACTTCAGATGTTTAAAATAGATTGGTAGGATAATAACAAGAAAAAAGCTCCAAGAAAAGGGTCAACAACACTCTCGGTTTCACCTCATCCTTATTGGATCAGGGGCTGGAATTGAAGAAACAGTGTTGTCCCAACAAAAACACTAGTTTGCTTGACCATGCAATCCTTAGTGTATTGTTTTCATTTGTAGAAGTTAGTTATGGATTCAAATCTCTGAAATGTTTCTTTGCATGATTGATGTACATGGGTTTCTTTCCAAATAAAGCTGCTTTTTTCTTTTTAATTTATATAATGATGCTCAGGGTGTGCCCAAAACAGAGGTAGAACCCTTCTCTATGACCAGCACTGATTTTTCCACAGTTTTAATGAACTCTTGCCTCGAAAGAGGTTTCCTGTAGATATTTAGTCGATGCCCATGGATGAGCATGGGGATGGCTTCTTCATCAATGGTCCGGATAAGGACAGAACCATTGTCATTACACTTCTCCACTGCATATGGTCCTAGCCATCTTGTCCTCAGATTCCCCTTGAAATCCTTATGTATGGAATCATACAGTAGCACCCAATCTCCCGGCTGGAATTGTTTGTCATTGAGGTGCCGGTCATGCCATATCTTCCTCTGAAGTTGAACCACTTTTGAGTGGAGGAGGGCCTACATTCGGTGTTCATCTAACCCATTCAGTTGCAATAACCTTTCTTGTTGATCATGTCTGAGATCTAGGTCCAGCTGAGCTGCCATCCTCAATGTGTTGTACTCAAACTCGATTGACAACAAAGCTCTCTTCCCATAGACCAGCTCATAAGGTGTGAAACTAGTTGTGGTCTTCCAAGTGGTGTTGTAGGCCCAAGTGGCCTCAACCAGGCGATCTGCCCAATCCTTTCTGCTGCTGCTCACCACCTTAGTCAAAATCCCTTCTAATGCTCTATTAGTGACTTCCACCTGCCCATTTGCTTGAGGATGATATGGGGTGGAAGTCCTATGCTTGATCTTGTGATGAGCGAGCAAGTCTTCAATTAAGTTGGAGGTGAACTGGCTTCCTTGATCGGTGACTAACTCTCTTGGGTAGCCAAATTTGTAGAAGATGTTTTCTCTTAAAAACTCAGCCACCTTTTCTTCTGTTGCTGCTTTGATTGCCTTGGTTTCCGCCCACTTTGTCAGATAGTCTGTGCACACAATGATGTAAGACCTTTGCCTTGAGGGAGGGTTGATAGGACCCACAAAATCCATACCCCACTTCTCAAATGGCTCAAGAGTCACTTGAGGTTGGAGAGGCATTTCGTCCCTTGGAGTCGGTTTCCCCATCCTTTGGCATCGGTCACATTGGATGATATATCTTCTCACATCTTGATGAAGAGTGGGCCAATGGTAGCCTACATGTAGAATTTTGAAGGCAGTCCTCTTAGCTGCAAAATGTCCTCCACAAGGCCCATCGTGACAGGTTAGGAGGATGTCAAAGACTTCCTCCTCCCTTACACAATGCCTTAAGATCTGATCGGGGCCAAGTTTGAACAGGTTGCCCCCGATCCAAGTGAATGAGGCACTCTTCCTCATGATTATGCTCTTCTCCTTTGAGGATAGATGCGGAGGGAACTGTACTGAGACTAGATAGTTTGCTATATCAGCAAACCACGGAGAGAGTACTGAGATAGCAAACAGATGTTCATCTGGCATCTGGTCATCCACTGTTCCTTCTTCACTTGTAGGCAAATCCAATCTAGATAAGAAGTCAGCAACAACATTTTCTTTACCTGGTTTGTCAACGATAGTCAAATCAAACTGTTGCAACAAAAGTAACCATCTAATAATACGAGCATTCACATCAGGCTTATTCATTAAATATCTAATTGTAGCATGGTCAGTATGTACAAATGTTTGATAGCCAATGATGTAGTGTTGGAACTTGTTCAGGGAATGGACCACGGCTAGGAACTCTTTCTCAGTTACAGTATAATTCATTTATGCCTTGGATAAGTTTTTCCTGATAAAGTATATGGCATATGGAAGTTTTTCTTCAACTTGTCCTAAGGCTACCCCTATGGCTTTGTTCGAGGCATCAGTGTGGATGTGGAAAGGTAGGGCCCAGTTTGGGCCTCTCAAAATTGGGGCGGACACCAACTTATCCTTTAATTCATTCAGAGCCCTCTGACAGTCGTCAGTCCATTTAAACTCAACATCTTTTGCTAAGAGGCCAAACAATGGCGATGCTAGCTTACTGAAGTCTTTAATGAACCTTCTATAATATCCTGCTAAGCCTAGGAAACTCCGAACATCTCTTACCTTCTAAGGAGGTGGAACCTTTTTGATGATAGCAATTTTATTGGGATCCACCTGTAATCCTTGGCGAGAAATGGTATGACCTAACACGGTCCCTTCAGTCATCAGGAATTCACATTTTTCAGGGCTGAGGGATAGGTTCATCTCAATGCACTTGCTCAAAACTTTTCCCAGGTTGGACAAGGCTTCTTGGAAGCTAGACCCATAAGGAGTAAAGTCATCCATATAGATTTCCACCGAATCATGAACCAACTAGGCAAAGATGCTCAATACAGATCTCTGGAAAGTGGCAGGGGCATTGCATAGCCCAAAGGGAAGGACTTGGTAGGCAAAGGTACCCCATGGACAAGTGAAGGTGGTCTTATCTTGGTCCTCCAGGCTGATTTGGATTTGATTATACTCGCTGAACCCATCTAGGAAAGAGAAAAATTCTTCCCTGCCAGTCCATCCAACACTTGATCTATGAAAGGTGAAGGGAAGTGGTCTTTCTTGGTGGCTTTGTTCAGTTCTCGGTAGTCCACACAGATTCTCCATTTCCCATTTTTCTTGGGTACCAGCACCATAGGGGAAACCCATTCGCTATCCGAGATGGGGTAGATGAATCCTACATCCAACAATTTTTGCACTTCTTCTTTAACAATGTCCTTAAGGGCTAGATTCATTCTCCTCTGAGGTTGCCTGACTGGCTTACAACCATCATTAATGTAGATATGATGGGTATAGACCGAGGGATGGATTCCCTTCATTTCCTTGTAGCTCCAGGAAAAAGCCTCCAAATGGCGGGTCAAGAGGCTACATAGCTCCTTTCCCTGAGAGGGAGAGAGAGAGGAGCTGATCTTTAAAGTTCTTTCAGGGCCAAACTCCACATTCTTAACTCTGGGAGTGGTCGGATCAGTCGCGCATAGGTTCACTAAAGCATTGGCTTGGGTATCTTCCACCAACTCTTCCAAGGATAGTGCACCAGGGGGAGGATTTTGGATTAAGTTCTCAATCAAATCATCCTCGGTTTGAGGACCTCCCCTAGTGGACTCTACTATGCATAATGGTGTAGAGTAGACCTCATCCTTTTCTCCTTCTTCCAACCATAGGGATAAGTCATGTTCTAGCAGAGGTTGGGCAAGAGGGTATAGGACCAACTCTTTGGACATAGGCCCATTTTTGATGGTCATGCTTCCTGCTCGACAGCTGATGTAAGCATCCACAGTAGCCAGCCAAGGCCTTCCCAAAATGAGGGGATATCCCGTGAGTTTTACCTTTGGCTGAAGGACCAAAAAGTCCGCAGGGTACTCCCAGGAGTCAACAGAGACCAAGACATCTTCCACAATCCCTTCGGGAGTCACGGTGGAGTGGTCTCCCAATTGCAACATTGTCGAGGTCTTCCTTAAGGAACTTTGAAGGTTGAGCTTAAGCATGGTGTCCCTGGTCATCACATTAATGGCGGCCCCTAGATCAATCAAGGTGTGGGGTATGATGGTGTCATTGATGTGGAGATCAACTACAGGACTCCCAGGGTCCAAATACTTTGGACAGATTACTTGCCCTAACATGAGATCGGACAGTTTTCCTATGACATTGATGGTTGAGGCATCTCTCTTTCGCCTGCCTGGGTGCCTGAAACACTTCTCCTTAATCAATTTGTTGTATATCGGTACATCTTTTATGGCTTGAAGAAGTGGTATTTTCACACACAACTACTTGAGTTCTCCCAGAAGCTCATTCTCTTCTGGGTTGGGTTGTGTGGTTACTGTGAGTCGCTTGTTGGGTTGTGTTATATTCTTTCCACATAGTTAATAGGGGGTTTGAAGGGCACCCGTAACCCCACTTTATGGGGTATGGGGCAGCGCCCCGGAAAATTTTGGTTTTTGACCCTATGTTAGGTTGGGTAGACCCACCTATGGTTCTGTGCATGATTTTCGCACATGATTTTTGGACGCGATGGTTTTCTGTCCATGGTATTGGACGCGATGGTTTTCGGTCCATGGTATTGGACGCGATGGATTTCGGTCCGTGGTATTGGATGCTTCGGCATGTATAAATATGTATTGTAACATTGAAAGGAACATAATGAAAAATCAAGCTGGTAGTCTCAGTTTTGGGATCCAGGGGAAAATCTCTGTGCATATGTGTTTTATGTGTTATGCTCTCGCATTGTTTATTTTCTTTGTTTAAGAATTCGTATGCAGGTAATTTCTGTACAGGGTTAAAACCTACATTTGGTATCAGAGCTGTTTTGGCTTCAAGGGGACGCCTTTGTTGCTGAGGGGTTTTTGGCTCGAGCCTGTGGTAGACCCTGTTCAGTGGGAGATCTACGAGATCGATTCTAGTGGTGAAAGAAGATGGCAAGTAGTGGAAAGATAGAGATTGAGAAGTTCAATGGTCAGAGTTTTGAGTTGTGGAAACTCAAGATGGAGGATCTGTTGGTGGATAAAGATCAGTGGATCGCGGTAGATCTGGGTACTAAACCAACGGGAGTGACTGATGAAGAATGGAAGAAGTTGGATCGGAAGGCAAAGAGCACAATACGATTGTGTGTCTCAGATTCAGTATTGCTGAATGTATCAGGGGAAGCTACGATGAAGGCTTTGTGGGACAAGTTAGGGACTTTGTACCAATCTAAGTCTCTGGTGAATAAACTGTTCCTACGGAAAAAACTGTATAACCTGAGGATGAAAGATGGAGACTCGGTGACAGAGAATTTGAATGCGTTTAGTAATGTGGTAAGTCAGTTATCATCTGTTGAGATTAAAATTTCAGATGAAGATAAGTGCATCAATTTGTTGTGTTCTCTACCAGATTCGTGGGATAGTCTGGTTATTGCAATAGGTAGCAATGCAACTGCTTTGTAGTTTGATGAAATAGTCTCAGCCTTGCTAACAGAGGAGATGAGACGAAAAAATATGGAGAGCCAGAACGGTGATGCCTTGTTTGTACGAGAACGGTCCCTGAACAGAAACAAAAATAAGTCATCGAGTGGGAGATCTAAATCTAGAGGGAGATCTAAATCTCTAGGAAAACCTACAAAGGTGGTGTGCTGGAAATGTGGAAAGGAAGGGAACTTTAGAAGGGATTGTAAATCTAAAGCTC
>Ga0181464_1001779_pt1 | contig 10806 bp, 9 predicted proteins | sample InSIn2gowninarea_FD_119074 | JGI IMG/M metagenome (GOLD analysis project Ga0181464, IMG submission 119074) | Clean room microbial communities from NASA Spacecraft Assembly Facility at Jet Propulsion Laboratory, Pasadena, California, USA -... ...
ACCTCCCTACGTAGGAAGCGTATTTCTTCTTTCACCATATTCATTTTTCAATTTTTTTTTTTCATTTTCACTGTGCATAGCACTTATTGATTTTAGAGGCAGAAGAGGGATCCTGACTTATTAAAAGCATAGGAGGTTGTTCCAGCAGATAAGTAGTTTATTATATCTCTGATGTGCCTATTAATATTTTCCCCCTCATCTTACTCTACTTGACTAAGATGATAAGGGTTAACCCAAAAACAACCGACTAGAGAAGGTGGCACCAGTTAGCGCACAAGGGTTGTGCTTACACTAAGGTTCACTTAGAAGAGTACGTATTTTCCTTCGACATATCATGGACTAAGAGTAATAAGTTCATCATATAGAGGCAAGATGACATATAACCAAGTAGCGATAACTGTACAAACCCTCTTGTACTTTACCCAACTCGTTTCATGAGTCACACATGGTTTCATGCAAAACTAACCTATGAATGAAACAAGTGAACGAACTAACAATCAACAAAGCAAAGCAAGAGAAAAAGAGAAAATGAAAGCGAAGTGAGTAAAAAAAAAGCAAGTAGACAAAAAAGAAATCAAAACATGAAAGCAAACAAGCATGCAAGAAAACGACTAAAAGAAAACACTACTACTCCTCGACAACCTTGGGTGTCTCAACTTCATCATCAGGTAGATCATCATAAGTCAGTGGCTTCGAAAGATCAACTGTGATAGATTCATGATCATGATAAAAAATGGAAGCAAATGGATCACGACTACCATGATCAAAAAAATCAATGAATTATTCGAAATCCTCATGATCAGATGAATCAAATAGAGGGGTAGATGAGAAGAAAATGAACTCATCCTCAATATTTCTGGAAAAGATAGATGGTGGATCAAGTGGATATTTAATGAATAACTTATCCTTTCCATTGTCAAATGATGGACTAACATCTGGTGACTCCCGTGAGTGATCAATAATGGGTGCATCTGTGGATGGAAACACACATGCAAAATCATGGATGGTAGTTCACGAAAGAAGCTAGGAAAGAATGGAGGGGGCTCAGATGGAAGGGAGTCATCCTTCACCGAGTTTTGATGTTCAAGCTCCCACTCATACTCTTCATGAGTGACAATGCATGTTGGTTGTGTAACAACAACTCCGTCAGTGCATTGTTCTTCTTTCACAACAAGTGAAGAGTTCAGAATTGACGAACACAACACAACATCATCTGGAGGAACACCTGAGTGCAAAGACAAAGGTCGAAGAAAAGAATGCATATGGGAACTCAAAGGACTCACAACCAATTTTGCATGAAAATTTAGTGGAATGATGTTGGGAGGATGTTAAGGATGAATAGATGTGCGAGCATGATCCTCAGCATCATTGGGTGATGGTGGAACTGTTGAATGAGAGGGAGGAAGATAGTCCATTGAGATAGTGCCTACTCCCACATGGGATTGGGTAGTTCCATCAACAAATAAGGTTGAGTGAGGCTTGACATCAAGCTTCCTCTTGCGACGGGAAGATTTCTTAAGATAGTACTCAAACTAGTCCCAGAGATAAGCGAACTTCATCTAGCTCCTTGGAGCGTGAAATTGCAAGTCACAGAAGCGCTCACAAAAAAAAATAATGGGCTCATGCGGAGCCCTCTATTGCTGTAACAATTTCCAGTCAAGATGTTCTAGATCAAATTATAGAATGTGTCTTCAATTAGATCATAGAAGTGCTCACATGAGTTCATGGTGTCAGCCAATAGGCTCAACACCTAATGAAATGGGGATTTGTGAACCGTGTATGTGAACGGCACCCTAGCCTGTTCGTCAGTAAACTGATATTCCTTGTGAATCAGGGAAAGAAAGTTATGTAAGTGATCAAGCTAGGCCAATTCACCTTCTCCATCATATGTGTGAGTGGACAAGAGATTGAAAAGCTTCCCCAAGATGGAGACATCTTCTCGATTTGAAAAATACCTTGGGTGAAGAAGAATGCAAGACTCCATGAAATATATGCAAATGTTTAAAACTGGATGAAAGGACATTGCTTGTCATTAGGCCCTCCTTCTAGCACCAGAAATGTTGATGGTGTTGGACCTGCCAACATGTCAAGGGGATATCCCTGGTAAGAAGTCCCAATTAGAGCTTAGACCATTTGGTGGAGTCCCAACAGTGGGTCGTAAGGTAATACCTTGACTGCGATGTCGCACATAGGCAAGTAAGATGACTTTGTCAGTAGCAGGGGTGTGATTGATGCAGAGAGTCTAGGAATGTGTATGAGAGGTTACAAAACTTCGAAGGGAGAGGAAGGTGAAGGTGAATTCAAAGTTGAAATGGATTAGTTCCAATTCAGCTAGGAACACACCACACAAAGGACATGCATAGCTTCCAGTTGACCAGTCCACTTGGATGCGGCAATCACAACATATGAGGTAAGATAACACGAACAACACTCACGGATCAATCCGAGATGAGTGTGATAGTTGATATAGCAAGGTTCATAAGAAAGGTTTGTTTGATGTCTAGCAGAGCAGTCAACATGGATGGTGACAGCATTAACAACAAATGCAACACATTAACAACAATATTCATATAATTGCACACAAATTAGTTCATATACAAGTACATAAGTTAAACAACATATATCATTAAGGCAACCAAAACAATCCAACTACAATAAAAACATATGCATGAAAATGTGTTGGTTCTTATTATTAAAGAAGTGTGTAGGTCCCAATCATACAATCCACCATGTAAACCTGCTAACCCCAATAGTGAAACTTTAGAGCCACATATGCCTGCTCCTCGAATGAGATGCATTGTCGAAGCCTTCTTCAAGATAGTCTTAGTAGAAGCTTGGCTTACCAAAAGCATATACAATGAGTTATAAGGGACTATTTATAGCAAAGGGTGGGATGACCCTTGACATTCCCCTTTGTGACAGTTCAACTACCCTCATGACTCTTCACCTACTGTATGACTGTTACATCCAACTGTTGGAACTCAACTTACACTTGACATGACTCAACATTTCAATGCACATGTACTCATGTTAGACAACATCACTTGAGGAAGCATTGTAAGACAATGCTAACACTTGGTCTACTATGATGAGACCAAATCGTTGACATGCTTGTGATTTTGAAGGTGGAGAGTTGATGCCAATCTTGGTCATTCGTGATGATGTGCATGCACCTCATGGTGACATCTTGCTGAAGCGAACTTTTGCCTCTGTTGCAACCAGTGCATTGGTTCAGCCCTTCACCCAACTCATCTACTAACATTCTTCTTGGGTATGGTTGAACCAGAAACACACTGATGCATGGTGTCTGTCCTGATCTTCAAATATGTGCTTGTGGTCATGCACATCAACTTGCCAGAGTACATGTTCAGCCCCAGTTGGACTTGCTTCTTTTCTTTGCCTTGGTGAGTGTGTTGAATGGGTTGGATTACATGTGTGTGCTCAACAATGTGCATGTTGTTGGATCCCTTACATGCGATCAACGACATTACTCACCATGTTTTCTCCATGTCAGTTGCTAGGATAGATCCTTAACTCGTACTGGCACAATTTCATCAGCGAGTGCATGTTGTACCCACTACTATTTATGTGTCTGGTGCAACTCATTGGACTATTGTGGAGCTTCATGTTCTTCTCGAGTTGCTACTTCAACCATGCAACTACTTCTTTGTTCCATCTTCTGCCTTCGCACAATCTTCATGTCGCATCATCACTTCATAGCCTAAGTATTTAAAGTTGCTTTCATTATCAGTGGATCTGCTTGATCTTGAGACTTTTCTTCACCTCTATCTTGTCAACAACCTTCCTCTTGCATTCACTACGTGTAGAAAATCTGTGATAGGTTAACCCGATAATGCAATATAAATCAAAGCAGAATAATGTAGCCTACTTCTTCTATCAACTGGAAGAAGCTTAAAGATTGAGCTGAATAATATAACCAGAAGAAGAAATACGCTTCCTACGTAGGGAGGTGACACAAGTAACTCCGTTGGGGTACTAACCAGGCTCGCTTATAGCAGAGCCTTGCTTGTGTTCCTATGTGATTTTGCCGGGGTACTGTCCAGGCTTGTTTGTAGTGGAGCAACACCAAAGATGAAACTAAGACTCTGACGACTATACTTCTTGTGCACCTATACACCCCTCAACCCCAATTGAAACAACTTTGTTGCCTTGGCTTGGAATGTGTGTCAATCGACCAAGAGTCTAGCAAATGTTACATCTTACATCAAGCTAGTGTGAAACCAAGATGAGCTAAGAATTGAACAATACTTCCGAAGGTGTTAAACTCGTTTTCACGAACAAGATCCATTTAGAGAGCTATAGTTCTACCAGTGCATCACCAAGTCTTGTAGCGGCTACAACCTCCCTCCAAAAATTTTCCTTAGCCTATTCTCAAGCCTCCCATACTAACCTTACACAACAGTTTGTCTTGCTTCGTCAAGTACTCAAGCCGCAATGCTTTCCTTGCATAAAGGTAGCTTATCAATCACAGTTGATCCATTTCCCTCACAGAATTATCATCAAGACTTGGTCCAGTCACAGGCTAAGAAGCTTCCTAGTGAAATTTGGACATTGCTAGAGGGCAACTAGCCTTCCCTCTAGGAATTGCGCAATTCACTCTGACAACCTGCTGGGCTCTAGGATTGCGCAATCCTGCCAGGAAACCCTCCCAGTAGGATTTGTACAATTTTTCCCATCAACAGGCTATTCAGCCTAGGATTTGCATAAATCTGGGCAGTAATCAACTGCTGTGCCCAAAAATTGCACAATCGACTTGGGTAGCTAGCCCATCTTACAGTCAGGAATGCGCATTTTTCCCGAGCAGTTGAGCACTGGCAAGCATGGAAAATCCAGTTGACTAGTTATACCCAGGATCAAGGAAGATTGACTTGCATGCATGCATGAATTGTTCTTCCCGAAATAACAACAAACAACATTGAAAAGTTTCCCTCCATGTGTCCCTTTTTCCTAGATTTGTGGCATGCGCATCTTCAGAACAAACTTATTTATTCGACGCATCAGAGCTCATTCATTCACATCGATCTTGGAGCTCTGACATCCCATATCACATCCAAGACTCTTCAACACATCCGTCTCAACTATTCATGGGTAAGTGGCCTTAACTTGTCTTTTTCAGCATTTATGTTTCTTTTTGTGTATTTGCTTGTGTGAGTATTGTTTTCTTGATTTCTTTGAACTTGTGCTATCATTTACATATATTCTAGATTTTCCTAGCACTTTTTAAAGTTTCGTTGCTATCTCACTGTTGTCGAATGCATGAAATTATTTTACACAGAAGTTTGCCAAACCGATGAACAACCTCACCCACATGCATGTTGACTTGTTTTCATGCACTCTTTATCACTTATTCTATCACTTAATGTCACCATACATTTCAATGACTTAACTGCTTTCAGTTGCCCATTGGCGAGTCAGGCCAACCTTGGCTTGGTCTCTACCTTCACTAAGGCTGCATTGCACAATCTAGAGAAGGAAGGCTCACCTTCCTCTCTAGATTTTTGCATTTTGGCCTAGCAATGGCCTCCTGGATTGAATTGCGCATCCCTGGAGGTCAGTGGCTCCTTGGCCCAAAATTTTTCACAAATCTGTCCCTAGCCAAACAACATTTCTGTGCTAGAATCGAGCATTGCATAATCGATGTAGCCAACTACCCAACTGGATTGTGCATTTTTCAAATCTAGCAATTAACTAGTCTCCCAGTAGCCCAGACTGTCCCTTGAGCAGTCTTGGTAGTCAATCTTCAGACCTCCCAACTAAAATTACACAACCTTCATGATCATTCACCCAGGTATGTTGCAAGTCAGTTCTCATGTTCATTTCAATTTTTGATTGACAGATTGCTTGTTGTCAGTGTTGCCATGTCTCTAGGTATCACAGGTGTTCATCTGCCTCTCAGTAGTACATGTATAATGGTTTCAAAGAGAGCAGAGACGAAGACATCATTTAGAGCATGCTTGCGATGCAATAGATCAAATGTCCATGGCCTTACCTACTCAAAAAGACATTAAGTTGTTCATGGACAAGGACATTAAGTAGAAACATCACAACGAGAAGAATCAAGAATAGTAGCTGAAGGCAGCATACCAAATGCAAGTGGAAGGTTGTTGAAAACATAGAGGTGAAGAAAAGTCTCAAGATCAAGCAGATCCACCAATAATAAAAGTAAATTTAAAGACTCAGGCTACGAAGTGACAACGCGACATGAAGATCGCGCGAAGGTAGAAGATGGAACAAAGAAGGAGTTGCATAGTTGAAGTAGCAACTCAGGAAGAACATGAAGCTCCACATACAATCCAATGAGTTGCACCAAGAAAATAAACAGTTGTGGGTGCAACATGCACTCACGGATGCAACTGTGCCATTACAAGTTAAGGATGTATCCCAGCAGCTAACATAGAGCAAACATGGCGAGTAATGTTATTGATCGCATGCAATCCAACCCATTCAACACCCTCACCAAGGCGAAGACAAAAAGTAAGTCCAACTGGGGCTGAACATGTACTTCGGCAAGTTGATACACATGACCACCAACACACACTTGAAGATCAACACAACCACCATGCATCAGTGTGTTTTTGGTTCAACCATACCTAAGAAGACCATGTGCATGTTAGCAAATGAGTTGGATGAAGGGGCTGAACCAATGCACTAGTTGCAACGGAGGCAAGAGTTTGCTTTAGCAAGATGTCACCATGAGGTGCATGCACATCATCATGAACAACTAAGCTTGGCATTATCTCACCACATTCACAATCACAAGCATGTCAAATAGGTGGTCTCATCATAGTAGACTGAGTGTCAGTGATTTCTTGCAAGGCTTCCTCAAGCCATGTTGTCTCACATGAGTACATGTGCATTGAAATGTTGAGTCATGTCAAGTGTAAGTCGAGTGTCAATAGTTGGATGTAATAGTCATAGAGTAGGTGAAGAGTCATGAGGGTAGTTGAACTGTCACAAAGGGGAATGTCAAGGGTCACCCCACCCTTTGCTATAAATAGTCCCTCATAACTCATTGTATATGCTTTTGGTAAGCCAAGCTTCTACTAAGACTATCTTGAAGAAGGCTTGGACAGTATTGTAACGCACCTTGGCTTCTTGTAATGCCCCACTTAAATCTTATCCTACAAATTGTGTTAATATTTACATTATCTGAAAATATTGAGAAATATTGGTCTAAAATAAATTTATGATTTCCATTATTCAAATTCCCCACTTACCTTCTCAAATTGAATATTATGTAGGATATGGTCTCCTTCCATTAATTCAAAATATATTTATTCATTTCACATACCCCAATGTACCCTCACATTTACTAAGGAGAAGACATGGTCCTCTCCATGTAATTACACTTCACATTCCCAAATGTACTTTTCAGATTTACTTGGGAGAATACATGATCCTTTCCCATTAAATTCTCAATTTTATATTCATGTCACAATTGCAAATGTACTTTTCAGATTTACTTGGGAGAATACATGATCCTTTCCCATTAAATTCTCAATTTTATATTCATGTCACAAATCCAAATGTACTCTTAGCTTACTTAGGAGAAGAGAAGTCAACTAAGGATGGATGAGAAGTTAATAACATTAATGAGAGGTGGTTGAGGAAAGAGGGTATAAAAGGGAAGGGGGAAGGAAGAAAGGGGGAGTTGGAGTCTTGCATAGGATTATGGGGGTTGGAGTCTTGCATAGGATTATGGGGGTTGGTTGTGATTGTTTGGCCTTGTTATGATTTTGGGAGACCTTGGAAGCCTGTGGAGGTTTCTTGGGTTTGAGTGGAGGAAAGTATCATTATCTAGTTTTGCACATTCTTCTTGAGGACACACTACACCTGGTTGGACTTGGGCACGGAGGGCTAGGGAACCTGTGGAGGTTTCCTGGGCTAGGAATTTATTTCCTAGTTGGCTGGGAGGTAAATCCGGTTGGGTCGGTCAGAAGGAGCGTTCAGCTGGAGCTATAAGACAAAGGTATCATCATCAACCGCCGGAACAGGTATTTTTCCATGGACTACTCTTGTTAAGTGAATATCAATGGAATGCTCACCTTAATTTATGTTGATTATGATAAAATGATAAGATGTTAAATGTTTAAAGCTATGTGAAAAGGTCAGCAAGCTCCTTTTATTATTTTTAATTTAACAGGAAAATAGATCTATTAGTGTATAACAAAATTGAGGCTCTAAATAGGAATCAGGCTCTTACACATGGTATCAGAGCTTTGGTTCAAAATCTGGACCCAAAGCCCACTAAAACCCAAATGCCGCTAGAAGGAGGACTTGAACCTCCGACCTTAGAGCTGTTAAGCCGTTGTGGTTAACAACCCTTTACCCATGAGAGCATCTAAATTTTGGTGCACTGCAACCCAATTTCCAGGATGTCGATTTAATGAAATGAAGGGATATATAGTGTTTCTAAACTTGTTTATGTAATGAAAATAATGGCTATATAATGCTGTCTGAGCTCGTTTCATGCAAGGAAGAAAATCTAGCTGGTTTTAAGTTATCAATAAATCTAAGCTATCCTCGGTGTTACTATTGATTTGTGATGTTGCCAAATAGTTGTGCTCTCTGAGTAGGAAAATTAATGTAACTATGTATTACCTGGTTATAAATGTGACAGTATGTGAGAAACATTATTAGGCAGCGAGTTTTAATGGGGAATTCTCTGCCCTTCAGAGTCCTCCCCGCGCCTTCAAATAGAGAGAACGATGTAATTTGGCTTCTGGCGAGTTGCCGAGCAATCAATTCATGCGGTGGGATCCTCTCGTCCTCCTTATCCTCTTCTTCCCCATCATCTTCATCAATACCAAATTCATTGTCAATTGGCGTAATCCTCCTCTGACTTTCCCTTCTTTGAACTCTCGACCAGTCAGGTATAATCACAGGGGCGGATTGATGCCTGATGCGTGAAACATTATTGATGCTATCTTCATTCGCAAGGCTCCGAGGAATCATGCGCGAGGCCGTGGGAAGCCGCCGAGAAGTAGAGGCGATTTCTCTGACCACATTGATCTCTTGGGATTTGAACCTCAGATCTTTGGTATTGGGCTCAGAGGGAACAACAGCCTAGATTTCCTCCTCCTCGAATTCCTCCATGGGATTCTCCATTTGGGTACTGATAGAAGATGACAAACTATAAAAACTAGCCCTACCCATATAAGAATTGCTGCGCTCCATGGTTGCTCGATACAGAATTTGAGTTCAAATCTCATAACAGCACATTTACCTATAATGCGGGTAATGTGTCGCGAAGCTCAAAATACAGTACAGTTAAAAGGTCCCTTCTGTCACTATATGGATATCTGGTTTCAGTCCATTAAAACATATCTGACCTCTTCTGGATAATGACCCAACAAGTGAACTTTTGACCTTGTTTGGATGGGGAGTGTGCCTGCCAAATCAGTTTGTGCCAATTCAGCGACATTGGATGGCCAAAGTAAATTACTAATTGTCTAAACATTCCTTCTGGTCCAGAGATAATTGATTCCTTCTGATTCTTGAAAGAAGGCTACCCTCTTCACTAGAATAATGTTACCTGCCCTTCACTTTGTTAAACCATTCAATTTTGTTTTATTGATCTCCTCTTAATCAAATCATCGATCATTGTTATCTTTAATGTTCAGCTCCATACGTTTTGATTCCATTTTATCAGAGCTACATAGATTCTTTGACCCCTCCATCGACTGCACCTGTGATGTATCATGTGACAACACCCTCTTCTCGGGAGAAGGCAGGTACACCTTTTGATTCCATTTCTTCTGGGTTAGCAGGAGCCCTCGTTTTCGTTTACGACTTTCCGTCTTCGTTTTTGAAAAGGGGGAGAAACATAGTGTTAAAACAACAGAGACAGACACATCCATTATTGTATTGCTCAAATTGACCGTGTGAACATGATTTCATTTATAATCCAAAAGTTGCTTTCTGAAGATACGATTTGTTTCAATTAATTTTCTTCCGGGTTCACCATTTTCAAGAGACCTATCCCTTCACAGCCACAGTTGCAAGGGAATTTATATGATAGTATAGCTATATATAGGATTTCTCGAAGATTCATCATTCCCTAAACCGGGCCAGATATCTTCTGCGTTTCGGTTGAAACGTGCATAATTTATATCTTGACCCTGCTTAGATTTCTTACAGTTACTTTTACAAAAAGCTGGGGCTTTGACTGTTCTCTACTGTTGAACAAGCGCTCGTTAGGTGTCCTATTTTGTATCCTCGTTTAATCTACCCGCCTAGCTATGATATGCCAATTTTTCTATTTTCACAAAACTTTGTGGTGTCAACCAGATTTTGGCTTCTCTTAAATAAGCCACTTTATTGTAGCATATAACTATAAAATAAATCAGACCCAAAAGAAAGAATAACATGCAGTATCCTAGCAAAATTACAAGACTATTGTAATTTGAGAAGGAACAAATCTGGTTTTGAAGATATTTCTTCAAATTTGGGAAAAATATGTTTCTCCTTCTCTACCTCAAATTTGTAAGCTGCGGCCATATGTCATAAAGGATTCAGGCACTGACCTTAATTATCATGAAATTTCATATTCTTGTAAACTCCATAACTTAGTTGCCCAGGATCTTGAGGTATTTAGAACAGAAGTGGAGTAAGACGCGAGACTCACCATTTTGTATGGAGCAGGATAAATATTGGCCGATCGCACCCAAAATGCACGAATCTTCCTCTACCTGGTCGCAGAGATTCCGATTGCCCTGTACGCTTAAATTTGTTGGAGCTTCAAATTACTTCTGGCACTTCTATCGCACTACTCTAATGCATTTT
>Ga0181464_1001780_pt1 | contig 10805 bp, 9 predicted proteins | sample InSIn2gowninarea_FD_119074 | JGI IMG/M metagenome (GOLD analysis project Ga0181464, IMG submission 119074) | Clean room microbial communities from NASA Spacecraft Assembly Facility at Jet Propulsion Laboratory, Pasadena, California, USA -... ...
ACTCCAAAAATTCTGTAGCTCAATTTGGTCCCTGGACGCACACACAGTATGGTCCTGAGAGCATCCGGGTTACCATATACGCTTGCACAAAAGCATTATGAGAGCGTCAAGGGTTTGAGGCAGATTTGGGTATGTTTGACGTCGGACACCCTCATCCAGTTCACCTGGGAGCATCCAGGTCTGTTCCGGATGAAGTCTTCCAATTCTGCAAAAAGCGTCTAGGACTACTATAGACACTCGCACAACTCCTCCCTGCATCCAGGACTCAAAGATGAGATTTCAGTATTCCGAAGATTACGCTCAGTGACAGCAATGTTCAGTAGTATCTAGCAGTTGACTACAGTTATTGACAGCACATTATAGCCATCAGGATGAGGGTTTTGATTATAAGCATGATTAGATATGTTTCATGGATATCATAGTTGTTTTGTTGCATAGATAAAGTTATGGATCATTGTACTCTCTTTTGCTGAATCATTTGATGACGATCTAAGAAGAAGAAGATTTGCAAGGGTTTTCCCCATAGTGGGTTTTGCCCTGGTCTCGGACCAATCCTAGCATCTCTATGTGTGTGCATGCTTTTCTTCTATTGTTCCTTTATGTTCCACTGCATTGATGATGATGATGTTGTTCTTTCTATATAATTGCATACGCTGATGAATAATGGTGTAGATCTAGATAATGTAATGATGATATGGGGTGAACTTAATGTATTAATGAAGAAATGCAATTATATAAGCAAAGAACAATGTATCCCTATGAAAAATTAACACTTATTGTTGTAGCTAGTTCATGTTTTGATATTCACTTTATTTTCTCTAAGTAGAATATCATAGATTTTGGAAGAACTCAAAGACAAAAAACATTGTTGTACTGAATTTTACAATTATTAGATTTCCCTTGAAGCTGCATTTGAGATACATTCGTCTTGTCACAAGCACCCCAGTACTGTAGATTGGGGTATGTTTCAATCAGATCTTCAATAAACTCTGTGACAATGTATGGTGCCTTGCACAAACTCCAATACACTGAATTATGTTTTTATGTTGGATTTCCCTCATATTCAACACCTCTTGAGTGGCATCATGACTCCAATAAGTGACATCATACGAGCTAGATGCCATTTTGTTGTCAATTTCCCCAAGTTGCATCAAATTGGTGTGTAGATGCAAAGGTGTTCTATCAACATCAGGCTCCTCTTCTACAGTTACATCTCCCAATTTGTCCTGGAGGATTTGATCACGATCTTCACCTTCAATCATTGTTTCCCTTGCATCCACAACATGGGTGTTGGGATTTTGTTCAACAATTGTGGTAGTGAGGATGATCTTTTTGTCTTCCACTACTGCGCCTTCATCTACAAATCTGCAATTTTTTTTCCCTTTATTGTGTCTGATAATGCCCATGCTCTATCGCCTTTGTGAGGTTGCTGTTATTATCTTAAAAAATGCATGAGAATTCCATGTTCTCCCTTTCTACTGAGAGAAATAATCTTGCTGCAACATTTCCCAAATAAAACCCTTCAGGTTGGCAGGAAACCAACTCTGATACCACTGTAATATCCCCTTTTAATTATTTTATAATATTTGAGAATTTTTCTATCTCATATTTCTTCAGAAAATTTCCACAAACAATTTTGTCAAAAATTTAAATAATTTCCAATCAAAATTCAGACAACTAGTAACCACAATTTTTATTGAAAATGTCCCAACAAAAACCCAATTTTATTTTTTACTTTTTTTGGAAAAATTACAAGCAAGATTATTATTGAACTTGGTGGAAATACTAGGTTGGCTTTGTTGAAATTGTAGCTATGGTCGGTCTTCATAAAATTATTTATTTTCATTGTATTTGACAAAAATAGAATTATTATTTTTATTTATAATTTCAAGTGGCTCCACAAGTACTAGGATGGCTCTTCTAGATGATCAAGTTGACTTGCCTTGAAACTCTCTCATTCGGATCACATGATGGCTAGTTGGCTTGCCTTGAAACTCTCTCATTCAGATCACATGATGGCTAGTTGGCTTGCCTTGAAACTCTCTCATTCAGATCACATGATGGTTATATAGAGAGGTTAATTCGCTCTCCTTGTGATGCAATTCGAACACACATACCTTACTCATTTGCTCTCCTATGTGAAGTGGTTTGAGATCTGTAGATCTGCTCATTACATTTTGTGAAAATTCGGACACCCCAAATCCCACTGCAGCAACTGATTAAGTTTCTTCTATTTGTTAAATAACTTGAACAAATTATTTACTGCCTCCTATGGTAAATATTGAAACTAATACACTGCAGCCTTCACAAATACAATACCGCGAAAGAAAAATAATGTTGGAATAATAGAATCACACACACATAAATAACATTGTTATTTTTAGACCAATGTCCCCGAAAAAACCCAACTTGGGAAAACTAGTACAACAGCTGAGGGTTTTAATCATTATGCAATAGTAAATATGAGTACAAATCTATGGAAGCTCAAATCTAGCTTTCCATACAGAGAAATAACAGACAGGAGATCTAGTGAGAAAAATCTCACTCCCAACAGTGATCCAACATTGTCCTTGGCTCAAGATCAGCTGCCCCCTATTGCCTCTGCTTCAACCTACACAGATCTACATCCCACAACTCGGAACATCTCTCTCGCTAATTAATCAACTGCTATCTGGAAAATCAACCCTCCTGGCCTCCGAGCTCCCACTCTGACTTTTGGCACTAAATTTCAACTTCTCCTCAGCAAAATATAGATCTCCCTCTGAAGCTCAGTGCTGCCTCTCTGTGGCACTCACTACCTCTCTGCTATGCACTCACCGGCCTGGAAAAACTTCCTTTCGGCCTTACTATCCCTGCCCCTCTCTCACTGCTTTCACTTCACTAAATCACCTCCGGCAATTCACTATTGCCACTCTGGAGTTCGATTTCCCAGCAAAATCGAATTCCTTGTCTCACCAGTGTGTTCTCCAACCCCCATTGATTTCTTCTTATAATCTCTTGTTGAGACATCAACTGCCAAGATTAAAACATAATCGATCGCTAAGATTAACTAGAAATTGATCCAAGTCTTCTTCTAGAAGATTCTCACAATGACTTAATTAATACCCTTTAATTAATCAGTTTTCCTAAGTTTAGACTTAGCTACCATTAAAAAATATTAATTATTTTAATTAATTCGTCTCAAGGTGGAATTTCCATAAATGATTTCTGGGTTTTGGAGAATACATGTATTCTAGCCTCTCCACAAAGTTTCGTGGCTAGAACACATCCAATGCTACAAAAATCAACACTCCCTCTTAGTGAGGAATGTGTTTTAGCATTGCAACCCACTGAAGAACACCCTGTCTCTGCACCACCTCCTGTTATGCTGCTAATGTCTGGTTGTTGCTGCCCACTAACTACTGCACAACTCTGATAAACGTTGCATATGTGTTGTTGTTGGCCTCGCCCTACTAAACTGCTGCCAACACTGCAACTCCCTCTCCATCTACTATTGCTGCCACTGCAACAACTACAAAGGAAAAGCATCCAAAATATTGAACCAACTGTGGTTAGTATGATGCATCTGTCACATGTGTCCTGACTGCTGCTAGACTCTGCGCTGCCACTTAAGCCTCTGCATTGTTGCTAACTCTACACTGCTGCCAACTCTGCATTGCGTTGCCCAGTATCTGACCACTACTAACTAATGCATCTGTCACTCTGGCATCTAACTGCATCGATTGCCACTAATCCATCCTGCTATTGCATGTTTTTAGGCTCCCGTAGCAAGGTATTGATTCATGAGGTGGACCTCCTCAAGAATCTTTCTCATCCTGTAGCTCTCTGGGGCTACAAAACCAAATCACCCCACCTCACTCCTGGAGGTATATCGACGATCATGGCAAACTCTTCCTCCAATCTGGAGGACAGCGTGTCAATCTCCGCGAATACAGCTTGTGATCCTGCTTCTCCTCCTTGTCCTTCTTTCTGAGAGGACATTGAGTGTTGTAGTGGCCAAGCTCACCACATCTGAAGCATTTCACCTTAGAAATGTCCTTCTTCCTCCCACACTACTCCTATTGCCCCTTTGATGGGAGGGCCACATCCTCCTCTTCCTTTACTTGCTTCGTCCCACTGTTGTTGCTACTTCTAGTGATGGTGGTCTTCACCAAATCTCGCCTCATCTCCTCCTGCTGCAAATTAGCCCACATAAGATCCTAGTGTGGCAACTTTTCTCTACCCAGAATACTCTATACGAAGACTTGCCACTCTTCGAAAACATTGTTTAGAGCAAACCTTACCAACTCAGTAGGCTGAGGCATTGACCCCACTGCAAACAGTTGATCTCGGATATCCTGAAGCCTAGTAAGGAATGGGTCTATATGCTCCCCTTTCTGCATCCTCATGCATCTCTGCTTCTCCTCAAGTTACATCTTTTGTTGCTCGAAAGATCCTCGTAGAGCATTGCAAGTGCCTCCCACATCTGTCGGGCAATATCTTTGCCAGCTATGTGAGACACCACGTGATCTTGAACTGTTAGTTTTTGGTAGCATCAGAAGTGTTGTAGCCTTGAAAATTGGTGGAGAGACTAAGGCGCATGAGTTATAAAGAACCCAGAAACCGTTTGGTGAAATTCCACCCAGATTGTATTTTATTAAAATAATTAATATTTTAATGGGGTTCCTAAGTCTAAACTTAGGAAAATTAAAATATTAATGGGTATTAATCAAAATATGGGTGAGAATGATCTAGAAGGCGGATCAAGTCATGTTTTAATCTTAACCGTTGATTAGATACTTAATCTCATTCGTTGAAGACTCAACATGAAAAGTATAAAATGGAGGCTTGGGGTTGATTTGGAAACACACACACAGAGATTAAGGAAATCGATTTTCTGAGGTGAGAAGTTCTCAGGAGGAAAATCGATTGGGGAGATCTTGTTGTTGAGGGACAGAGAGAATCCGAGAGGACTTTCCAGAAAATACAGAACAAAGAGGCAGAGAGAGCTTGCAAAGAGGCAGCGCGTTAGCCAAGAGAGCTGATGCAGAAAAGTTGTTTGTCACGTAGAAGCCCGAACTGTCAGAACTGTCTGGAACTACCGGAATAGCCAAGAGAGCTGACACAAAGGCAACGCAGTAGCCGAGAGAGTTGACACAGAAAAGTTCCCTGTCAAACAGAATCTAGAACTGTCAAAACAGCCGAAACTACCAGGAACTGTCGGAACAACCAAGAGACCTGACGTAGAGGGAAGAGAAGGTGACGTAGAGCTAGCACAAAAATAGTCAGGGTTAGCCAGTCTTGTGCTGGATCAGTCGGATTTTTGTCGGGTGAAGTGAGGTAAAACTCACTCAGATTTTCCGCCATTATTTTTCTTTGTAAGGATTGCTAGATGAACATCCTAGAATTGTATTCAGATATTTCTCTTGCATAATAATAAACCCTCAAAGTTATTGCACCGGTTTTCCCGCATTGGGTTTTTCCAGGGACTATTGTGTCCAAAAATAAGTGTCCTATGTATCTTGTTCTTTGGTATGTTTTCTATTACCTGAGATCAAATATTAATTAGTGTACGCTGCAAAAGTAATTTGCTTCAATATTTAGAAGAATAACTTGATGAATGTAATTTAAAAATCAAGTAGGTGAAGTAGATTCAGATTTGTTGCAGTAGGGGTTCCTTTGAGTGTAGGAATTTTCACATGGTATCAGAGCATTGATTTTGAAACAGGAAGAGCAGATCCAGTGCTAAGCAGTGAGGCCAAAAGTTGCACTTGGCAGCAATTTGAATACCCTTGAAGGGATTGCACAATCCTCGCTGGGAAGCAGATCCGAGGAAATCCCTCTCTAAGTGAGACGACAAAGAGGCACGATTTTCAGTTTGTGAGTTTGCAGAGGAAGAGGGAGTGACGAAGAGCCTTAGCACAGTGCTTGAAGGGTGCAGTATCTGTCGAGGCAGAAATCCGTTGGAAAAGAACGAAGACACATAGAAGGGGAATTTTCTCCTTAGAGAACTTTCTGCCAGAAAGTTTGAATTTGTCACTCGCTGAGTAGCTGAGCAGTGCTAAGCAGTGACTAGAGGAGTCAGTTCGATAGTTGGGTGAGATGGCGCACATGGGCTCAGAGATCAGGACAGGTTGGAAGGAGCTTCCAACTATGTCATATGGAAGACCAGAATCTTAGTTGTTCTGGAGGAACATGGTCTCGAGGCCTACATCAATAGTGTTGTAGTTGTTCCTGCTGACAACGATCAAAAGAAGAAGTACAAAGCCGAGCAAGGGAAGGCAAAGAGGTTCATCCTTGATGGAGTTCGAAATCAGTGGTCTCAGACTTGCAGGGCAAGGATACAACCTGAGAGATGTGGGAAGCCTTGTCTTCTTTGTATGAAGGCTCTTTCGAACAGCGAAAGATGTATTTAGAGCCGAAGTTGTAGCGAACTTTGATGTCGAAAGTAGAAGGGGTGAACCTCTATCTTCAATGTCTTCAGAACACTAGAGACCAGCTTGCTGCAATGGGGTCCACTCCTCAGCCAACCACGAGGTGAGGATAGCCTTGAATGGAGTCTCAGATGAATGGTAAGTTTTCGTCCAAAAGCATATTGGGCAGAGAAAAACTACCTTCTTGGGAGGAGATGTGGGCGGCTCTTCAACAGGAGGAGTTAAGGAGGGACCTAGTAAAGGTCAACCTCAATGGTAGCAATGGGAGTGGCACAAAGACGAAGGAGGAGGAGGAGAACGCAACTCTAGCATTGAAGGGACAGTAGAAGCCGAAGCAAAAGACAGACATTTTGAAGGTGAAATGTTTCAGTTGTGGCGAGTTGGGCCACTATGCATCCCAGTGTCCTTTGAAGAAAAAGGACAAGGATGAGAAACATGATTCTAACGCTGCTTCAACAAAGACTGATGGGGATGAGTTTGCCATGAGTGCCCACGCATCTCTAGGAGGGAGATGGGGCAATATTGAGCTGTAGTCAGGAGGACTACATGTGGGTAGGATCCTTGAGGAGTCTGCCTCTTGGATCAATTCCTTACTATGGGAGCCCAAGATTCAACAATAGCAAGATGGACTTAGTGTCAGATGATGCAATGGAGTGTTTAGAGGACAGATGCAGTAGCTGGGGACCAAAGACTGATCAGTATAGAGAAAGGTTGGCAGCAGTGCAGTTGGCATAATGCAAGAGTCAGCAGCAGCACAGAAGATTCAAAGGGTCAGAATCAGCAACAGTGATATTCCAACATTCATTGTATTATGCTGAACACAATTAAGTTTAACTAATTTTGGATGTTTTTCAGTTGCTTCTCTCAGCAACTGAGTTGCAGTATGGATGCAGTGTTAGCAGTGGCAATGCTAGCCGCATAGCAGATGCAGCGCTTGAGAGGGAGTTGTAGTACAGATGCAGTAGTGGCAGTAGCAATGTCATGGGTAGCAATACAGTTGCAGCAAGAGCACAGTGTTGGTAGTAGCAGCAATGCAGAAAAGGAGGTGATTCAGAAACAGAGCAGCATGCAGGTGGACAATGATGCTATAGCACTTTCCTTGTTAAGAGGAAGTGTTAGTTTTCGGTAGCATCGGAAGTGCTCTAGCCTTGAAAATTGGTGGAGAGGCTAAGGCACATGAGCTCTAAAGAACCCAGAAACTAGTTGGTACAATTCCACCCAGATTGTATTTTATTAAAATAATTAATATTTTTAATGGGGTTCCTAAGTCTAAACATAGGAAAATTAAAATATTAATGGGTATTAATCAAAAGATGGGTGAGAAAGATCTAGAAGGCGGATCAAGTCATGTTTTAATCTTAGTCATTGATTAGTGACTTAATCTTGGTCGTTGAAGACTCAACAGGAAAAGTATAAAAATGGAGGCTTGGGGTTTCATTTGGAAACACAGAGAGAGAGATTAAGGAAATCGATTTTCTGAGGTGAGAAGTTCTCAGGAGAAAAATCGATTGGGGAGATCTTGTAGCTTGAGGGGCAGAGAGAATCCGAGAGAAGGACTTTCCGAAAAATACAGAACAGAGAGGCGAAGAGAGCTTGCAAAGAGGCAGCGTAGTAGCCGGGAAAGGTGATGCAAAAAAGTTGTCTATAGCACAGAATCCAAAATTGTTAGAACTGTTGGAACTGTTGGAACACCCGGGAGAGCTAACGTAGAGGCAGTGCAGTAGCTGGGAGAGCTGACGCAGAAAAGATGCTTGTCATGCAGAATTCAGAACTGTCGGAATAGCCGAAACCGTTGGGAACTGCCAGAACAGCCGAGAGAGTTGATGCAGAGGATAGAGAATGGTGACACAAGGCTGACGTAGAGCCAACGCAGAAATACCCGAGGTCAGCCAGTCTTGTGCCAGATCAGCCAGAATTTTGCAGGGTGAAGTGAGGTAAAACTCACTCAGACATTCCACTAGTATTTTTCTCTGTAAAGGACTGCTAGATGAGCATCCTAGATTTGTATCAGATATTTCTCCTGTAAAATAATAAACCCTCAGAGTTGTTGCATCGTTTTTCCTGCAGTTGGTTTTTCCGGGGGCTATTGTGTCCAAAAATAAGTGTGTCTTATGTATCTTGTTCTTTGCTCTGTTTTCTGTTTCATGAGATCAAATATTAATTAGTGTAGGTTGCAGAAGTAATTTGCTTCAATATTCAGAAGAATAACTTGATGAATGTAATTTAAAAATCAATTCGGTGAAGTAGATTCAAATTTGCTGCAGTATGGGTTCCTTCGACTGTAGGAATTTTCACACGAACCCCATCAAGAATCAGCCTCTTTGCCTTCGCCATCTCCTTATTGTAGGCCTTAAGCGGATCTACATCTGTGGGTACATCTACCACACCACTATTATAAGCTTTGAGATCTTACTCATCTAGAAGACAGGAAATTCTTACCTTCCATATCACATAGTTGGAGGCTCCCTCCAATCGATCTTGATCTCTCAGCCTGGTTGATGCCATCTCAGCAAAAATGTCGAATTCCTCCTCTTCTCCTCTGCGCAGTTGTTATCTGGCTTTTTGCACTCCATGCTGGAGTTGTCAAATCTGCTCACAACTACTGCTCCTCTGCTATGAAAATTCGAACTGTTGGGCTAGAAGTACCCTGAGAAAAGAATTCCCTCAGTGTGTGCTCTTCCTTCCTCCTGATGTTATTTTGCACTAGCTAATTGTTGCAAAATAATTGCGTCCCAGTTGAAGATTTGCTCTGCATAGAAAATACTGCATCTCCCTCTGCCTCTAGTAAGCTCTTATATGGAAAATCTAATTTCTCTGTCGACTCACTTAGAGAAATAAATTTTCCTCAAAAACAAAGCCCCTTAGCCAAAGGACTGTGCTGCCTCATGAGGGTTTCAAACTGCTGCCTCTGCAGAGATTCAAAATTCCTCCTTCCTTCTTCCACTGAGCTCTCCATATTACGATATGTGCTCTGATACCATGTGAAAATTTGGAAACCCCGAATCCTAATATAACAACTGATTAAGTTTCTTCTATTTGTTAAATAACATAAACAAATTATTTACTGCATCCTACGGTAAATATCGAAACTAATACACTACAGCCTTCACAAATACAATACTGCAGAAGAAAAATAATGTTGGAAGAATAGAATCACATAAACATAAATAACACTGTTATTTTTGGACCAACATCCTCGGAAAAACCCAACTTGGGAAAGCCGGTGTAGTAGTTGAGGGCTTTATTTATTATGCAGTAGTAAATCTGAGTACAAATCTATGGAAGCTCAAATCTAGCTTTCCATACAGAGAAATAACTGACAAGAGAACTAGTGAGAAAAACCTCACTCCCATCGATGATCTGACACTGACCTTGGCTCAAGATGAATTGTCGCCTTACTACCTCTATGTCAGCCTATGCAGATTTGCGTCCCACAACTCGGACCAATGTCTCTCTCACTAACTGATCAGCTGCTATCTAGAAAATCAACCCTCCTGGCCTCGGGGCTCCCACTTCGGCTTCTGGCAGTGAATTTCAAATTCTCCTCAGCAAAATACAAATCTCCCTCTGAAGCTCAATGTTGCCTCTCTGTGGCACTCTATGTCAGCCTATGCAGATTTGTGTCCCACAACTCGGACCAATGTCTCTCTCACTAACTGATCAGCTGCTATCTAGAAAATCAACGGTTCAACCCTCCTGGCCTCGGGGCTCCCACTCCGGCTTCTAGCAGTGAATTTCAAATTCTCCTCAGCAAAATACAGATCTCCCTTTGAAGCTCAATGTTGCCTCTCTGTAGCACTCACTGCCTCTTTGTTATGCACTCACCAAACTGGAGAAACTTCCTTCTGACCTTACTATCCATGCCCCTCTCTCACTGCTTTGACTTCACTGAATCACCTCCGGTAACTAAGTGTTGCTACTATGGAGTTCGATTTCCCAGCAAAATCGAATTCCTTGTCTCACTAGTGTGTTCTCCAACCCCCATCAAATTTCTCTTATAATCTCTCATTGAGACATCAACGGCCAAGATTAAAACATAATCCATGGCTAAGATTAACTAAAAATCAATCCAAGTCTTCCTCTAGAAGATTCTCACCATGACTTAATTAATACCCTTTAATTAATCAGTGTTTCAAAGTTTAGATTAGGTACCATTAAAAAATATTAATTGTTTTAATTAAGTCGTCTCTAGGTGGAATTTCCATAAACGATTTTTGGGTTTTGGAGAATACATGTATTCTAGCCTCTCCACAAAGTTTTGTGGCTAGAACCAATGTTGCACGAAGCGGGAGCGAAGCGGGAGCGAAGCGGGAGCGAAGCGGAAGCGTTTTTTGGAAGCGGGGACGCCGAAGCGTCATTTTCCAAAAATCTAGGAAGCGAAGCGTCCGCGGA
>Ga0181464_1001786_pt1 | contig 10788 bp, 7 predicted proteins | sample InSIn2gowninarea_FD_119074 | JGI IMG/M metagenome (GOLD analysis project Ga0181464, IMG submission 119074) | Clean room microbial communities from NASA Spacecraft Assembly Facility at Jet Propulsion Laboratory, Pasadena, California, USA -... ...
AAGATACCCCCTTGGGAGTGAGAGTAACGTTTATCGTTCAACCTAACCCAATTTTACGCTCGGTACGAGTGCAGGCAAATACCGGAACAGATATCCCATCGGTACTACCAACAAAAATCGTCGATGATATTTTTAAAGACCAGTACGGCAGCATTTTAAATTTGCGCCGCTTCCAAGAAGGTATCAAACAATTAAATAAATGGTATCAAGACAACGGCTATGTATTAGCCCAAGTTAATGAAGCCCCCCAAGTAGCCGCCGATGGTACGGTGACATTGGCGATCGCCGAAGGGGTAATTGAGGATATTCAAGTTAGCTTTCGCAATAAAGAAGGTGATGCCACCGATGATGAAGGTAGACCGATTAGAGGACGAACGCGCGAATTTGTAATTACCCGCGAACTTGAATTAAAACCTGGGCAAATCTTTAATCGCACGACGGTACAAAGAGATTTACAAAGAGTATTTGGACTGGGTTTATTTGAAGACGTGAATGTGTCGCTCAACCCCGGTGAAGATCCACGTAAAGTAATTGTAGTAGTTAACGTTGACGAGAAAAATAGCGGCTCTGTAGGCGCAGGGGCGGGCTTTAGTTCGTCGAGCGGCTTATTTGGTAGTTTAAGCTATCAAGAGCAAAACTTAGGCGGTAACAACCAAGACTTAGGCGGAGAATTTCAAATTGGCGAACGAGAATTACTATTTGATTTGCGCTTTACAGACCCCTGGATTGGCGGCGATCCTTACCGGACATCCTATACGGTTAATGCCTTTAGACGACGCACAACTTCGTTAATTTTTGATGGGGGTGAAAATGTCATTACTTTACCTAATGAAGATCGCCCCCGCGTACTGCGCTTAGGCGGCGGCGTAAACTTTACTCGCCCTTTGTCCAAAAACCCCTTGCAAAAGTCAGAATGGACAGCCTCCGCAGGCTTAGAGTATCAACGGGTATCGATCCGCGACCAGGATGGAGAAATTAGCCCTAGAGATGAACTAGGCAACAATTTGAGTTTTAGCGACAGTGGCACAGACGATTTATTGACGTTGCAAGTAGGAGCAGTACGCGATCGCCGTAACGACGCCCTTAGACCTACTAGCGGCTCTCTAGTTCGGTTTGGCGTTGAACAATCTGTACCGATCGGCTCTGGAAATATTTTACTCAACCGAGTTAGGGGCAGCTATAGTCAATATTTCCCCATCAGCTTGATTAATTTTAGTAATGGGCCGCAAACTCTCGCTTTTAACATCCAAGGCGGTACGGTATTTGGAGACTTGCCCCCCTATGAAGCTTTCCTATTGGGCGGTAGTAACTCGGTACGAGGCTACGATGAAGGGGACTTGGGTAGCGGACGGAGTTTTGTTCAAGCTACCGCCGAGTACCGCTTTCCTGTATTTGCGATTGTCGGCGGCGCGCTATTTTTTGACGTTGGTACAGATTTAGGTAGTGGTAGTGAAGTCCCTGGAGATCCCGCCGGAGTTCGGGGCAAATCTGGTAGTGGCTTTGGCTACGGTTTGGGCGTAAGAGTCCAATCACCCTTGGGCCCAATTCGGATTGATTACGGTTTCACCGATGAAGGCGATAGTCGCTTGCACTTTGGTATAGGAGAAAGATTCTAATGAGTGTCGAGGAACGACAACAAAGGTCAGTAAGGCAAACTTTAGCTGGTCAATTTAGCTTGTCGGGGGTAGGGCTGCATAGCGGTGTAACTACAACAGTGCGCGTTTTACCTGCTCCAGGACTTGGGCGCTACTTTGTGCGGGTAGATTTGCCTAACTGCCCAGTTGTTCCCGCCCAAGTAACCGCCGTGACGGATACAGTTTTATCAACTCAATTAGGAGAAAAAGAAACGGGTGTCCGCACGGTAGAGCATTTGCTCGCCGCCTTAGCAGGTATGGGGGTAGATGATGCACGCATCGAAATAGATGGGCCCGAAGTGCCGTTACTAGAGGGTTCTGCCCAGAGGTGGGTAGAGGAAATTGCCGCCGTTGGGGTAATTGAATCACTACCGCGATTTTTCCAAGTTTCCCCGGTATTAAGTAAACCAATTTGGGTGCATTACCAAGATGCCTTTGTCGCCGCCCTACCAGCCCCAGTAACGCGCTTTACTTACGGAATTGATTTTGATGTACCAGCCATTGGCAATCAGTGGCACAGTTGGGCTGTGGGGCAGCTAGGAGAAGATTCTTTTGAGCAAGCCATCGCCCCAGCGCGGACTTTTGGTTTAGCTCATCAAATTGAGGCATTACAGCAACAAGGTTTAATTAAAGGTGGCAGCTTAGACAATGCTTTAGTGTGCGATCGCCATCTAGGTTGGCTAAATCCACCTTTGCGCTTTGAAAAGGAGCCAGTACGTCATAAAATTTTAGACTTAGTAGGAGATTTGAGCTTAGTTAAAAACTTACCTATTGCTCATTTTTTGGCCTACAAAGCCAGCCATAACCTACATATTCAACTAGCCCAGCAGTTAGCGCAGTGGCTCAAAGACTCTGAATAATTTAACGGCACAAGTTGGAGCTATTTCACGAGTTTGAAGGATCTATTTAGATCTCATGCGATTTCACGCCCCCGCTACAGATAAAATAACACTTCTAGTCCTGCACGTTGTTTTTGACTCCCATGAAAACCGCCCTCACCAACTTAGACTCAATGGAAGAATCAGCAAGCCCAATTGTTGAGGAAACTCCATTAAAAACGGTTTATACCGTTGAAGAAATCCAAAAACTCCTTCCTCACCGCTACCCTTTTGCCCTAGTAGACCGAATTATTGAATATGTACCCGGCAAACGGGCGGTGGGCATCAAAAACGTTACCTTCAACGAACCGCATTTTCAAGGGCATTTCCCCGGAAGACCAATGATGCCGGGAGTTTTAATTGTCGAAGCAATGGCGCAAGTAGGCGGAATTGTCTTGACTCAATTGCCAGAATTAGAAGGCGGACTATTTTTGTTTGCTGGGATTGATAAAGTTCGTTTTCGTCGCCCCGTTGTACCAGGCGATCGCTTAATCATGACTGTGGAACTGTTGTGCGTTAAGCGCCGTCGTTTCGGTAAAATGCAAGCTCGCACAGTTGTAGACGGGCAGCTAGTTAGTGAAGGTGAATTGATGTTTTCTTTAGTCGATTAAATTATGGCAAGTAGAAAATACTAACAGCACGTTTTAGCCTAAAACTATCTCAATACCCACTACAACTAACCTCTGCTTTCCGTTGGAGATCCCTCTTTGAAGACCTTAATTCACCCTACCTCTGTAATTCATCCCGGCGCAGAATTGCACCCCACCGTTCAAGTTGGGCCCTACGCGGTAATTGGCAAACAAGTTAAAGTTGGTGCAGAAACTATTATCGGCGCTCATGTCGTTTTAGAAGGCCCTACAGAGATAGGACAAGGAAATCAAATTTTTCCCGGTGCAACCATTGGACTTGAACCCCAAGACCTTAAGTACGATGGCTCTTTGAGTTGGGTGAAAATTGGCAACAATAACCGCATCCGCGAATACGTGACGATTAACCGTGCTACGGGGGAAGGAGAAGCAACAGTAATTGGCGATAATAATTTACTGATGGCTTATACTCATGTCGCTCATAATTGCGCGATCGCAGATTCGGTAGTTATAGCCAATAGTGTTGCCCTAGCTGGTCACGTACAAATAGAGTCAAGAGCAACTATTGGCGGAGTTTTGGGCATTCATCAATTTGTGCATATTGGCAAATTAGCCATGGTGGGTGGCATGAGTCGCATTGACCGCGATGTCCCGCCCTTTATGTTAGTTGAAGGCAGTCCCGCTAGAGTCCGCAGCCTTAATCTTGTCGGTCTAAAAAGAGCGGGAATATCGGATTTAGAGCAGGGCCTAGTTTTTCAAACTTTAAAAAAAGCTTTCCGCAGTCTTTACCGATCAAATTTAACGATTAGTGCGGCGTTAGAACAGTTAGAACTATTACCAGATAACGAATACACTCGACACCTGCGCCAATTTTTGCAATTATCGCAAAGGTCAGGGCGGCGCGGTTCTATACCCGGTCGGAGTCCGCGTAAGAATTGATGCAAGAATTAATGTCTCCTTTGGTTCCTCGTCAGCAACAGAAGATGAGGATTTTTATTAGTACCGGAGAAGTATCGGGGGATTTACAAGGCGCGCTGTTAATTACGGCCCTTCAACGTCAAGCTTTTAAAGTTGGAGTCGAGCTAGAAATTGTCGCTTTAGGCGGTGCGAAAATGGCGGCGGCGGGGGCAATATTACTTGGCAATACTAGCAGTATTGGCTCGATGGGATTATTAGAAGCACTGCCTTTTATTTTGCCTACTCTCCAGTTACAGAAACAAGCGATCGCTTCGTTAAAAGCTCACCCGCCCGATTTGGTCGTGCTAATTGACTATATGGGCCCAAATATGAAAATTGGCAGCTATATCCATTCCTCGCTGCCGCAAGTGCCTGTAGTTTACTATATTGCCCCTCAAGTCTGGGTTTGGTCAATAACGGCGCGGGCGACTAAACGAATTATTGAAATTAGTCATAAGTTACTAGCAATTTTTCCTGAAGAAGCGCGTTACTTTGAAAATCGAGGCGCAAAAGTTAGCTGGGTGGGGCATCCTTTAGTTGACCGCATGCAAAATGCCCCCAGTCGGGAAGTTGCCCGGAAATTACTTAATATTTCGCCAGAAACTACAGCAATCGCCCTTATTCCCGCTTCTCGTCGCCAAGAATTAAAATATCTGCTCCCAGCTATGTTTGAGGCGGCAAAGCAAATTCAGGCGAAGTTACCCAACGTGCAGTTTTTGATTCCTTTAGCTTTAGAAATTTATCGCCAACCAATTGAAAAAGCGATCGCGTTCTACGGTTTGCAAGCGAGTATAGTCTGCGGACAAACAACTGAGGCCATTGCTGCGGCGGATTTAGCGATAACTAAGTCGGGGACGGTAAATTTAGAAATTGCGCTCTTAAACGTGCCGCAAGTAGTAATTTATCGCGTTAGCCGATTGACAATTGCGATCGCCCGATTGTTAAAGTTTTCAATTCCCTTTATGTCGCCGCCTAACTTGGTAGAAATGAAGCCGATTGTGCCAGAATTGCTCCAAGAACAAGCATCGCCCGAAAATATTGTCCAAGTTGCCTTAGAATTATTGCTTAATCCTAGTCGTCGCCAAGAAACTCTAGACGGTTATCAGCAAATGCGCTTATCTTTAGGAGAAGTAGGAGTATGCGATCGCGCGGCTGCGGAAATTTTCCAATTACTAGCAATGGGCGATCGGTAATCGACAATGGAGACAATCTTGCTTTCGCGGTGCTCAGATTGCATTTTTTCGCGGACTGGTCTGCTAACCTCACCCATAATATATGAGATGTTCTAGGTGAGAGAGTTTTACGCTGTAGTTATTTTGTACAACATAGTAGAAAAATAAAGGCTCCAGCGCTTTACTGGAAACTTAACCATGATGGTTTTTAAAAGGTAAGAGCCTCATCCCTAACTGCCGTTAAAATTAATCAGTGCATTAAGTTATCTACTATACAACTGTCAACGACATGAATAGACCTATTGGAATTGACTTGTTTGCTGGGGCTGGAGGAATGTCTCTGGGTTTCGAGCAGGCTGGTTTTGATATCGCTGCGGCGGTAGAAATCGATCCTATCCACTGTGCCACCCATGAGTATAACTTTCCACATACGACAACGATCTGTGCTAGTGTACTCGATCTGACAGGGGATGAAATTCGTAGCCGATCTAAATTAGGTAACAAAGAGATTGATGTTGTTTTTGGTGGTGCGCCCTGTCAAGGTTTTTCCCTGATTGGTAAAAGGGTTTTTGACGATCCCAGAAATCAATTAGTATTTCACTATGTTCGGCTAGTCAAAGAATTAAATCCTAAATATTGTGTATTTGAAAACGTTAAGGGTTTAACTTTAGGGAAGCACGCGCAATTTCTGGATGATCTGATCGAATCTTTAGGGGATGCTGGCTATGATGTGTTGACACCATATCAGGTTTTAAATGCTGCTGATTATGGTGTACCCCAAGATCGTCGTCGGTTATTTTTAGTAGGCACACGCAAGGGTTTTCCAGTACCTCACTATCCACAACCCCATCAGACAAAAACAACCGTTTGGGAGGCGATTGGCGATCTACCTAATGCCGACGATTTTAATGTGTTAAATAAAGTTGATCGAGTCTCAGTAAAATGGGAAACACTTAGCCCCTATGCTAGGAGATTGCGTGGTTTCGATCTCGATCCAGATGACTATAGTTACCCGCGTAAATTCGATCCTAACTTACTCACAAATAGTCAGCGTACTGAGCATACTGATGCGTCTAGAGCTAGGTTTGAAAATACTTTACCTGGGAAAACCGAATCAATTAGCCGATTTCGCAAACTTCATCCAGACGGATTGTGCAACACATTAAGAGCGGGTACTGATAGTGCCAGGGGGGCGCATACCTCACCTCGACCAATTCATCCTTATTTTCCAAGAGTAATCACCGTCCGAGAGGCGGCTAGACTCCACTCTTATCCTGATTTTTTCCGTTTTCACTCTACGAAATGGCATGGTTGTCGCCAAATTGGAAATAGTGTTCCTCCATTATTGGCAAGAGTGGTAGCCAAGGAACTTTTGAAAGCACAGGAAGCCTCACCGTTAAAACCCAAAAAAGTGCTTAATCTAGGACAAGATAGTTGGCTCTCTTTTGATATGAGTCATGCCTCTGATCGGTTTGAAGTGCCTAGAGATACGATCGCTCAAAGAACACGGAAAATATCTGATATAGAAGGTGTAAAGGAAGAAGCTTATGCCTGAACCAAAACAGAGGAATCCTAATCGTTACGCTGTGATTATTCTTCGTGTATTTGAAGATCATTACAGTAAAGGTATAACCGAGTTTGAGTTTACGCGAGAAGAACTTATAGATATTACAAATACATTGAATATCAAGGTGCCAAAAAATATTGGTGATATACCTTATACCTTCCGGTATCGTAATGAATTTCCACAGAAAATAAAAGATACTGTACCAGAAGGGATTGAATGGATTATCGAAGGTGCAGGAACAGGAAAATATCGTTTTAAGCAGGTACCATTAAATCGTATTATCCCACGAGAGGACTTACTAACAATTAAAATTCCTGATGCCACGCCAGAGATTATCACTGCCAATGCGTTAAGTGATGAACAGGCGCTACTGGCAAAAGTTAGATACAACCGATTGATAGACATATTTTTAGCAATTACAGCATTCTCACTACAGAATCATTTACGAACAACTGTGGAGAGGATCGGTCAAATTGAAATTGATGAAATCTACGTTGGGCTAGATCGGTATGGAAGACAGTTTATTGTTCCGGTACAAGCAAAAGGTGGCAATGACAAACACGCAGTAGTTCAAACCCATCAAGATATTACTTGCTGCATAGAAAAATTTCCTAATCTTATCTGTAGAGCAGTTTCAGCACAGTTTATGAGTGAAGGTCGCATCGCTATGTTTGAGCTAACAATACAAGATAATCAAATAAAAGTGATTGAAGAAAAGCATTATCAACTTGTCTCCTCTAGTGACATTTCCATAGAAGATATTCGCAACTATGGATTGTGGACTCGACCAGATATTTAGGATCAAAAGAACGATATGAACAACGTATAGAAAGCTATCCCTGGTGAGGCAAGTTGTGGGTAAAAATATTATGGTATCTTTACGCATAATACCCATTGTGTTACAAACCGTCATCCCTTCCAGAAAGTATCAACTGTTAAGCTTTGAGGCTTGCCAAGCAATTAAGTATTTAAAGTTAAATGACAAAATTAACTAATTTGCCTGGAACAACAATTACTTTTTTAATTACTTTCCCTTCCAAATGACGTTGGGCTGCTTCCGATTGCCGGGCATAATTTTCTAGCGCTTGTTTATCAGCTTGGGCGGGAACTTGAATTGTACCTCTAGTTTTGCCCATAATTTGAATGACTAGCGTAATTTCATCGGCGACTAAAGCTTTAGGATCGTAAGCAGGCCAAGCTTGCTGATGAATGGAACCTGTTTTACCGCTTAAATGCCATAATTCCTCGGCAATATGAGGCGCAAAAGGGGCCAGTAGCTGCATTAACGTCTCAATTCCTTCCGCGTATACGGGGGAATCAGCGCATTTAGCATCAAAAATTGCATTACTTAACTTCATCAACTCCGAAACCGCCGTATTGAGATGGTATTCGCCCTCTAAGTCGTCGGTAACTTCTTTAATTGCGCGATGAATGGCGCGGCGTAGCTCTTTTTCTGGCGAACTCAAGTTAGCGCTTTGGGTGCGGATTGTGCCATCAAATTCTGTCACCAATCGCCAAATCCGATTTAAAAACCGAAATTGTCCTTCAACATCCGCTTTATCCCATTCCAAGTCTTTTTCCGGCGGCGCTTTAAATAAAATAAACATCCGCGCGGTATCTACGCCATACTCGGCAATTACATCTTCTGGTGCTACGCCGTTGTATTTTGATTTAGACATTTTCTCGTAGAAAACTTCTAATGCTTCCCCGGTTTCTGGATCTTTTGGATCTTGTTCGTTGACTTGAGCCGAGGGAATATATTTATCGGTGACGGGGTTTTTATAGGTAACAGCTTGCACCATCCCTTGAGTAAGCAAGCTTTGGAAAGGTTCGTCAAAGTTAATAAGCTTGCGATCGCGCAATACTTTAGTAAAGAAGCGCGAATACAGTAAGTGTAATATTGCGTGTTCGATGCCGCCCACATACTGATCTACAGGCATCCAATCGTTAGCTTTAGCACTGGCAAAAACTTCTTGTTCGTTTCTGGCATCAGCAAAGCGCAAGAAGTACCACGAAGAATCAATAAACGTATCCATCGTGTCGGTTTCCCGCAAGCTAGGCTTACCGCAAGTTGGACAAGATACATTTACCCAACTTTCTAGTTGTGATAAAGGAGACGCGCCGCGCCCGGTAAAAGCCACATTATCGGGCAATTTAACAGGCAAATCTGCTTCAGGTACAGGAACAGTGCCGCAACTAGGACAGTAAATAATTGGGATGGGTGCGCCCCAGTAACGCTGCCTTGAAATCAACCAATCGCGCAGGCGGTATTGTACCCTTGCTTTACCGTAGCCTTTTTGTTCGGCGTACTGAACGATCGCATTTTTAGCTTTTGTTGAGTCCATCCCCTCAAAAGCCCCAGAATTAATCACTATTCCTGGTTCTGTATAAGCTTGTTTTACCGAGGTTTTAGACGATGTTTTTGCCGTTCCTGGCGGCACAATTACAACTTGGATTGGCAGTTGCTTTTCTTTGGCAAACTTAAAATCTCGCACGTCATGGGCTGGTACGCCCATCACCGCCCCCGTACCGTACTCGTACAGAACGTAATCGGCGATCCAAATTGGTATTTCCGAACCCGTAAAGGGATTAACCGCTACGCCCCCCGTAGGAATACCCCGTTTGGGCTTATCTTCCGCCGTGCGTTCCATTTCGCTTTGACTTGCTACTTCTTGAATAAACGCTTCTACAACTTCTTTTTGTTCTGGGATAGTAACACTTGCCGTTAAGGGGTGTTCGGGAGCCAAAACAACGTAAGTCACGCCATAAACGGTATCGGGGCGAGTAGTAAAAACGCCGATTTTTTCTTCTAAACCAACAATTGGAAACTCTAGATAAGCGCCAACAGATTTACCAATCCAATTTGCCTGCATGATTTTAACCCGCTCTGGCCATCCCGTCAGCTTGTCTAAATCAGTTAGCAATTGTTCGGCGTAATCGGTAATTTTTAAGAACCATTGCCGCAAAAGTTTACGCTCAACTATAGCGCCACTGCGCCACGACTTTCCGGCACTATCTACTTGCTCGTTAGCAAGTACCGTTTGGTCTATAGGATCCCAATTTACGGCGGCTTCTTTTTGGTAAGCAAGCCCGGCTTGAAAAAATTGTAAGAAAATCCACTGCGTCCATTTGTAATATTCCGGCGCGCAAGTGGCGATTTCTTTTTCCCAGTCAATAGACAATCCCAAGCGTTGCAATTGACTCCGCATTTGGGCAATATTTTGATAAGTCCACTGAGCCGGAGGAATACCCCGCTCAATGGCGGCATTTTCGGCAGGTAAGCCAAAAGCATCCCAACCCATTGGGTGCAGTACGCGATATCCCTGCATCCGTTTGAGTCTGGCAATTACGTCCGTAATTACATAGTTGCGGACGTGACCCATATGCAAGCTTCCCGATGGGTAGGGGAACATAGAGAGAGCGTAAAATTTTGGCTTACTTTCATCTGTAGAGGTTCGGTCTAAGCCAAGATTTGCCCAACTTTTCTGCCACTTTTCCTCTACGGCTGCGGGGATATAACGGGACTCCACAAACAAACTCCTACTCGCACGCGATCGCGTAATTGTGTTTCGTTATTGTGGCACAATCTCGGTTTACCCTGATGGGCTTCTTGATGTTTAATAAAATCCCTAAGAGGCAAAAAGTTTGTTAAAAGTTTTTGTCTACGGCACTTTGAAGCCAGGAGAACGAAATTATCAGTTCTATTGCGCTCAAGCTGTAGAAGTCGTTGAAGCGATCGCTTACGGTAAATTATACGACTTGCCGATGGGTTATCCGGCGGCAGTTTTTACCGAATCTTACTTTGTACGCGGTTATTTACTCGCCTTTTCTCAAATTGCCGTTTTACAATCTCTTGACCAATTAGAAGATTACTATCATCGGGGTGTAGACTATGCTGGAGCAACAGGCTCTCCAGTTATGGCTCCTGCCAATGGACGCATTGCTTTAGTGGGTAGAGTAAATCAAGGGTTTCTCGTCCACGGAAATATAATT